>Ga0210389_10001361_pt1 | contig 19828 bp, 15 predicted proteins | sample IncBWH28OmetaG_FD_160127 | JGI IMG/M metagenome (GOLD analysis project Ga0210389, IMG submission 160127) | Forest soil microbial communities from Barre Woods Harvard Forest LTER site, Petersham, Massachusetts, United States - Inc-BW-H-28-O ...
AGCGGGTATTTACACGCGGTCAGTTGCTGGACCGCGTCTGGGGGGGTAATACTTACGTGGAAGAGCGCACCGTGGATGTGCATATACGCCGACTGCGCAAGGCGCTCGAACCATTCTCACTGGAAAAGTTGGTGCAAACGGTGCGCGGCGCGGGATATCGTTTTTCGACGCGAGACGCCTAGCGAGCCGGCAGGAGCTTGGGAGCCTAGCCCTTGGCAGCGATGTGGACCTTCGCGCTCGCGCGGCTCGCGGGCATTTTGCTGTTGGGCCTCTGCGTGGGTCTGCTGATAGGACCTGTTTGGCTGTGGATCTTAGGCGCTGCCTGCTTCTATCTGGCGTGGCAATTACTCAATCTGTACCGCGTGGATCGCTGGTTGCGGCTGCGATCGCAAATCGACCCCCCCAATATCGGCGGAATCTGGGGCGACATCATCGCGCAGGTCATACGCCTGCATCGGCGCAAGCAGTACCACAAGCAACGCTTGGTGCAGCTATACCGAGAGCTGCGCCGCTCCACGGCCGCGCTGCCCGATGGCGTCATCATCCTGAGCACGCAACGGGAAATTGTCTGGTTCAATCGCCAGGCGGCGCGGCTCTTGGGCTTAAGAAGGCCGGTCGATGTGGGCTTGCGCATCGACAACCTGATTCGATCCCCCGAGTTTGCGCACTACCTGCACAGCGATGATTTTTCGATGCCGCTGGTCATCCGGCCGCCCGTGCAGCTCGACATGTTCCTGGCGCTGCAAATGGTGCCCTACGGCGGCGGCCAATCGCTGCTCTTGGTGCGCGATGTGACGCGGCACATGCGTCTCGAGGCGATGCGCAAGGACTTCGTCGCCAATGCCTCGCATGAATTGCGCACCCCATTGACGGTGATCTCCGGATATTTGGACACGCTCGCCGAAGATCCGTCGGTCGACCCGGCCTGGGGCGGGCCCATCAAGGACATGCGCGCCCAGGCGCAGCGCATGAACGCCATCATCGCCGACCTGCTCGAGCTGTCGCGGCTGGAGTCCGCCGACGGCGAGGCGGCGCGCGACCCGGTCGACGTGCCGCGCATGCTGGAACGGCTGCACCGCGACGCGCTGATCAGTCAGGATCGGCCGCGCCAGGTGCAGCTCGAATTGGACACCGGCGACGGCCTGTACGGCTCGGCCCACGAGGTCGAATCCGCATTCACCAATTTATTGGTGAATGCCGTGAAATACACGCTACCCGAGGGCACGGTGCGAATGCGCTGGTGGACGGACGAGGAGGGCGCCTACTTTTCCGTCATCGACAACGGCATCGGCATCCCCGCCGAGCACATTCCACGGCTGACGGAACGCTTCTATCGGGTCGATGCGGGGCGTTCGCGCGGGCAGGGCGGGTCGGGACTGGGCCTCGCGATCGTCAAGCATGCCTTGCAGCGCCACGGCGGCTGGCTCGATGTGCAAAGCGTCGAGGGCAAGGGCAGCACCTTCACCTGTCATTTCCCTCAGCAGCGCATCTGGAAGTTGGAAGTGCGGAACGCAGCGAGCGCATGAAGGTCACATATATGATGTGCGAGGTTGACGTGCGCCGCAATCGGATGTAAACAAAAAAGCAGCACGCCTTTGTTGGAGAGTGCGTCAGGGTCAAATTTATGGAAACCGCCGATCTTACCCATCACATCTCGCGCCGCTTCAACGAAGACCTGGAGAAGGTGCGCAACCAGGTGCTGCAGATGGGCGGCTTCGTGGAACAGCAGCTGCAAAAGGCGATCACCGCCTTGGTCGAAGGCGACAGCCGTTTGGGCGAATCCGTTGCCACGGACGACTACAAGGTCAACGGCATGGAGTTGTCGATCGACGAGGAATGCAGCCGGATACTGGCGATTCGAGCCCCGGCGGCCGGCGATTTGCGGGTGATCGTCGCCATCATCAAGACCATCACCGATCTGGAACGGATCGGCGACGAAGGCGAGAAGATCGGCTACATCGCCTCGCGCTTGGCCACGATGGAGAGGCCGGCGGACAAATACCGCGAGGTAAAGCATCTGGGCAGGCAGGTTGCACAGATGGTGCATGACGCCCTGGACGCCTTTGCGCGCATGGATTCTCAGGCGGCGCTCAAAACCGCCCAGGAAGACAAGATGGTGGACGAAGAATACGAATCCATTCAGCGTCAATGCATCACCTTCATGATGGAAGATCCGCGCACCATTCGCCGCGCGCTCGAGATCATGTGGATCGTGCGTGCGCTGGAGCGCATCGGAGACCACGCCAAGAATATCTGCGAATATGTGATCTACATGGTGCATGGCAAGGACATCCGCCATTCCTCGCTCGAGGACGTCGCCAAGCAGATCGACGCGGCGCACGCGCTCATGCGTCGCTGATGACGGCAAGGCGGGGGAATCTACTGGGATTTCTGGCATGCGCGTGTCTGCTGGCGTACGCCTATTACGCTCAATACGTCATGCATCTGGAGCCCTGTCCCCTGTGCATTTTTCAAAGGATCGGGATTTTCGGGCTGGGCGTACTGTTCTTGATCGCCACGCTCCATGAGCCCGCCGCCTTCGGACGGCGTGTGTACGCGGCGCTTTTGTCGCTGGCGGCCCTCGCCACGATCGGCGTTGCGCTACGCCATCTCTACATTCAAAGCCTGCCGCCCGATGCCGTACCGGCATGCGGAGCCTCGCTGGACTTCATGCTCAAGGTGTTTTCCTTGAGCGAAGTGCTGGTCAAGGTGCTGACAGGATCCGGCGAGTGCGCCAAGGTGACCTGGGAGTTCCTCGGACTCGCCATGCCGGCGTGGGTCCTGATCAGCGCCTTCGCGCTGGGCGCCTGGGGCTTGTGGGTCAACCTGCGCCGCCAACCGCCGGTGCTGCGTTTCTGATGTCCAATACGCTGCAATTGACCCAGGAGTTGATTGCCCGTCGATCGGTGAGCCCCACCGACGGAGGATGTCAGGCGCTGATGATCGATCGTCTCGCCGCGCTGGGATTCACCGTTGAAAGCCTGCGCTTCGGTCCGGTCGATAATTTTTGGGCCAAGCGCGGCAGCGGCGGCCCGGTGTTTTGCTTTGCCGGCCATACCGATGTCGTTCCGTCCGGGCCCCTGGATGAGTGGCGCTCCGACCCGTTTGAGCCGGTGATCAGGGATGGCGTGCTGTACGGCCGGGGCGCGGCCGACATGAAAAGCGGCTTGGCGGCGATGTTGACCGCCAGTGAAGAATTCATCGGGCAGAACCCTGCGCATCGCGGCACGATCGCCTTTCTGATCACCAGCGACGAGGAGGGACCCTCGGTCGACGGTACCCGGCGCGTTGTCGAGGTGCTGCGCGAGCGCCAGGAGAGCATCGACTGGTGTCTGGTCGGCGAACCCTCGAGCGAGAATACGCTGGGCGACACCATCAAAATCGGCCGTCGCGGCAGCTTGAGCGGCCGACTGACGGTCCACGGGATTCAAGGGCACATCGCTTATCCGCAGCTCGCCGACAACCCGGTGCACGCCCTGGCGCCCGCGCTGGCGGAACTGACCGCACGCGTCTGGGATCAGGGCAATGAGCATTTTCAGCCCACCAGTTTTCAGGTCTCGAACATATCAGCCGGAACGGGTGCGCCGAATGTGATCCCGGGGGAATTGCGGGCGCGCTTCAATCTGCGCTTCTCCACCGAGCAAACCGTCGATGGCCTGAAGCAGATTGTCGAGGAGATCTTGCAACGCCACCGCGTCAAATACAGCCTGGAGTGGTTCATTTCCGGGCAGCCCTTTCTGACGGTTCCGGGCACGCTGTCGCAAGCCGCCGCGCGAGCCGTGCAAGAACAATTGCAAATCAGCCCGAAGCTCACCACCGGCGGCGGGACTTCGGACGGACGATTCATCGCGCCGATGGGCGCGCAGGTGATCGAGCTGGGTGTGATCAATGAGTCCATCCACAAGGTGAACGAATGCGTGCGCGTCGCGGACATCGATCTGCTGCACTCGATTTACCGCCGCACTTTGGAGCTCTTGCTGGCCTGACGAGTCCCTTGCGCGTGAACTCGCTGGATGTGCAACCTCGGCCGCCCGGCTCCCGGCGCCTCTTCAATGATCCCTGCCTTTGCTACGCGCGCAGCGCGCCTATCAGGCGGGTCGCATCGACCCGTTGAAAGTTGGCGCGAAGCGCCTAGAAAAGTGCCTCCGGCGTAATGCGCAATGTCAGCCGCACCATGGTGCCTCGGTTGGGTGCACTGGTGATTCCGAGCACCGCGCCGATCAGGTTTGCCTGCTCTCGAAGTCCGATCAATCCGAAGTGGCCGGGCTTTGGCGAGGCGGCGTCGAAACCCACGCCATCGTCCTCGATTAGCAGTTCCAGTTGAGCGGCATCGCTGCTGCGCAGCGTGACGCGGACCTTGGACGCAGCCGCGTGCCGCTCGATATTGCGCAGCGCCTCCTCGGTCATGCGAAAGATGACTTCCGCGCGTTCATCGCCGAAGCGCGCGGCGGCGCCATCCGCGGCGAATTCGACATCGAGACCGGTATGATCCTTGAAGCGCTCGACGGCCCTGGCGAGCGCCGGCCCGAGGCCGATGTCGCGCACTGAGTTTGCCCGCATTTGCGTGATGGCGGTGCGCGCCTCGCTCAAACCCGCATGCGCCACTTGCTCGGCGCGCGCCAGTTCATCCGGCAGGGAATCCGGATCATGCACCTGAAGTTTGCGCAGCAGCCGCACTTCGCTCAGCATCGCCATCATCGAATGGGCCAGCGTGTCGTGCAGGTCGCGCGCGATCTGCAGGCGCTCGCGCACGATGGCCGCATAGCGGGACTCCTCGGCGAGCCGCTCCACCTCGCGTGTCCTGACCGCGACCCGGCGTTCCAGCTCGCTGCTGAGCTTCAGCAGCTCGCTGCGCTCCTGGCGCAGGTCGTCGAGAATCTTGGCGAACGCGGCGGCCAGTTGCGCAACCTCATCCCGTCCGCTCGGCACTTCGATACGGGCGAACTCATTGCGGCCCACGGCGGCGGCCGAACGCGTGAGGTTTTTCAGCCGGCGGGTGAGGCGGCGCGCCCCCGCCGCACCGAGCACGGCGGTCGTCAGCCCAAGACAAATTGAGATCCAGACGATGCGCACGGCCAACGCGTCCGCGCGCCGGTAAACCACGTCCTTCGGTTCACTGAGCTGCACCTGCCAGGCCCCGCGCGCGGCCGCTTGCCGCTCGATGCTGACTGTCGCCCGCGTCACAAGAACGGTTTGGCCGTCCGCCAGCCGTTCGAAATGCGGCGCGTCCGAGCGCTCGACCGGAGGGTCGATCGGCGGCGACTCCTTCAGCAGTTTCTCGCCGCTCCACGGCAGGTTGCGCAAGGGCGCAGGACCGACCACCACCACGCCGGCGCCGTTCAAGACCCATGATTGGGTACTGCCCAGCGGGTCCGAATTCTTGCTCAGGCGCTGTACGTCGTCCGATGTCCAGGGCCAGGTCAAGTGCGCTGCTATCACCGCGACGACGCGTCCCGAAGCGTCTCTCAAGGGCGCGGCGAGATCGCCGAGCACGGACACCTCACCCATCGGCGGCGATTGCTCCAGCACGCCGATCCACGGTCCGTCGAGCGCCCCGGAGAACCAAGCCGTGGCAGACACATTGGCCGCGAGATTCAGCCCGGAGGAGCCCGGATTCTCCGCGGTGGCGAGCACGGTTCCTTCGCGATCCGCGACGGCGATCCAACTCAGGTCGGGGTACGCGGCGAGCAGACGCTTGAAGACTTCGACAGGAGAGCCCCAATCCTTCGCGGCGCGGATCGCTTCGAGCCGCGTACTCCCCGCCTCGCCCAAATCCGAGGCCAGTTGATCGGTTTCGAGCACCAGCCGACGGACGTGCTGTTGCACGACGATCTCCCGTGCGACCCGACCTGCCCAAACAGACGCGGCAATGGCAAAGCTGGCCGCCAATGCCACCACCAGCCAGATGACGCCGGCGACCAGGCTGTGCCGCGGATCCAAGTCGCGCAGCAGCTGTTTTGCGAAACGCAACCGTTGCGGAGTGCTCATGGAGTGGCTCATCGCACTTTCAAATTAGAATAGCAAGAAACCTATTGGGGCGATTGGCCCTCAGCTCATTGGGTTTCAATCTCGACATTCGCCCACGGACGCGCGTAGGATCACCTTATAAGGATAAGCGGGGGATCTCGCGATGAACACTGAGAGAAAACGCGGCGGCTGGAGCTGGTGGTACCTGCTCTTTGTCATCCAGTTCGCCGTCGCCCTTTGGCCGCCCTTCTACAACCGGGCCGAGCCCTACCTGTTCGGCATTCCGTTTTTCTATTGGTTCCAGCTGCTGTGGGTGATCGTCAGTGCCGTGTTCACGGCGATCGTCTATTTCTCCGTCGAAGAATAAATAAAAAGCGGTAAGAGGGGACGCCCGTGCAGGAAGTGAACTGGATTGCGCTGACCATTTTCGTCTTGTTGTTTGGTCTTATCACCTGGCTCGGATTCGCGGCAGCCCATTGGCGCAAGGGCAACCTCGACATGCTGCACGAGTGGGGCTTGGGCGGCAGGCGCTTCGGCACCGTGATTACCTGGTTCTTGGTCGGCGGCGACGTGTATACCGCCTACACCTTCATTGCGATTCCGGCGCTGGCCTTCGGTGCGGGTGCGGTCGCGTTCTTCGCCGTGCCTTACACCATCATCATTTATCCGTTGATGTTTCTCATCTTTCGGCGCCTGTGGAATGTCTGCAGCAAGCACGGCTACATCACGGCCGGCGACTTCGTGAAGGGCCGCTTCGGCAACCGCTGGCTGGCCCTGGCGGTCACGATCACGGGCATCGTCGCGACCATGCCCTACATCGCCCTGCAGCTGGTGGGCCTGCAGGTGGTCATCGGCGCACTCGGCATTTCCGGGACGGGACTGATGGCCGATCTGCCGCTGTTCCTCGCCTTCGTGATTCTCGCGGCGTTCACGTATTCCAGCGGACTGCGCGCACCGGCTTCCATCGCCATCGTCAAGGACATTCTGATTTACATCACCGCCATCGCGGCGGTCATCATCATTCCCTACGAACTCGGCGGCTTCGGAAAAATATTTTCAGCCGTGCCCGCACAGAAGCTCTTGTTGGCGGTGCCGGGGCCCAATACCACCGGCTCGTACGGCGGTTATGCAACGCTGGCGTTGGGGTCCGCGCTGGCCCTTTTCCTGTATCCGCATTCTCTCACCGGCATCTTGAGCGCGAGCAGCGGCAAGGTCATCCGCCGCAACGCCGCCATGCTGCCTGGCTACACCTTCATGCTCGGACTGCTGGCGCTGTTCGGCTTCTTCGTCATTGCCAGCGGCGTGGACAAGCTGCCGGAATATGCCGCGGGCTTCAAACAGTTCGGCAACAATTTTGCCGTCCCCGCGCTGTTGCTGCACAGCTTCCCGGCTTGGTTTGCCGGCGTGGCGTTCGCCGCGATCGGCATCGGCGCCCTGGTACCGGCGGCCATCATGTCGATCGCCGCGGCGAATTTGTACACGCGCAATATCCATCGCGAATTCATCAACAAAAATCCCACCGACAAGCAGGAATCGCACGTCGCCAAATTGACCTCGCTGATCGTCAAGGCCGGCGCTCTGATCTTCATTTTGTTCGTGCCCACGCAATACGCCGTTCAGCTGCAGCTGTTGGGCGGCATCTGGATCATACAAACATTGCCGCCGGTGATGCTCGGCGCCTACACCCGCTGGTTCAATTCCTGGGCGCTGCTCGTAGGCTGGGCGGTAGGGACTTTTGCCGGAACCTGGATGGCCTATGCGGTGAAGCTGACGAACACCTATCCATTGCACATCGGAGACCACACCTTCCCGGGCTATAGCGCGGTGTACAGCGTGATCCTCAATTTGCTGGTGGCCGTCGTGCTCACGCCGGTGTTCAATGCCCTCGCGGCCGGTAAGGGTCGCGCCGACCAGACCGTCGCGGCCGATTACCAGGCCTGAGGAAGCGCCGCGGCCGCTTGGCGGCGCCGCGGCCTTCAGCGATCGGTGGTCGCGTGCTATCGTCGCGCGCATGACGCAACGGCAACGAACGGTTTTTCGGAGACGCGCATCGATGCGCGCCACGGCGCTCATCGTCTGGACGGCCGCCCTGACGGGATGTGCCGCTGTCGGCAAGTGCGGGCCGGGCGACTGCACCGCGGACGAGAAGATCAGCGACGAGGTGCGCACGCTCCTCGCGCAGAGCCCCGCCCTCGGGGCTCCGGGCCAGATCAGCGTGCAGACCATTCACGGCGTGGTCTACCTGAGGGGTCTGGTATCGACGCCCTACCTGATCTCGGAAGCGGCGAGCATCGCGGAGCAGGCGCCGGGCGTGAAAGACGTGCGCAATCTGCTGTATATCGATAACTCCAAATAGCCGGTCCGCCAATCAACCGGCGTGGCCGCTCGCGGCCACGGGGAATACTCAGACAAGGCTCCTTGGGGGAGCGGGTGTTGCAAACACGCCATACGCTTCCGGTTCACCTGCCAATTAACGCGATAGACACATGCTGCATTGCAGCAATATAGGGCTGCGGGGCCCGGCGACGGCGTCTGCCCACTCGGCGGCCCGGGTCTCTGCGGATCCCCGCAGCGGGTCTTTTGTGGCGCGAATGGTATCTTCTGTCATGTGGTTGTAATATATGAGGTGAATTATAGAGGCTAGGCGCTTAAGAGAAGGGTGCGCTCCGCGCAACGAAGCGCGAACAGCAAGATTTCCAACAGCCCAGAACGAATCACGGGCGAACGAATCTTGACTTGTGGCTCGAATGCAACCAACCGTATCAAACAATCACTGGAGTTCAACGTGAGGAATTTCAACCCGATCATTGCTGCTGCGATGAAGCCTATTCAAGCCGGCGGCCGTCGCGGCCGTTCGCGTCTGGGAGGAAGCCTCCAGACCGGTGCGCTGCTGGCGGCTGCGCTGCTGGCGACGGGAGGCGCTGCGCAGGCGCAGACCGCGACGTCGAGCGCTGCCAAGTCATCGACTGACGAGAGTCTGACCTGGCACGGCATTACCCTCTACGGCATCGTGGACGTGGACCTTCAGTACGAAAACCACGGGGCGCCCTTCAGCAACTACTTCATCTCGGGCGGCTCGGACATCGTGCAGAAGAACAGCAACAATTCCGTGTCCGGCATCACCTCGAACGGCATGAGCCAGTCGCGCATCGGACTGCAGGGCAAAGAGCCGTTGAACTTCCTGGATTGGTCGGCCGTGTTCAAGGTCGAGACCTACTTCAATCCGGCGTCGGGCCAGATCACCGACGCCCTCAAATCGGTTGCTCAGAACAACGGCCGCCCGCTCAGCGCGCAGAGCACGAACATCGATTCGAGCATCGCCGGACAACCGTTCGAGCAAGCCTTCGTCGGTATCAGCTCTCCCACCTGGGGAACCATCACGTTCGGCCGTCAGAACTCGACGCTGGCGGACCTCATTGCCAAATATGATCCGCAGCAGACCTCGTATGCCTTCTCGCTGCTCGGATTGTCCGGCACTCCGGCCGGAGGCGGCGACACGCAGGATCGGCGACTCGACGGTTCGATCAAGTACGCCGCCACCTTCATGAATATGATTCACTTCGGCGCACAATACAAAACTCAAGGCTCCTCGGGGGCGAGCTATGCCACCGGCGGCAGCGGCGAGGCTTTCTCCGGGATCGAAGTGTCGGCGGGTGCGGATTACGCGGGCGTGTCCCTCGATGCGTTCTACACCAAGATGAAAGATGCAGTTTCGATAAATACCTTGAGCGCGGCGCAGGTGGCGGCCTTGCCGGCATTGGGCCTCGCTCCGGACAACTCGCTCTCCGGCACGATCTCCGACAATGCCTCCTATGGAGCCATGGCCTTGTACGCCATTCCCGTGGTCCCGGTGACGGTATTTGGCGGCTACCAGCACATCACCTACATGAAACCCTCGATCGCCTTGGCGCCGGGATTCGACGACATCGGCGGCTACAAGCTGGGAGCCGTGAGCAACACGACCTATAATGCGGCCGACAAGATACTGCAGGTGTATTGGGCGGGCGCCCGGTATTCGCCGACACCGCAAGTCACCGTCGCGGTCGCTTATTACGGGGAAAAGCAAAACGCGTTTGCGACCGGCGCCAATGCGGGCTGCTCGAGCGTCGTCGCTAGTTCGTGCAGCGGAAACCTCCACGTGGCATCCACGTCGGTCGACTATCACTTCACGAAGCGCTTTGACACCTACGCGGGCATCATGTGGTCGAATGTGTCCCACGGGCTGGCCAATGGGTACATCAACACCAGCATGATCGACCCGACCATCGGCATGCGGTTCTCCTTCTAGTCGATCGACCCGATCGAGTTCTGGGTCTCATGGCCGATTCGCGGCCATGAGACCCCCACCGGACTTCGGTGCTGCCTGTGACAACCGAAGAGCGGACCAACCAGCCGGCGATCCGAATCGTCATCGCGGAAGATCAGTCGCTCGTCCGTCGGGGCGTTGCCTTGTTGCTGTCCATGCAGGCGGATATGGAAGTGGTGGGGCAGGCCGGTAATGGGGTGGAGGCCGTCGAGCTGGTGCAACTGCTGCATCCCGACGTGGTCTTGATGGATTTACACATGCCGCTCAAAGGGGGCGTGGCCGCAACCCGCGAGATCACGCGCGATCTTCCGAAGACCCAAATCCTGGTTTTGACGACGCTCGATGACGACGAAACGGTATTCGCAGCGGTTCGCGCCGGTGCGCACGCGTACCTCTTGAAGGATGCGGATGAAAATGAATTGCTGGAGACGATCCGGGCGCTGCGGCGCGGCGAGTCTCGACTATCGCCTCAAATCGCGCGCAAGGTGATGGACCAATTTCGGCGTCTCGAGCCCACGTCTGCCGCAGGGCCGCTTCCCGCCGGCTCCGAGCCATTGAGCGACAAGGAGGAGAAGATTCTGCAGCTCATCTCCGTAGGCATGATCAATCGTGAGATCGCGAATGCGATGTTTCTCGCCGAAGGCACGGTCAAGAATTATGTCACTCGAATCATGGAAAAGTTGCACGCCAACACGCGGACCGAGCTTGCGCTGCTCGTCGGACGGACGCAGGTGCGGCAAAAGCCGTGAATTCAATCTTGATCGCAGGCTACGGCGCGGAGCTGCTCAGCGCGCGGCGAAACGCCGCGATGATGGCCGGTTGCGGCCGGCGGATCGCCGGGACAGCCTGGTAATTTTGCCAGCCGCCGCCGAGACTTTTGTAGAGCTGCACAAATTGCTCGCCCTGGGCCACTTGCGCGACTGCGTATTGCTCCTGCAGATCGTAGAACTCGCGTTCGGCATCGACGACGTTGAGGAAGTCGGTCAGGCCGCGGTTGTATCTGCGGGTCGCCAGGTCAACGGCACGCTCGCCCGCCATCAGCGCCGTGCTCAACTTCTCCATCCGGGTCTGTTGCGCCTGATAGGCATCAAGGGAGGAATCCACCTGTTGCACGGCGTTTAGAATCGTTTTGCGGTAATTCACCATGCTTGCGCGGGCGGCCAAGTGGGCGATATCCACTTGCGCATCGAGCGCGCCGAAGTCCAGCAGCGGCCATACTGCGCCCGGTCCGAATGACCAGATGTGCTTGCCGACGCTCGGCAGCGTTCCCCAGCCTTGCGACTGGCTGCCGATCGAGCCGATGAGGGCGACCTGAGGAAAGAGGTTTGCGGTCGCCACACCGATGCGCGCGGTCGACGCCGCGAGCTCGCGTTCGGCCTGCTGAATGTCGGGCCGGCGTTTCAAGAGATCCAGAGGAACACCCGGTGCCGCGGGTGCGGGCATCGACGGGATGAGGTCGGGCTTCGAGAGCTCGCGAACCATGCTCTCCGGATATTCCCCAACCAGGACCGCAAGTGCGTACTGGGCCGCGTTCGCCTCGGCTTCCACCGGTGCGATCTGAGCTTCCAGCGTCGCAAGTTCGCGGGTGGCGAGGGCCACATCGAGCTCGTTCGTAATTCCGCGCTCATAGCGGATATTGACGATGCGCAGCGACTCACGCAGCACATCGCTGGCTTTGTGCAGGATGCCGGCGCGGACCTGGAAGCCTCGCAGATCGACGTATGCTCGCACCACATCCGCCACGACGGCCGTAAGGACATCGTAGCGCGCGGCACGAGCAGCCGCGGTATCGGCGCGGGCGGCCTCGAACTCGCGCCGAAATTTTCCGAAGACATCGAGTTCCCACACCGCATCGAAGCCCGCGATCGTGTTGATCTGCTGCAGGCCGGCTCCGGTGTCTGCCGATCGAAGCGCGGAATCCGCCCGACCTTTGGTCAGGTCGCTTCCCGTGCCACGCCCTGCGGCAGCGCTTGCGTCTATCTCGGGCAACGCGTATCCAACAACGACCGCCTCATAAGTTCGTGCTTGCTGCAACCGGTCCAGCGCGATCTCCAGATCCAGGTTGGACTTGACGGCGCGATCGACCAGGGAATCGAGTTCCTGGTCATTCAATGCGCGCCACCAAGCCGCCAAATCGATCGGAGCGGGCGCCGGCTGCGTGCCGGGCGCCGTTGAATTGCCGCTGACTGCCGCGGCGAAACTCGCCGGCTCATCGGGGGCTGGCGTGCGGTAGTTGGGGCCGGCCGCACAGGCCGCCAGTCCGGTGAGCAACCCAAGAACGATTATCCGCGGCGCTTTCATTGCGATGGCCGTTCAGCGGTTCGCGCGCAGCGGCTTGTCGGCGGCCGCGGGTTCATTGACGGCGACTGTTTGGCCGTCCGCAATCTGGCTGCTGATGTTCAATATCAGTTTATCGCCGGGTTTGACGCCCGAAGCCAGTTCGACCAGGCTTCCGTTGTCGCGCGCGATTGCGACATTCTTGAACCGGACCTTGCCGTCGGCATCGACCTGCGCGACCTGCGTACCACTGGCGCGGAATATCAATGCGGCCGCCGGGGCCTCCACCAATCCGCGCGGCGGCAGGTGAAAGGCAATATTCACGTACATTCCCGGCACCAGCGCATGGTCGGCATTGGGCATATCGACTTCCACCCGCATGGTGCGGGCCTGTGCATTGATGGATTGTGCGGATCGGGCGATCGTTCCGGAGAAAACGCCGCCCACTGCTCCGGTTGCGCGTATTTCCGCCGGCACTCCTGCTTTCATCAATTCTCCGGCGGCACTCTGCGGGACGTCGACGAAAATGCGCAGCGGATCGGTCTGTGCCATGCGATACAGGGGAGTGGTGGTCGATCCGCTGCCGGCGGTCACCAAATTGCCGATGTCGATCTTGCGTTCGGTGATGGTTCCGTCGAAGGGCGCCTTGACCTGTTTGAATTCAGTCAATGCGTTGTATTGATCGACCTTGGATTTGTCCAGGTTGACTTGTGCATTGGCGGCATAGAGGCGCGCCTCAGAACTTTCATAGTCTGCCTTCTTCGACTCCCGCTCTTGTTCGGATACCACCCCTTTGGGCGAATCGCGCCAGCGTTCATTGGTCGTCTTGCTGAATTCGGCTTCGGCTTTTCGCGCGCCCACCTGGGCTTGCGAAGATCTGAGCTGCGCCCGGGCAGCCTGCAACTCGGCATCCAGTTCCGGCGTCTCGATGATGGCAAGGATTTGGCCCTTCTTGACGTGATCACCGATGTCCACCAGCCACTTTGCGACGTAGCCGTTGACCCGCGCGTAGATTGTCGTTTCAAACCAAGCCGACGTCTCCCCGGGCAGGACCAGATCCTGACCCGCGGTCGCGGGCCTGGCGATGACGACATCCACCGGCGGGGCCGCCGAGAAAGCGGTCTCGCCGGCCTTCGCGATCGCGTGCGCGTGAAAAAAGCGCACGAGAACCACGGCGACACAGCAAATCAACAAGAACGTCACGGCAAAGCCCACCGCTCTCTTCGTGCGCACGCCCGTTTGCGGGGCAAAACTCGTCGATACATGGTCATGTTCGCCGCGTGACACATCGTCCGGATACTGGGCATGCGACGGCTGTTCGCTCAGCGGCGGCTTCTCGAAATCACCTGGTTCATGCGATTGCATTGGCCCTACCTTTCATGTCCGAATCAGTGACGGCCGCCGGTTGGCGGCGCAACAATTTATACATCGTGGGCACGAAGATCAGAGTGGCAAAAGTCGCGAACAGCAGGCCGCCAATCACCGCGCGGCCCAACGGCGCATTCTGCTCGCCGCCTTCGCCTATCCCCAAGGCCATCGGGACCATGCCGAGAATCATCGCCCCAGCCGTCATGAGCACCGGCCGCAGCCGCGTGTAGCCCGCGCTGATCGACGCGCGCAAGGGGTCGTCGCCGGCGGCCATGCGCTGATTGGCGAAGCTCACCACCAAAATGCTGTTTGCCGTGGTCAAGCCGATGCACATCAGCGTCCCCATCAGGGCCGGTACGCTCATCGGGGTCTGCGAGAGGAACAGCATCCACAGAACGCCACCGAGGGCAAACGGAACCGCCATCAGCACGATGAGCGGATCGATCCAGCTCTGGAAGTTCATCACCAGAAACAGGTATACAAGAATAATCGCGAGTGCAATGCCGGTGAACAATCCGGTATAGCTCTCGCGCATGGTCTCAACCTGACCGCTCAAGGTAACCGTCAGCGCCTTCGAGGCATCCGGCCGATATTTCTTCAAGACCTTGTCGATGTCACCGGCCGCGCCATACAGGTCGCGGCCCTGCACATCGGCATGTACGTCGAAAACCGGTCGAATATTCAACTGCGAGGTCACCATCGGCACGGCCTCGCGGCCAAACGACGCCAGATTCAGAAGGAGCTGGCCGGACATGGTGCCGGCCGCCGAGGTCACCGGCATGGTTTGCAAGTCCTGTGACGAGCTGATCCGGTAGGTGGGGACCTGTACCACCAGCGGGTAGCTCACGCTGTTGCGCGGATCCACCCAGAAATTGGGCGCCGTTTGCGCACTTGAATTCGTGGCGACCAGGACATTGTTGGCCGCCTCTTGCTGCGTGACACCCGTCTGAGTCGCCAACGCGCGATCCACGTCGACAGTCAGGGCCGGCGCGTTCGGAACCTGAAACACGTGGGAGTCCACGACGCCCGCGACGCCGTTCAAGGCGTGTGCGATCTGCGATGCCAGGGCAAAGGCCGCGTCCTGATCCGGCCCCGAAATTCTGACATCGATCGGCGCGGGCTGTCCGAAATTGAGAACTTGATCGACGATGTCGGCGGGTTGGAAAAAGAACTGCAGTTGCGCGAACCGCGCCGGCAACTCGCGGCGCAACATGGCGATGAGTTTCGCGGTTGGAGTGTGTTTTTCGTTCAACGAGATCAATATTTCGCCGTCCATCGGGCCCACGGTGGCCGAGTCGCTCAGTGCGATGTTGATGCCGCTGTAGGGCAGGCCGATGTTGTCGAGCATCACGTCGATTTGATCATTCCCTACCAGCTTTCGGATCTGCGACTCGACCTCGGCAAAGTCCTGCTGGGTTTTCTCCAGCCGCGTTCCCGCCGGCGCCCGGACGTGCAAACGCATCTGGCCCGCGTCCACTTGCGGGAAGAAATCCCGCCCCAAGAAAGGAAACAGAAGCGCGGACACCACGATCAGGCCGATGAATGCCGCCACCGTGAGGCGCGCCTCAGAAAGCGCCCACGACACGGTATTGCGGTAGCTTTCCCTGAATCTCTCGAAACCTCGTTCGAATCCCGCTTGGAATCTGACGAGTGCATTTTTCGGGCGCGCATCCTTCCGAGGCGCGCCGTGCGCGGATTCTGCGGAAAATTCATGCACCGTGCGGCGCATCAAGTAGTTGAACAGCACCGGTACCATCGTGAACGACAGCGCGAGGCTGGCCAGCAATGCGCCGATGACGGAGAGCGACAAGGGTGAAAATAGATATTTTGCCGTCCCTTGGAGCAGGAACACGGGGACGAACACGATGCAAATGCAAAGGGTGGACAAGAATGTGGGTATCGCGACTTCGCTCGCGCCCACCACGATCGACTGATGCAATGGTTCACGCAGCGCGACGTGGCGCTCGATGTTCTCGATGACCACGGTTCCATTGTCGACGAGGATACCGATCGCCAGTGCGAATCCCCCCAAGGTCATGGTATTCAGCGTCTGTCCGGTGATATTGATGAACAAAACGGCCGTAACGATGGACAACGGAATCGCCGCAAGGATGATCACGGACAGGCGAACATTGCCAAGAAACATGATGATCACCAGCGCGGTCAGCCCGGCTGCCAGGCACGCGCTCAACAGCACGCTGTTCAGCGCGCCCTTCACAAACACTGACTGGTCGAATATTGGCTTGATCGTCACGTCTTTGGGCAGCACTTTCTTGATGTCGATCAGAGCCGCCCGCACACCGTCGATGACGGCGAGCGTCGACACGCCTCCGGTTTTGCGAATCGTCATCAGCGCGCCCGGCGTGCCGTTGACGGACACGGAATTGGTCTGAACCTGAAATCCGTCGTGGACATGCGCCACATCGCGCATGAATACCGTTCGCCCGTCGACTTGCTTGATCGGAAAGGCATTGATGGTTTCGATGACGTCCGGCGAGTTGTTCATGGCCAAGGTGTAATCCTTGTCTCCGATCTTCACGTCGCCTGCGGGCAGAATGACATTTTGATGCTGTAAGGCGGAGCTGACATCCGAGGCGGAAAGGCCGCGCGCCTGCAGTGCCGCCGAGTCCAAGTCGGCCATGATGACGCGCGGCTTGCCGCCGTAGGGGTAGGGCACCTCCGCCCCGTGAACCACTGCGAGCGCCGGACGAATGATGTTCTGGCCCAAATCGTTGAGCTTCGTGTCGGGCAAGGACTTGCTGGACAGGCTGAGCTGGATGATGGGCACGTCGGTCGCGCCATAGCGCAACACGAGCGGCGGAGTGATATTCGGCGGCATGTACTTGAGCACCACCAGCGCACTACTGGCGAGCTGCGAGACGGCACGAGTCACATCGGCGCCTTCGTGAAGGTAGATCTTTTCCACGCCCACGCCCTCGTAGCTGATGGCCTCGATTCTCGAGATGTCGTCTACCAGCGAGGCCAGCTGCCGCTCGTGCAGGGTTAAAATCCGGTTTTGGATGTCTTGGGCGCTCATCCCGTTGTAGGTCCAGACGACCGCCACCACCGGAATGTCGATCTCCGGGAAGATATCGATGGGCATCCGCAATGCCGCTCCGATGCCCATCAAGGTGATGAGGATCAGCGTGGCGACCACCGTGTAGGGGCGTTTCAGCGCTATTTCGACGACGGACATGGTGCGCTACTGATCGCGCCGTTGCCCGCGTACATGGAGGGCAAGCTGCGTTCGGGTGTTGGCATGGAGTTTACCCATGATGCGGCTGACATAATTCTTGATGGTCCCCTCTGCCAGCGCCATTGCTTGGGCGATTTGTCGATTGCTCGATCCGTCGGTAATCAGTCTTAGAACGCGCTCCTCCTTATCGGTGAGTTGCTCGGCCGAGGAGAGGCCCGTGCCGATCGGCCCATCAGACGGTTGCCCCGCCGCCGGTTGCTCGATTGTTGGACGCTCTGAGTCCGGATCCCGAGTGAGATGCCTGAATTGGTCCATCACCTTTCTGGCAATTTGCGGAGTGAGCCGCGATTCGCCGCGCCGCAGTGCGCGGATGGTCTCCAACAGTTCTTCCTCGCTGGCATCCTTGAGCAGATACGCTTGCGCGCCCGCGCGAACCGCTTCGAAAACAGTCTCGTCATCATCCAAGGTCGTCAGCACCAACACCTGAGTATTCGGCTGCGCCGTCGTAATTTCCCGCGTCGCGGCGACTCCGCTCTTGATCGGCATGTGAAGATCCATCAGCACAACGTCCGGGTGCAGCAACAACGCCAGCTTGACTGCTTCGTCGCCATTGCTCGCCTGGCCAACGCATTCCATGTCGGGCGCCATGGACAACACGAGTGCCGTTCCCCTGCGGACCAAGGCTTGATCTTCCGCGATGACGACGCGAATGGTCGCGTCCTTGGATTCGCCAACGGTCGTCACTCAAGCGCCCGGTGAACTGATACGGATCATGCGGCGATGCTGCGCCGGGGGCGGTTGCGTTGGGAAGTGACTTTGGTCACCTTCGGATAGTGACTTTCGACACTATTTGACGAACGACGCTGGTCATTCGATCCGGTCTTTTTGCGCCTAAGTCCCTGTTTCCATTAGTCTGTCACAAAAGTGTCACATATCGTCCCGATAATCGCCCATCGACCCCAATCTTTCGGCCTCAAGCCCTAAGGCGGGGTATTCAACCGGAGCGGCCATCAATGAAAATATATAAGCGCCTTTTGATCCTTGGCGTTGCAGCGTCTGTGGGCATGGCGGCGTCCGCCACGGATATCTCGGGCGCCGGCGCAACATTTCCGTACCCGATTTATGCCAAATGGGCCGATGCCTACAAGAAGAGCACCGGCATCGGCCTGAATTACCAGTCCATCGGGTCCGGCGGGGGCATCAAGCAGATCAAGGCAAAGACCGTGACCTTCGGTGCTTCCGACATGCCGTTGAAACCCGACGACCTGAAGTCCTCCGGTCTGATCCAATTCCCCATGATCATCGGCGGGGTGGTCCCGGTGGTCAACATCAAAGGTGTTGGTCCGGGTCAATTGCATTTGGACGGCGCCACCGTGGCCGCGATCTATCTGGGCGACATCAAGGAATGGAACGATGCGGCCATCAAGAAACTCAACCCCAAGCTGACGCTGCCGGGCACGGCAATCGCCCCTGTATACCGTTCCGACGGGTCGGGCACGAATTTTTTATTCTCCGACTATCTATCCAAGTCGAGCGCTAAATTTCAATCGAGCATCGGCGCGAACACCTCGGTGCAGTGGCCGGTCGGTATCGGGGCCAAGGGCAACGAGGGTGTGGCGAACATGACCACGCAGACCGACGGCGCCATCGGTTACGTGGAGTACGCGTACGCCAAGCAAAACAAGATGTCCTTTGCCACCTTGACCAACAAGGCCGGCAACGCCGTGTCGCCCAATGCCGAGTCGTTCCAGGCGGCCGCGGCGACAGCCGACTGGGCGGGCGCCGACAGCTATTATTTGATATTGACCGACCAAGCGGGCGCGAAGAGCTGGCCCATCACGGGCGCCAGTTTCATTTTGGTTTACAAGCAGCCGGACGATGCCGCCGCGGTCAACGAGGCCCTGAAGTTTTTTGCGTGGGCTTATAAGGATGGCGCCGGCATGGCGGCCGAGCTTGACTATGTGCCGCTGCCCGCGGCCTTGATTGCCCAGGTGAAAAAGACCTGGACGACGCAGATCGCCTCGGGCGGCAAACCGGTTTGGAGCGGCAACTAAGCGAAGCTTCGCGGATTAGCTAGCCAAGATTCAGGTAGTTAAGATACGGTAGATCGGGCCCGGCGTAGCAGTATGCCGGGCCCGACCTACTTTGGGGCAACGCGGAGCGGAACTGACATCGTGGCGATCATAGATCCGGGGCACGCCGCAAAGCAGCTGATTTACGAGAGGATATTCCGTTCCGCCACGCTGATTGCGGCGGTATTGGTGTTGTTGATCTTAGGCGGCGTGGCAGTGTCGTTGCTGCGCGGCGCGTGGCCGGCGCTCTCTCACTTCCGGTTCGCATTCATCACCCGCGAAATATGGAATCCGGTCACCGATCAATTCGGCGCGTTGGCGCCGATTTACGGCACCGTGGTTACCTCGCTGATTGCCATGCTCATTGCGGTACCGACGGGCTTCGGGATCGCGCTGTTTCTGACCGAACTCTGTCCACCCCTGTTGAAGCGGCCCATCGGCGTCGCCGTCGAGCTGTTGGCCGCCGTGCCGAGCATCATCTTCGGAATCTGGGGCTTGTTCGTGCTTGCGCCGGTGCTGCAGCGGTACGTGCAGCCCTGGTTGATCCACACCTTGGGCGACATCCCCGCCATCGGCCACCTGTTCAAGGGTCCACCGTACGGGATCGGTGTCCTCACCGCAGGTGTGGTGCTCGCCATCATG
>Ga0210389_10001363_pt1 | contig 19822 bp, 18 predicted proteins | sample IncBWH28OmetaG_FD_160127 | JGI IMG/M metagenome (GOLD analysis project Ga0210389, IMG submission 160127) | Forest soil microbial communities from Barre Woods Harvard Forest LTER site, Petersham, Massachusetts, United States - Inc-BW-H-28-O ...
TCCAGCCCGGCGACCGCCACGGATCTGGAAATTCTGGGGCACCGCGCTGTGGGGGCTGTTCGTCTTTGCCGCGATGTTTGCCGGCCAGATCGCCGTGGTGGCCTGGTTCGTGTTGCGGCGGGAGGGGCCGATCGACATGGCCGCGGCGATCCACGTCGTCGGCGGCGGGCTGACCATCTCGCTCTCCGTGATCATGGGGCTGCCGGCGGTGCTCGCGGCGCTCTGGATCGCGATCCGCGCCTCGCGCACGCCGTTCGCCGATTACCTCGCGCTGCGCGGAACTTCCTGGATCAATTTTGCCATTGGCGCCGCGGCCCTCGGAATTCTCGTGATGGGGTGGGACGCGGTGTCGCGCGCGACCGGGCGCGAGGTCACCCCCGGATTCATGGGCGACGTGCTGCAATCGGCGCAGGCCGATGGCGCGTTATGGCTGCTGGTGGTCGCGTTTTGCGTCGCAGCCCCGGTCTCGGAGGAACTGTTCGCGCGCGGCTTTCTCTACCGCGGCTGGTCGGAGTCCTTTCTCGGACCCGCCGGCGCCATCCTGTTGTCGTCGCTGGTGTGGACGGCGCTGCATCTGCAATATGACTGGTTCTTCTTCGGCGAAGTGTTCTCGATCGGGCTTCTGCTCGGCTATCTCCGCTATCGCTTCAACTCGACCTGGCTCACGATCTTCGTGCACAGCCTGAACAATATTGCGGCGGTGGTGCAGACCATGCTGTTGGCGGGGTCGACGTAGAATTTCAGCGTGGCCCCCGCAAATTCGTCAACCGGTCCAGCGCGCCCTGCAGGATGAAGATCGCGGCATGCTCGTCGATCACTTCCGCGCGCCGGGCGCGGCTCATGTCGGTGCCGATCAGTTCGCGCTCGACGGCTGCGGTCGACAGCCGCTCGTCCCACAGCGCGATGGCGAGATCGGTGAGTTTGGAAAAATTGCGGGCGAAGGCGCGGGTGGATTGCGCGCGCGGTCCTTCGCTGGCGTCCATGTTGATGGGCAGGCCGAGCACGAAGCCTGCCGCGTTGCGTTCGGCGGCGATCGCCAGCAGGCGCGCGGCGTCGGACTTGAAGGCCTTGCGCTGGATGGTCTCGACCCCGGTCGCGAGCCTGCGGTCGGGATCGGACACGGCAACGCCGATGGTCTTGGTGCCCAGATCGAGCCCGACCAGCGCGCCGCGTTCAGGCCAGTGCGCGGCGGCGTCGATCAGGGGTAGAATGAGGGCGGGCATGGCTTTCGCATAACACGCGGGCCTTGATGCGTGCAAAGCGGGAAGGGTTGGGACAATGGACCGGCTGACATTATTCGGTTTGTTCGCGGTCAGCTTGATGCTGGTGACTTACGCGCTGGAGGATCGCAGCCGCTGGTTTGTGCTTGCCTTCGCGGTCGCCTGCGCGCTGGGTTCGATTTACGGATTTTTGCAGGGCGCCTGGCCGTTCGGGCTGGTCGAGGCGGTCTGGGCCATGGTCGCGCTGCGGCGCTGGAGCCTCAGGCCGCGGCACATCGCATAGCTCGCTTATGTCGCGGGGTGCTAATCTCGCTCAAAGGCCCCCGGCAACGACGCCCGCGCCGATTCCCTCCTTCAACAGTGAGCAGAACATGTGGCCAGACCGCCGTCTCCTTGAGCTATTCAAGATCGAATTTCCAATTCTGCAGGCGCCGATGGCGGGCGTCATGGATGCGGACCTCGTGATCGCAGCGGCCCAGGGCGGGGCGCTGGGCTCGCTGCCCTGTGCGATGCTGTCGGTGGAGAAAGCGCGCGAGCAGGTCAACATCATCCGCCAGCGCGTGTCGGCGCCGCTCAACATGAACTTCTTCTGTCATCGGGCGGTCGAGGCCGATCCAAAGCGCGAGGCCCGGTGGAAGCTACGGTTGGCGCCCTATTATGAAGAGTTGGGGCTCGATCCGGCGGCGCCCGTCAACGCCGCCAACCGCGCGCCATTCGACGACGCGATGTGCGCTCTCGTCGAGGAACTGAAGCCCGAGGTGGTCAGCTTCCATTTCGGCCTGCCGGATCAGGCGCTGCTGAGGCGCGTCAAGGCGGCCGGCTGCATCGTGATCTCGTCCGCGACCATTGTGAAGGAAGCGATCTGGCTCGAGGAGAACGGTGCCGACGCCATCATCGCGCAAGGCAATGAGGCCGGCGGCCATCGCGGCATGTTCCTGACCGACAATATTGCGGAGCAGCCCGGCACTTTCGCGCTGGTGCCGCAGGTGGTCGATGCCGTGAAAGTGCCGGTGATTGCGGCGGGCGGCATCGCCGACGGGCGCGGCATCGCGGCGGCGTTCGCGCTGGGGGCGGCGGGTGTGCAGATCGGCACGGCCTATCTGCGCTGTGCGGAATCGAAGGTGACGGCTGCGGCGCGTGCCGCGCTGGCCCGGGCCAGGGACGATTCGACCGTCATCACCAATGTCATGACCGGCCGCCCGGCGCGCGGGGTTGCCAACCGCGCGATGCGCGAGATCGGCCCGATCTCGCAGGACGCCCCGGCCTTCCCCCATGCCGCGACGGGTCTGGCGCCGCTGAAGGCGGCGGCGGAAAAGCTCGGCCGGGTGGATTTTACCAATCTTTGGGCCGGGCAGGCGGTGGGGTTAGGCCGGGAGATGCCGGCCGCCGAGATGACCCGGGCATTGGCAGGCAGCGCGCTGATGCGGCTGAGCCAGATGGCTGGCTGACAGGCATTCCTCCGGTTGCGGTGCAAAAGCCCCCTCTGCTATACGGCGGTTAAACCCGCCGTCAGAGGCCCTATATAATGTCCGTCGATGCCGCCACCGTTCGCCGTATCGCGCATCTCGCGCGGATCGCGGTCACCGAGGCCGAGGTTCCGCATTTGCAGGGCGAGTTGAACGCCATGCTGGCCTTTGTCGAGCAGCTGGCGGAGGTGAATGTCGACGGCGTCGAACCGATGACTTCGGTGATGCCGATGGAAATGAAGAAGCGTCCCGACGTGGTCAATGACGGCGGGATTGCCGATGACATCGTCCGGAATGCGCCGGCGACCGAAGACCATTTTTTTCTGGTGCCGAAAGTCGTGGAGTAACAAAGCGTTTTCGAGCGAAGTGGTCACCGGTTCGCGCCGGGAAAACGCGTTAAATAGAAGAGAGCCCGATGTGCCTGCTCTGCGACGATGAAAAGGCCTATGCGGCCTATATGAATTATCTCGACGCGATGGAGCGGCAGGGCAGGCCCGCCGATCCCGACAAGGCCATGGACGCCGTGCTCGATGCGCTCGAAGCCGCCGACAAGGTGAGCTCCAGGGCATTGCGCGACGACCCCGCCAACGACAAGACGTTGTCGCCGTTCTTCTGCAGCCCGGTTGATAAATGACCGATTTGACATCGCTGACGCTCGCCGAGGCCCGTGACGGCCTTGCGAACAAGTCCTTTACCTCGCTTGAACTGACCGACGCCCACCTCGGCGCGATCGAGGCCGCGCGCGCGCTCAATGCCTTTGTGATGGAAACGCCGGACCAGGCGCGGCGCATGGCGCGCGAGGCGGATGCGAAGATCGAAAAGCGCGAGGGCGGTCCGCTCGCCGGGATTCCGCTTGGGATCAAGGACCTGTTCGCGACCAAGGATGTGCGCACCACCGCCTGCTCGAAAATCCTCGGCAATTTCGTGCCGACTTACGAATCCACCGTCACCTCGCAGCTCTGGCGCGACGGCGCCGTGATGCTCGGCAAGCTCAATAATGACGAATTCGCGATGGGCTCGTCGAACGAGACTTCGTGCTTCGGCCCCGTGGTCAATCCGTGGCGGCGCGACGGCGCCAACACCACGCTGGTGCCAGGCGGCTCGTCCGGCGGCTCGGCCTCGGCGGTGGCGGCGTTGCTGTGCATGGGCGCGACCGCGACCGACACCGGCGGTTCGATCCGCCAGCCTGCGGCATTCACCGCGACCGTCGGCCTGAAGCCGACCTATGGCCGCTGTTCGCGCTGGGGCATCGTGGCATTTGCATCCTCGCTCGACCAGGCTGGTCCGATCGCCCGCACCGTGCGCGATTCGACGATCCTGCTGCGCTCGATGGCCGGTCACGATCCCAAGGACACCACCTCGGTGAACCGCGAAGTCCCCGATTACGAGGCCGCGATCGGAAAATCGGTCAGGGGCATGAAGATCGGCATTCCCCGGGAATACCGCCTCGACGGCATGCCGGCGGAAATCGAAAAGCTCTGGAGCGAGGGCGCGGTCTGGCTCAAGGCGGCCGGCGCCGAACTGGTCGAGGTGTCGTTGCCGCACACCAAATACGCGCTGCCGGCCTATTATATTGTTGCACCTGCAGAGGCCTCCTCGAACCTGGCGCGCTATGACGGCGCGCGCTACGGCCTGCGCGTGCCCGGCCGCTCGATCGGCGAGATGTATGAGGCCACCCGCGCCGAGGGTTTTGGCGACGAAGTCCGCCGCCGCGTCATGATCGGCACCTATGTGCTCTCGGCCGGCTATTACGACGCCTATTATTTGCGCGCGCAAAAGGTCCGCACGTTGATCAAGAAGGATTTCGAGGACGTCTTCGCCAAGGGTGTGAACGCGATCCTGACCCCTGCGACGCCGTCGGCGGCGTTCGGCATTGGCGAGAAGGGCGGCGATCCCGTGGAAATGTATCTCAACGACATTTTTACGGTGACCGTGAACATGGCGGGGCTGCCCGGCATCGCCGTTCCCGCCGGCAAGGACGTGCAGGGCCTGCCGCTCGGCCTGCAGCTGATCGGACGTCCCTTCGACGAGGAGACGCTGTTCTCGCTCGCCGAAGTGGTCGAGCAGGCGGCGGGACGGTTCACGCCGGCGAGGTGGTGGTGAAGATGAGCGACTTCCGCACAAGTTTGTCGGGCACTTCTCCGGCGCCCGGTCTGAAACCGCCGCTGGCCGCATTGTGGTGGGCCGCCAAGGGCCAATGGGACAAGGCGCACAATATTGTGATGCATGAAGAGACGGCGGAAGCCGCCTGGGTTCATGCTTATTTGCATCGTGTCGAGGGTGATCTCGGCAATGCCGGCTACTGGTACCGGCGGGCGGCCAAACCGGTTGCGTCAGGTTCGCTCGAAACCGAATGGGAGCAAATCGCCACCGCGCTGCTCGGGAGTGCAAGCGTATGAGCGCGACGAACTCAAAACTGATCAAGGGCGCCACCGGCGACTGGGAAATGGTGATCGGGCTGGAAGTCCATGCCCAGGTCACCTCGAACTCAAAACTGTTTTCCGGGGCTTCGACGGAATTCGGCGGCGAGCCGAACAGCCATGTCTCGCTGGTCGATGCGGCGATGCCGGGCATGCTGCCCGTGATCAACGAGGAGTGCGTGCGGCAGGCGGTGCGCACCGGGCTCGGCCTCAACGCCCAGATCAATCGGCGCTCGGTGTTCGACCGCAAGAACTATTTCTACCCCGATTCGCCGCAGGGTTATCAGATCAGCCAGTACAAGTCGCCGATCGTGGGCGAGGGCGAGGTGGTCGTGGAACTCGCGGGCGGCGAAACCGCGGCTGTTGGCATCGAGCGGCTGCATCTGGAGCAGGACGCCGGCAAGTTGCTGCACGACCGCAGCCCGACCATGTCCTATGTCGACCTCAACCGCTCCGGCGTCGCGCTGATGGAGATCGTCTCCAAGCCCGATATCCGCTCCTCCGAACAGGCGAAAGCCTATGTGGCAAAACTGCGCTCGATCCTGCGTTATCTCGGCACCTGCGACGGCGACATGGAGAAGGGCAGCTTGCGCGCCGACGTCAACGTCAGCGTACGCAAGCCGGGTGGGCCGCTCGGCACCCGCTGCGAGATCAAGAACATGAACTCGATCGCCTTCATCGGCGAGGCCATCGAATACGAGGCGCGGCGCCAGATCGGCATTCTCGAAGACGGCGGCGCCATCGATCAGGAAACCCGGCTGTTCGACCCCAACAAGGGCGAAACGCGCTCGATGCGCTCCAAGGAAGAGGCGCACGACTACCGCTATTTCCCTGATCCCGATCTGTTGCCGCTGGAGTTCAGCGAGGCCTATGTCGCCGAATTGAAAGCGGGTCTGCCGGAATTGCCGGACCAGAAGCGGGCCCGCTTCGTAAGTGATTTTGGGCTCTCCGCCTATGACGCGGAGCTATTGTCTAGGGATCGCGGCTTCGCTGCATACTTTGAGGAGGTGGCCGAGGGACGCGACGCAAAGAAAGCCGCCAATTGGATGATCAATAACATGAACGAGAGTGCCAACAGGGAAGCTGGTGACATGGGATTTGTCACGGCACCGCAGCTTGGCGAAATCCTGGACCTGATCGAGGAAGGCACGATTTCCGGCAAGATCGCGAAGGAGCTGTACGAAATGGTGTGGCACAACGCCGGCAATCCCCGTGAACTCGTCGAAGCACACGGGATGAGGCAGGTTAACGACTTTGGGGCAATCGAAAAGATGGTCGATGACATCGTCGCCGCCAATCCCGACAAGGTCGCGCAGGCGCGCGCCAAGCCGCAGCTGATCGGCTGGTTCGTCGGCCAGGTGATGAAGTCATCCGGCGGCAAGGCCAATCCGCAAGCCGTGAACGATCTGCTCAAGGCGAAGCTCGGCATCTGAAGCCGGCGCGAGCTGACGCCGGCATCGTCGCCGGCGCGTCGTATCACACGCATGCGCGCATGCACCGATCGTTCACCATGAGCGGCGAGCTCAGCGCAAAAACGAAATCGCCGTCCCCGAATCAGCCGCACGCGATTCGCTCAAAAAACCGGTTTTGGCGAGCGGCGATGAGACGCGAAGCCGGTGGGCATGAAAATTTTTTTATTGCCAAAAACCGCGACTCAGAGTCCGCGCAACGCGCTTTCGGCCGGCATCGGCGCGGCGCGATGACATCGTTCGCGCGTCGATCATTGAATGCGTTGATAGCGAAAACATCTGCGGCGCAGGCATTTCATGCAACATTGACGATCGCCGGCATCGGTTTTTCGCGCACCATTCGCGTCGCTGCGCCAATGGTTCATCGTGTTCCCGATCAATGCGCGTCGCGCGCTCTCACCTCGTCGCGTCAACACTTCCTTAAGCGGGACGCTGTTTTTTTGAGTGTGTTGGTGTATTCGGGATGTAGTGCATCTCGATTCCCGAGTGCACGCAGCGATTAAGCCATCTCACTACATCAGGAGGGCAACATGGCCAAGAAAGCTAAGAAGGCGAAGAGCGCAGTGAAGAAGACTGCAAAGAAGACCCGCAAGGTCGCCAAGAAGAAGTAAATCTCGCTTGAAGAAAATTGCCGGCGGCTTGATGCCGGCACGTCACAAGAGCCTTCAGGACGGTTTGCTTCTCGAAGCGGATTTCAGATAGGCGGCTCTGTCGACGAAAGAGGGTGTCGGCGAGACATCAGGTCAAACGGCTGGATCGACCTTTCGAAGAGCTCAGGCGCTTTATCGAAAACCGGTCCGGCAGAAGAAACAGGTTTTCTTCGTTCGGTGCGGATCTTCCGAGTTCCGCAATTTCACCGGGCCTCCAGGCCCCACGTGAAATCTGGTCCTGACGTGTTCGCCGACGCCCTCGTTCCCTGAAGCCGGCGCGAGAAGCGTGCCTGGCGCTTTCGGTTTCCCAAATCCCCAAGCGATTGTTCCGGCCAGCCACGGCGCGCGATGAGCCCGCGGCGGGCGAGCGCTGTCATGCTTCCGGTCCATGCGCGATGGTCATGAGGCGCCACCGGATCCCGCCACCGCTGCGCCTGCGCTCTTGCTCCAATGGTTATCGCTTTGCCAAACGGCAGGGTAAACCGAATGGTGCAAGCGAGCGAAAACCCCGATGAAACAAGCGTTCCTGTAATGGCGCGGCGGTTGGCGGCGCGAACGCGTTTACACCCCATTCATTGCGATACTTAAACTGCCCTTCAAATTTGATCGGTCATGATCATCCCAACAAGCCGGCAAACGGCGTGGGGAATATAACGGGGCGTTTTCGCAATTGGACAGGAGCCGCGCGGGGCAAGGCGCGGCAACAAATCAAAAAAGGGGACGGGGATGTTTCAGGGGACCATCGATCAGGATACCGCGACGCTTGTGCAAGCGAACGCTATTCCCGACGTGCTGTTCGAGCGCGGGCTGTACTGGGCGAGCGGGCGTTCCGGCGTGGTCAATCTCGTCGCCGCGCATAAGTGGTTCAACCTCGCCGCCCTGAAAGGCCGCGCTGACGCCATTGCGCTGCGCCGCGAGGTCGCCGAGATGATGTCGGAAGTCGAGATCGCCATGGCCCAGCGTGAAGCCCGGGCCTGGATCACCACGCACTAGCTTGGGCGTGCCGGCCTCCGGTTTGCCGGACCCACGCAGTTTTACGCGGTGACAAATATACCCGCTGGTAACCTTGAGCCGCGATACTAGAGGTCTGGGGAACACGCCGAGCGGAAGATCAAAAGGGGCGACCGACTCACATCGGGAACGCGCGCCGTTTGCTGTCGATTTTTCAGCCGGAGCGTGGGGTTCACTGTTGATGGGGTCCCCGCGATGGATATCCTGGTCGTCATCGTCGTACTGCTCATGGTCCTGTTCGTCGCGGCCTGGTCTTCCGCCCGATCATACTTCCTGAAGGGCCGGCTCGCCGGGATGCAAGAGGCGGCGCGCGAAATCATCCGCGGCATCGGTTCCCACTATGAGCTCGCGGGCCAGCAACCCCCCGAGCACGTCACCAAGGCGGTCGAAGCGATAAAAACCTTCGCCCCAGGCCGCGGCTGCGAAAAGAACGTTCATCGCTACCACGCCCGGCTCTGGATTTTTGGCGATGCCGTCGGCGCCGCCTGCTGGCGCAAGGGGTATGACACCTGCAAGCTGCGGATGGCGCCGCGGGATGACAAGATCCGCATCGAGCTGTCGATCAGCGAACTCCTGCATCTCACCTCGCTCGCCCATCTGGGCTTCAGGAAAATGATGCCCAACGATCGCGGCATCGAAATGCACCGCTTCGACGGCGAGCAACAGGCGCTTGCTGGAACTTCCGCCGTCGAGCGCCTGGAACAGGCCATTCCGGAAACGCACCGGCCTTCCGACACCTCCGCCAGCCGCCAGTCATTGATCCGGCACTGGTGGCCGCTCGCGCGCCAAAGCGCCTGAGCTCGGGACAAGACGCGCCGGCGAACGCGCGTCGGATATCGCAGCCGTCACACAAATGTGAACGGCGGGCATGGCGTGCGTCATCAATCAACTGTTGCGGCGTGTTCTAAAAGAAGCCGGATCGGGGAATGACGCTGACGTGGCGGGGTTCAACATTCGGGATCTTGATTTGAGATGGCCCATTCGAAATTGGGAGAGACGCATGCTTAAATTTGCGATCAGGCTTCTGACATTGGCAATGTTCTCGATGGCTGTACTCGCGGCGCCGCTGTTCGTGTCCGTCTGCGCTGCCAGCGGAGATCCGACGCCGTCAACGCCCCCGGCGACCGACACCAAGTCCGCTCCGAAGAAGAAGAAGAAGACCAGCGAAATCCGCCCCGGTATCGAGGACACGGCCTTCGTGAAGGGATACCACGCGGCCTACGCCACGATCTACGACCGCAACGATTATGCCGCCGCCATCGGCCAGTTGAAGGCGCTCGGCCACGACGACAACCCCTCCGTCGCCACTCTGATCGGCTACTCCTATCGTAAGCTCGGCGACTACAAGGTGTCGCAGATCTGGTACGAGCGCGCGCTGAAGACCGACCCCGATCACGTCAAGACCTGGCAGTATTACGGGCTCTGGCAGGTCGAACAGGGTAACCGCGACCAGGCGCAATATCATCTGAGCCGGATCGCAGCCCTCGCCGGCACCGACAGCGAGGAATATCGCTCGCTCGCAGCAGCCCTGGAAAAGCCGCCCGGCAGCAGCCTCGTTTATTGAGCCGGGCGCCGCCTGCTCGGCCGGCGCATCATTGGCGCGTGTTCCAACAACTGGATGCGCGCCAACTGATTTTTTGGCGGAGCCGGAGGGATTCGAACCCTCGATAGGGCTTTACAACCCTATAACGGTTTAGCAAACCGCCGCCTTCAGCCACTCGGCCACAGCTCCGTCAAGGCCGATATGCCCGACGCGGGGGCGAGCCGCAAGCGGCAGATTCGGGGCTGCCGTAATCGCGAGCCATTTAGATGACTCCTGGTGACTCCGGGAAATCCGGCCGCGGCTTCTCAAGCGAATCCTTGAAGAGGAAACCGGGACGTCGAGGCCGCTGATGCGTCGCGTGCCTTGGAATGCGGCTCAAATCGGCAACGCTTCCTCGAGTTTTTTCGCGCAGCGCCATCGGTGTGGTGCAAGTCGAGCCGCCTGCCATCCGCATCTCACTGTCACCGACGATTATTCGCGGCGGTTTTCGAAAAACACCGCCGGACAAGATTCGATTCACGCCGTGTGATGCGCGCCGATATTTTCCGTTGCACTTGAAGATGAAGATGAGCCCGGAAAACAGGGGTTTTCGCGATTCCCGTCATTGCCGATGTGGAACTCGGCGACTGCAATCGCGATTAGCGGGGGCTCTCAAAATTCGTGCGCGAGTCTCGATATGACTGCCATCGCGATGTTCTGAGTCGCGTGATCGCCGCTGAAAGTTGGGCTTGTTCGCGGCTCGTCAGTGGAATCGTTTTATCAATCGTTTTGTTTGGAAACCGGGTCGTTTTTGTCGGTCGATTCGGCGTGAATCGAGGTGCGAAGGTGGAAAACCGGCGGGCAGGGTGCTCACACCGTACTCTGCGCAGCAAACGGAACTAATCGAAAATATCTTTGTAGAACAATGGCTTGCGATGAAAGTACAATCAGGGTTGCGTGTTATTTGTGCAACACCCTTCCAAAAACGGCCTGTACGGTACCGTTCCGAGCGGTTCCTTTGTTGCGTGTGCAGATGCCTTCGGTAATTGTGATGTTGCGACGGAGGGGGGCATCCCGAGGTCGTCCCGTTCTAGGTGGTTCGCTTAAGTCCCTCGCGTTCATGCGGGTGTGTCCGAAGGCGCGAAGCGACTAAGCGGGTTTCAAGGGATTAAGGGAACCAACCTTGGGGTGTTTACACCCAGCGGATCCGGAAACCTTCCCTACAGAGCAACTTGGAGGTTAACATGAAGATGGTTAAGAGCCTTATCCTCGGCTCAGCGGCGGGTCTCGTCGCCATGAGTGGGGCACAGGCAGCTGATCTTCCCGTCAAGGCCAAAGCGGTCGAGTACGTGAGGATCTGCTCCCTGTATGGTGCCGGTTTCTACTATATTCCGGGCACCGACACCTGCATCAAGCTGGGTGGTTATCTGCGCGCCGAAATGGCGATCAACACGAACAGCGTCTACACCGGAAACGAAACGACTCCGGGTGGCTTTGGCAACCGCTACACGAACGCCTTCACCTGGCGCTCCCGTGAAGACCTGAACGTCGATACGCGCACCGCTACCGAATACGGCGTGGTTCGTACCTTCTTCGATGCGACGTTCACCTGGACCTCCGATAGCTATACCGCCAATGGCGCCAACGTCTTGGGGACTACCTACTCGCAGCTTGGCGCGACCGGTATTGCCGCGCCGAACAACGCCAACGCGGGTGCAACCTCCTACGGTACGCTCGGCGTTTACTACGCCTTCATCCAGTTCGCTGGCTTCACGATGGGTAAGGCCGTTTCGCCGTTCGGGGCTACCTGGTCGGCCTATCCGGGCAACAACTTCGACGGTCTCGTCGGTGGTGACGGCACAATCACTGGTGTGAACCAGTTCGCGTATACTGCCGACTTCGGCCAGGGCGTGTCGGGTACGATCGCTGTGGTGGATCCGACCCAGTACTATCAGGCCGGCGTCTTGAACTTTGGCGTCTTCGGTACCGCAAACTCGACCGGCGTGAATGACTACGCTGGAACGGTTGCCCCGGATATCCAGGGCGTGCTCAAGGTCGTCCAGGCATGGGGTAGTGCCCAGCTGTCGGTGGCAGCACATGACAACAACCCCGCGTACTACGTCAATCCGGCCTCGGCTGCTTTCGGCGGCCATCCCAACGACAAGTGGGGATTTGCTGTTCAGGGCGCGCTCTCGATCAACAACATCCCGACCGGAGCTGGGGACACGATCACCGTCCAGGGCGCCTACACCAATGGTGCAACGCGCTACAACATTCAGAACCTGGCAGCCGGAGCGGGTGCTTGGACAACCTTCGCAGGCACAAACGTACCCGGAGCCCTCGGCAGCGTCGGAATCGGGGTTGCCCCCGACTCGGTGTTCAATGCCGGCGGTCAGCAGATGTTGATCAATACGTGGGGTGGGCGCGGTGCCTTCAACCACAACTGGGATCCCTACTGGAGCAGCGCGCTCTACGGTGCCTTCGCGCAGGTTGACTATGGTTCGACTACTACGGCCGGTTCTGCGGCAGCCACTTTCTGCGCCAGCTTGATCGCTACGCAGCCCGGTGTTACCAGCTGCAACCCGAACTACAGTGTCGGGCAGATTGGTTTCATTACCCGCTGGACCCCGGTCAAGAACCTGACGTTCTCGGCTGACTATGTATTCATGCATCTGCACCAGAACAACACGGGTACCATCGTTACCGCTGGCAGCTATGGCACCGGCGCTTACGCAATTGCGGATCAGAACACCCACGAGTTGTTGATTCGCGCGCAACGCAACTTCTAGTCCTGATCATCTGATCTAGGTCTATGAGAGACCCCCGGCGGGAAACCGCCGGGGGTTTTTCGTTGCGCGTTGGATCGGGAAGGAAACCCACAGTCGTGGTTTTCCAGCTGCTCACTGGTGGATTTTCGGAACCTCGATGGAGTCGCTGACCGATCCCGGCGCCCGTTCGATGGCCAGAAGCGGCCGAGGCAACGGGATGCTCGGGTACAATGTACAAAGTGCCGTGGACACCAAGCATCATCTGATTGTTGCCCATGAGGTAACCAATGTTGGGTCTGACCGCAGCGACGGCCGTTCAGACACCTTCAAAGCGGCGCGGCCGACTACCCAAAAATGGAGCTGCTGATCACGCGAACGGCTCGCCAATCCGCTATGAGAGGAAAATTGCGCGCCCCAAGATCGGGAGATTCCCCGGCCCGTTGACAGAAAAGCGCATCTGGCGGCTGTTCTGACACCTCGGATCAAAGCCGATGCTGACGATGTCGCCTCGTGAGCGTGGTTGCTTCGGTTGCCCTATCGGTTTTGCGCCGGACATCAGGCCTGTTTCCAGCCCGCGCTGGCGTTATCCAGCCAGCGCCGCGTCGCTTCGTCGCTCCAGCCGGGCACCGCAAAGCGGGGAGCGCTCAGACCCTGGCTGGGGGGAACGATGACATGTTGGCGCGTGCGTAAGTGAACCCCCGCGGCGTTGGCAGAAGCACCGAGGGAAATCAAAAGGCTTAAGGCCAAAATAGAACGCATCGCATTTTCTCCAGTCGCCGTACTGCACAAATCCATCAGCCGATCATGTGAAGCACGGGCGGTTATGCACGCGAGGCAGATGTAGGTTCGCAATCAACCGACACCATTAAATTCAATTTTATTCCTCGCGGGCGTGCGCCCATGTTTCTGCCGATTTAATCGATTGGAAGCCGCCAAAGCTTGGGGCGTGCGGCCCGCACCCCGCACAAGTATTGGGATTGGACGATTGAAGAAAATGCGACGCGTACTATTTTGGCTCAAGCCTTTTGATCATTTTTTTGCTTCTACGCCCGCAAGGGTGCATTGCGGCGCCATTTCCAACATTTGGTGAGGCATTGTTGATCGGCACAAGCCGCACCGATCCATCGGCAGCCACACATTGAATTTGCCGTCTGTCACCTTCGCACAGCACAGAAGGGTCCTCTCGTGCGCAACGGTCGAAAAGGAGGACCGTCCTTGCGGAAGTCGGCCATTGTGGCAGAATATCTGCCGGGCGTTGTTGGATGATGCGCAGCCCAAAACCGCTGTCTTTTTCGGTGTGTTGTTGGGCGGCGTTTTACTGATTGTACCAGTTGACGGGACATGAACCGAAAAGAACGACGTTCGGCCAATAAGCGACGCGACGAGTCAGCAAGGAGGCCAAACGCGCTTGCCTTCGGCTCGGCGGAGGTCAGCATTGTCGACCTCGCCGCTGAGGCACGTCGTTCGCGCGCGGCGGGCCGCATCAACGAAGCGCAGGAGATTTGCCGTCAAATTCTCGCGCGCGAGCCTGCACATGTGCAGAGCCTGAATCTTCTCGGCCTGATGGCGCAGGCATCCGGCGATCACCGGGTCGCGGTGAAGACGCTCGCGAAAGCGATTGCTTCGGACGAGATGAACGCCGCTTGCCATTACAATATCGGCAATTCGTACCAAGCGTTGGGTAATCGCACCAAAGCGATCTCGCATTTCAGCAAAGCGCTTGCGCTCGGCATGGATGAGAAGGCCGTCACCTTTATCCTGCAGAGTCCTGTCATCACCACGTATGTTGCGCGGATTGCCGGTAAGTGGCCGCCGGTAACGAACGTCGAATTGTTCGGCACCGAAAGCGTCGTCCCGCTTGCAAACGACCTCTTCCTCCGCTGTGCGATGGAAGCGACGACGCTGCCAAGCGTAAGACTTGAAGCACTGCTGGGATATGCGCGCGCCGAACTGCTGCGGCTTACAGGTGAACAGGGCGAAGATAACGGCGAAACTGACGACGATATCGTCGCCTTTGCTTGCGCACTGGCTCGGCAGTGCTTCATTAACGAATATGTCTATGTACAGGCCGAAGCCGAGAGCGGACTTGCGAGCGCACTGCGCGATCGATTGCTGCAGGATCTGGCATCAGGGGCCGCCATAACTCCACTCACGCTGGCGGTAGTTGCGGCCTATTTCCCGCTTCATGCCATGCCGATGGCGGAAGCGCTTCTGCGCCGGGATTGGCCCGCGACCGTGGCCGGCCTGTTACGGGTGCAGCTTCGCGAGCCGCTTGCGGAAGTGGGCGAGCGCACCGCCATTGCGACACTCGCCCCTATCAAGAACAGCGTATCGTTGCAAGTGATGCGCCAATATGAGGAAAATCCTTATCCGCGCTGGACCATTAACCCGCTGAACGCATTCGCTGCCGATCAGGCGCGGGGTAGGACCATCCCGACAGCGGAACGGCAAGCCGAACTGGATATTCTGATCGCGGGTTGCGGCACCGGCTTGCATGCGGTTCAGATCGCGCAAGTCTATCCGAACGCCCGTTTGCTCGCGGTCGACGTCAGCCTGACCAGTCTCGCCTACGCGCGCCGAAAGACACGAGAACTGGGCTTGCGCAATATCGAGTATGCACAAGCGGATATTCTGGAATTAGGCACGATCGATCGCACGTTCGATCGGATTGAGTCGGTCGGTGTGCTCCATCATCTTGCAGAGCCGACGGCGGGGTGGCGCGTGCTGGTCTCGCTCCTGCGACCGGGTGGCACGATGCGCATCGGGTTATACAGCAATTTGGCGCGCCGCGTTATCGCGGAAGCCCGCGTCCGCATCGCGGCGCGCGGTTATCGCGCCACAGCCGACGAAATGAGAAGGTGCCGGCAGGACATCATCCGCGAGGCGGAACACTGGAAAATGTTGATTGGCGCGAAAGATTTCTACAGCATGAGCGGCTGTCGCGACCTGCTGTTTAACGTCATGGAACATCGCTTCACTATCCCCGAGATCGCTGCATTTCTGAACGATAATGATCTGTCTTTCTTGGCCTTCGAACCCTTTGACGATCCGACGGTGATCGAAAGATTTCATAAACAGTTTCCAGGCGCGGCCGATGAGGCTAACTTGGATCAGTGGCACCGCTTCGAAGCCGATCATCCGGAGACTTTTTGGGGCATGTATCTCTTCATGGTGGGCAAGAACGCGCACTGAAGCGTCCCGGGCCAGTTCCGACGTCTTCAGCACCTATCCCGGCCCGCACGCCTGATGTCGGCTTCCGGGAGTAAACCGGAGTGCGCCGGGAGACCGGCAAGGAGATGCTGGCGCTTCGCGCTACCGGAAAGAGTTCCTCTCCGCCGCGCCGACCGCGCCTGCCCTGACCGCGCCTGCGAGGTTATCTCGGGGTGAAGCCGTCCGAACGTTGGCCCAATTTCACCAAGGACCGGGCCCGTAATATGCAGGTGCGTACCCGCCGTACCCGGGCATGGCATAGGCGCCGCAATTGTAATATGCCCCGTACCCGGGTTCAGGGCAGCCCGGATCCCTATAGTATCCGTAACGAGGCCCTGGATAATACCCAGGCGCATACCCACCGTAATAGCCGTAGCCCGGCCCCCAGGCATATGCGGACGACGCTACACCTCCGATCACGGCTCCCGCGATCAATCCGCCAGCGAGAGCGGGACCAAATCCGCCGCGCCAGCCTCCGCCGTGCCAACCACCACCGCCGAACCCACCACGCGCAGAAGCGCCGGTCGGCGCGAGCGCAACGGCTGCTACAGCAACGAACGCGATAAGAGTTTTTCTGAACATGAAAACCTCCCTTAATATTAGTTCAGAAGCACACTAAAGCTAAACGCCACAACGTCTGTTTGGTTGCCTGAGACAGGCCGGCGGCTGCCGCGATTGGCATGGCCTGCGGCGTGTCCAGCGCCTCGCAGAAGCCACCCTTGCGATGTAGTTCGCAGGTGCGGCCTCGGCCATTCGGCGGCCGGCCTGACATGTCCCCCGGCAGGTTAACGTCGCGCCTGCCGTGCGTAGCCGTATTGCGGATTAATGCCGCAGCCCGCCTCGGTTCCCGAAGCTGTTGCCATGCACTGACGATAAGAGGAAAACTCGCAATTGCCGGGATAACCCCACTGTCTGCTTTGCAGACAGTATTTGTAATCTTGCGCCAGAACCGGCTGGGAGGTGGCAAGCAAGGTCACGACGGAGGCTGTGAGCACGAGCGGTTGGAACAGATGACGCATATTGTTTTCTCCTTCGCAAAATCAAACGCCCGTTCGACGCGCTCGTTCCGGAGCTATTACGCACCGATAGGTAACTAAATAGTGCGCGCTTCACTTCCGTGAAGTCGGCCTTCGGGGCCGTTAGGTCCGCTTGTGTTGAAAAAAGTCCCTTTTCGTTTGTCACTGAAATTCTCAGGACCGCTGGTGCGTCTCTCTCGCCGCGAGGTGAGGGGACAACATTAACTGCCGCGAAAACGACCACTGGCGCTCGTATCGATTCGACAGTGCCTTGCAACGCCGCTATTCGATGCTGGCGCCGCGGTGCAGGTCGGCTTCGATCTGCAGCCGCGTTCCGCCGCCGAACCGGGCGCGATAGACCTGCAGATTCTCCATGATCCGCTGCACGTAGTTGCGGGTCTCGGAAAACGGGATGAGTTCGACCCAGTCGACCGCGTCGACCTTGGGATCGCGCGGGTCGCCGTAGCGATCGATCCATTTCTTGACGCTGCCGCGGCCGGCATTGTAGGCGGCAAACGTCATGATGTAGGAGCCGCGATAATCCTCGATCAGCCCGCCGAGTTCGGCGGCGCCAAGCGCCGCGTTATAGGCCGGATCGTTCTTCAGCCGGGCAAGGTCGAAACCGGCGCCGTACTTCTTGCAGACGTATTTGCCCGCATCCGGCGTCACCTGCAGCAGCCCGTAGGCCTGCGCCGGCGAGACATCGTTGGGGTTGAAGGCGCTTTCCTGGCGGGTAATGGCGTAGACGATGCTCTGCTCGACTTCCGGCCCGATTGACTTGAACGGCGGAATCCCCATCACCGGATAGGCATAGAAATCGAACGGCAGCCCGCGATTGAGCGCGGCCTTGCCGAGCAGCAGCATGCCGCGCGCGTCGCTGTTGCGGGAGGCCAGTTCGCCGAGCCCCGCCAGCGCGTCGGGATCGCCGTTCTCGCCCATATCGGCGAAGATCGGGATCGCGATTTCGCGCTCGTCGAGCTCGTAGAGCAGCTGCACCGCTCGGACGATCTCCAACCTTTCGATTCCGCGCCCGCGGGCGGCGGGGACGCCGTTGAGTTCGATCTGGGGAAGGCCGAGTTTCGCGCGCGCCAGCTGGCCGTAATAGCTGGTCGATTGCGCCGCGGCCTGGATGTAGGCGGCGCGGGCCTCCTGGGAGCGTCCCGCGGCTTCCGCGGCGCGGCCCTGCCAGTAGCCGGCTCTCGCCAGCGTGGTCGGATTGACGCTGCCCACGCCGATGCGCGCGAAATGCTGCGCGGCGGTGGCCGGATCGGTCAGAAAACGCAGCGCGATCCAGCCCGCCGTGAATTCCTGCTCGGTCTTGTAGATATCGCGCGCGGGAAGTGCCGCGTCGCGCGCGATCAGGTAGGCGGTGCGATTCTCGCCGGCATCGAGCATCTTGCGCGACAATAGCCGCCGCTCGATCCACCATTCGTCCACGTTGTAAAGCCGTGCCGGATCGCGCGGTGCGGTGAGCATGAGTTGGGCTGCCTCGGCGAACTTCTCCTCGCGGCGGAGCAACTGGATCTTGCTGAAGATGTAACCGGCATCGCCGTGCAGTTCGCGCGGCACCGCATCCAGCAGCGCCTTGGTGTTGGAGGCCTTGCGATAGGCCGCGATGCGCGCCTTCGCCAGCGCGACCTCAGCGGCGCCCAGCCGCTTGGCGGCGCGCAGCGCGGCCTCGTGCTCGCTGCCATAGAGCAACAGATCCATCCGCGCCTTGTGATCGCCCGGCGTCAGCAGCGCGCCGAACAGCTCGAGCGCCGTACTCTCGGTGTCCTCGGACATCGAATCGTTGCGCCAGGCGTCGCGTACCAGGCGCTCCGCATTGGCCTTGTCGCCGCGCGCCAGCATCGCCCGCGCCAGCGCGAACTTGCCCTTGGCCGACACCGGCGATTCGTTTTCGAACCACGACCAGACGACGGCGTCGTCGCGATGGTCGTCCCACAGCGCCGCCTCGAGGCGCCGGCGCAGGAAGCTCTGCGACGGCCAACTCGGATTGGCGGCAAGGAATGCGCGATAGCGCTCGACCGAGGCGCCGTTATCGTTGCTGCGCAGGACGATCCATTCCGCGAGTTTCTGCGCCACCGGATCCGATATCGCCGCCTCGGCCTGGGTCGCGTCTGCGGGCTGGTGCTTGCGGACCAGTTCGATCACGTTCTCCAGCGCGTCGGTGTCGGCCCGCGAGGTCGACGACGTCGCCGCGACCGCGGCCGGGGTCGACGGCTTGCGCGCAGGCGGCGGTACGGCCGCATGCTGGCGCGTCGCGGGCGTCAGGACGGCAGCAGCCGGGGCGGCCGCTGCGGTATCCCTGGCGGTGGTCTTCGGCCCGGACACGGCATTTTTTGCGGCCGTATTGGGCGCGACATGGCGCGCGATCGGCCGTGGCTTCGGCAATGGAACTTTCGGCTTGGCCCACGCATCCGCCGCCCAAACCGATAAACCCACCGTCAGCACCAGGCTTGTCGCCAATGCCGTCGACCGCAATGCGGCTGCGCGGGAGGGTGAGGTCACGGGTATTTCCTGACGGCGAATCATTCAATCGCTCGAGCCCTAGCTCTATTTGATTGAATATGTGGACAAAATACAAAAATACGCTGATGGCGACCATGTCTGCGCCAGCACCACGGCAAAATCGCGGCTATGATCAGGCCGCGATCGAACCAGGGCGGGCCTTTCGCCGCATCGCCAGACCCGATATGAATTGTCGGGAATTGCCGGTTCCAGTAGCGGCAAAGCCGCCAACAAGCGTGGGAGGAAGTCCATGGCAGCCAAGACGAATTTCCGGGGTTCATTCACCGCCATGGTCACGCCCTTCAAAAACGGCTCGTTGGATGAGGCAGCCTTCCGGGCGCTGGTGAACTGGCAAATCGAGCAGGGTTCACACGGTCTGGTGCCGGTCGGCACCACCGGAGAAAGCCCGACCCTCAGCCATGATGAACATCACAGGGTGGTTGAGTTATGCATCGACGAGGCGAAGGGACGCGTGCCGGTTATCGCCGGCGCGGGCTCGAATTCCACGCGCGAAGCCGTTGATCTGGCTGTGCATGCCGAGAAGGCTGGCGCCGACGCC
>Ga0210389_10001364_pt1 | contig 19817 bp, 19 predicted proteins | sample IncBWH28OmetaG_FD_160127 | JGI IMG/M metagenome (GOLD analysis project Ga0210389, IMG submission 160127) | Forest soil microbial communities from Barre Woods Harvard Forest LTER site, Petersham, Massachusetts, United States - Inc-BW-H-28-O ...
AAAAATGGCTAATGAAGCGTACTAATGAACCAGTGAACTAATGAACTAATGAACAAAAAAAGTGGTGGTTTATTAGTTCACTGGTTCATTGGTTCATTGGTTCATTGGTTCATTGGTAAAAAATGGCTAATGAAGCGTACTAATGAACCAGTGAACTAATGAACAAAAAAACTGCCAGTGCTACTTCCCACTGCTACTTTCTTCACCCCTTGGTCCTCTCATGTAAATGATCAGCCCGTTTAAAAAGTTACGCAGGATCTGGTCGCCGCAGGGCTTAAAGTTGGGGTGATCTTCCTTACGGAAGATAGCGGTCAATTCTGTTTTAGTAACCCTGAATTGGGCCAGGTCTAAAACCTTTATAATATCATCGTCGGTAAATTTTAAAGCTACCCGTAGCTTTTTCATGATATCGTTGTTGGACATGGTGCAAATTTAAGTAAAAAGAGCCATCATCTTATGTTACGAATTTGTTGGAGTAGAAAACGCCGGCAAAGGTGACGGTGTTTAAAAAACAACTTTGGAATTTAATTTTAATATACTGACCACCAACACATTAAAAACAAGATGAAACATATGTTGTATCTGGCTGTGGTACACGCAAACAAATACAATGAAAAAATTAATTTTTGCAAGCTTTATCTTATTTAGTTGTCTGTCAGTCAAATTTGCCGATGCGCAAGTAAGCGTGGGTGTTGGACTAAACATCGGCAGCCAGCCCGACTGGGGCCCGGTTGGTTATGACAATGCCAGTTATTACTACATTCCGGACGTTGGCGCCTATTACGATGTTAACGCTCACCAGTATATTTACTTTGAAAACAATGTATGGGTTCATCGCGGCTATTTACCCGGACGATACAGAAATTATAACCTGTACGGAGGCTATAAAGCTGTAATTAACGACCGCGACCCCTGGTTACGCGATAATGATTACCGCACCAGGTATGCATCATACCGGGGCCGCCACGATCAGCAAATGATTCGCGACAGCCGTGATGCGCGGTACGCTAACCATTGGAGAGGCGTCAGACAAAATGAACGGGCCAATCATCTGAACGCAAGGGCCCGCAACGAAAATATCAGGAACAGGCGCCAAAATCAGCGGGCGGAAAATTTAAACCGCAGGGGCAGAGCTGAAAATCAGCGGAATCGCCATCAAAACCAACGCGCACAGCGAGAAAATAGGGATAAAAAAGACGCCCACCAATAAAATATCATCTTAGGAAAAGGCCGTCGCATAAGTAATTATGGGGCGGTTTTTGATTACTAAACCTCCTCTAAAACACCGTTCCCTGCAGCAAAAAGAATATCCCCACTGCGGCAAAACCGATACTCACCAGCCACAATTCCTTTCGTTTGATGATGATGGAAATAGCGCCGATGGCAATGGCGATCTGGAATAGGGTTACGCCCCTGGCGAGGACTTTATGTAAGGCTGCATGTTCCTTTGATTCTTTTTCGGCGGCTTTGGCTTCCTTCATTATAACGGCCTGGTCGGCTTTATTGGAGACTATTTTGGCGGAATCCTGGGCGGAAGGCTTTTTGCCCAGCGCCAGCAAGATTTTACTCCCTGACGCGATCACATCAGATTTAATGCCTTTCGCCTGGTAAAATGCCCATTGATCAGAGGCGTGTATTTGCGAAAGCATAGCTTCGTCGGCGTGGTCGCCGGCTAAAAGCCCTGTAATGGCCGCCAGCACGGCAAACACCGCGGTGGTCATCGCCACCCATATCACCCATTTATCTTTTCCGCCGCCTTCGTGTGCAGCATGTTCGGCGTGTTCGTTGCTGTGCTCGTGAATATGTTCTGCGTAGTTTTCGTACTCTTCCATATTAAAAATAAATACTAATTCGATTGCAAAGTTATGGTTTTGGCTGGAATACCATCGGCACTTACAGTTAAAGTAATTATGCCGGGCTTGCCTGTTGTTTTTAGAATGACCAGGCACGTGCCGCGCCATGCTTTCCGTTGCAGTAATTGAAAGCTCTCCAGGCTGCGGGGATTGGCGTTACCAACCCCGGCAATGGTAGCCGCACCGTTAATCTTAAAGTGCAGCAGGTTTTCGGCCCGCGGGTTAAGGATGCCGTGTTTGTCACGCAATTCAACGGTGATATAGCTAAGATCCTGGTTGTTTGCTTTAAGACTGGTATTGTCTGCCGTAAGTTTTATCGAAACCGGCGCCGAAGCAGTATTTAACACAGCCTGGTTTACCTGCTTCCCGCCGTCATAACCAATGGCTTCCAGCTTGCCGGGCTTATACGGCACATCCCACGTGGCTATAAATTTGGTGGAACGATTGGTCTCCTTTTTACCCAGCGATTTTCCGTTCAAAAACAATTCCACTTCAGCACAGGACGAATAAATGTTAACGGCAACAGGCTTATTCTCGTATCCGTTCCAATTCCAGTCAGCCACGGCGTCCAGCCAGTTCCATTTGGACCAGGACTCGATATGCGGGTTCGTTGCAAACGAAGGTTTCGGCGGAGTAACAAAGATGGATAGTTGGTCAGGTTTCCACAGCGCATCACGGTAATACGATTGCGGTCGTTTCCACCCGCAGATATCAATATCGCCGCAGTAAGCCAGGTTCCAGGGGTAAAAGCTACTCTCCTGCCAGTAACCCAGCCAACCAATGCTGGCTTCGCCAATATAGTCCCAGGCTGTCCACACAAAGTCGCCAATAACATAGGGATGATCTTCAACGGCCATCCAGCTGCCGAAAGCTTCTAACGGGTACGATTCCGTGCCGACCATTATCCTGTCCGGCGCCCTGGCATGATCCTCGCCATAAACATCCTTCCGGCCGCTGTCACCTCCAACTGCATAGTTATAGCCGCCAACATCTAAGGTGGAAAAATAAGGGTCCTTATCAGGTTTAAGGTCGTTCACGGCTGAAGTTACCGGCCGGGTGTTATCCAGGCTCTTAATATATGCTACCAGCGTCTTTGCAGTGTTCACGCCTTCGGGGGTTGCGCGTTCGGGTATCTCGTTACCGATGCTCCACATGATAACGCTGGGATGGTTCCGGTCGCGGGTTACCATACTTTCCACGTCCTTTTGCCACCATTGGTCAAAATACAAGTGATAATCATAGGCATTTTTGCCATAGCGCCAGCAGTCGAAAGCTTCATCCATCACCAACATCCCCAGGCGGTCGCAAGCGTCCAAAAAAGCGGAGCTGGGCGGATTGTGCGAACAACGAATAGCGTTGTATCCGCTTGCCTTTAACAATTCCACTTTACGCTCTTCGGCCCTATCATAAGCTTTTGAACCGAGCGGACCGTTATCGTTGTGAAAACAGCCGCCTTTTAGTTTAATGGTTTTACCGTTAAGCATAAAACCGTTATTCACATCGAAAGATATCTTGCGGATGCCGAAATCGGCTGTCGTTCGCTCGCCAATCCTTCCATTAAACCTCAACTCGTACTTCACTTTATATAGCACCGGGCTTTCGCATGACCATAGCTGAGGATTATCTACCGTAATTGTTTGATCGAACAGATAAGGGCCGCCGGCTTTTATCGTATCTTTTTTAATATCGTCCGCCAGCTGGTTTCCGTCCTTATCGTATATCATGCAAACTAATTGTACGCGTGCATCAGTACTACCCTCATTCAATACCATGGTGCGTACATGCACTTTTGCAGACGCGGGTGATACCTCGGGTGTAGTGATATAACTCCCCCACTGCGCGATATGCACCGGTTCTTCCGTTATCAACCATACATGCCGGTATATCCCCGACCCCGAATACCAGCGGCTATTCTGCCCTTCATTTTTTACTTCGACCGCGATCACATTATTCCCTCCAAAGTTGATATAATCCGTCAAGTCATACCAAAAACTGGTATAACCATAAGGATGTTGGCCAATATTGTGCCCATTAACAAAAACCGTGGCGTTCATATAAACGCCGTCAAATTGAATGATAATACGTTTGCCTTTCTGATCGGCAGGTATGGTGAATTGTTTGCGATACCGGCCGGTGCCCCCGGTAGTGAACCCTCCGCTCACCTGGCTGATAGCCGTTTGGCTAAAGGGCGATTTTGTTCCCGGAAGGTCCTCGATGCTCCAATCGTGCGGCAGATCAATCTTGCGCCATTTGGAGTCGTCAAACTTTGGGTTTTCAGCCCCTTGGGCGCCGCCGCGAAAGAAGTGCCAGCCATCATCGAACAATTGCGTGCCGGTTTGCTGCGCACATACCCTGCCGCCTATTGCTGCGAACAGCCAGATCATTAATAACCTCTTTAACATCAAAATAAGTGTATTGGCTGTAATTGGCTGGCTAAATTTAAACTGAATCTTTTAAACCCAGCCACCAAAAACCTGTGCAACAGCAATTAATGCGCAGTCTTTATTGAAGCACACCCGGGTCGGAACCGGCAGCGTCTTTATAATTTTTTATAAAATCTGCCACCTGTGCTGCTTCTTCGTAAGTGAGTTCCCCTATTCCGTCGTAGGTCCAATCGGCCATTTCTTCGTCAAAAGTAATGCTGCCCATGCCGACGGTACCGTCGCTTAATTTATAGACACCGGTTTCAAAATAAATCCCGTCGGGCAGCGATTCGATGATCGGCGTTATAGTGAGGTGCACACGACCCTCAGAAGTATTGATATTATATCCTACCTGGTTGATCATAGTTATAAGTTGGGTTTGTTAAAAATAGATAATTTTTGGCTGATGTTATGAAATGCAGAAACTTTGGTGTAAAATGTTGGCTTTTACCTATCGAAACCACAACAATAATAATAAGTTTGCATCTCGTTCACTGGTTCATTAGTTCATTAGTTCATTGGTAGTTTGTTCACTAAATCGTTAGTGCTTACCAAAGCGCCACTAATGAACTAATGAACCAGTGAACAAATGAACTAAAAGGATGAAATTAACGATACACGGGGCGGCCCGGCAGGTTACAGGAAGCATGCATTTGCTTGAAGTGGGCCGATATAAAATATTAATTGACTGCGGTTTGGACTATGAGCGCGACCGCAGTGTGCAAGCCAACGAGGATTTTCCATTTAACCCGGGTGATATAGATGTGGTTGTACTAACCCACGCACATATCGACCATTCGGGTAACCTCCCTACACTTGTCCGCCTTGGCTTTAACGGGCAAATTCTTTGCACGCCTCCTACTGCAGATCTTACCGAGCTGCTGCTGCTCGATTCCGTCAGCATATTTATGCATAAGGCGCAAAAAGGCCGCAAAAACCGGAAAGGTAAATTCAATACCGGCGCGCAACCGCTTTACCTGCAAAAGCATGTGATGGACACGGTTGAGCGATTTATTACCGTCAATTTTAACAAACCTTTCCGCATAAACGGCGACATCCAGCTCACCTTTGTACCTGTTGGCCACCTGCTGGGAGCGGCCGCAGCGATCTTCAACGTAACGGAAGACGGCGTGGAAAAATCGATTGCCTTTACCGGTGATATCGGCAGAAAAAACTACCCGGTTTTGGATGATCCGATGCAGATACCCGATGTTGATTACCTGGTAACCGAAACCACTTATGGGGGCCGCTACCATACGAAAGACCAAAGCGTAGAGCAGGCGCTGGTAGAAACGATAGAAAAAGCTTGCATCAAAGAGCAAGGCAGGCTGATCATCCCGGCATTCAGCATTGGCCGTACCCAATCGCTCGTTTATTCGCTGAACAAGATATTCACGAGTGGCTTGCTGCCGCCGGTTAAGGTTTTTGTAGATAGTCCGCTTGCCTTGCGGTCTACCGAGGTGTTTCGTAAATTCCACTACCTGGTTAACCGGGAAGCGCAGGATTTTTATAACCGGCTGGGCGATGAATTTGAGTTTGATAATCTGGAGTACGTCGAGTCGTTAAAAGACAGCCGGCAGGTGTCAAATTATTTCGAACCTTGTATAATCATTTCATCGGCTGGTATGCTGGACGGCGGACGGGTGCAGGACCACCTGTTTCACAACATTCAAAATTACTATTGCACCATCCTGTTCATCGGGTACTGCGCAAAAGGTACTCTTGGGCATCGTTTACTTCGCGGCGATCCTATCGTACATATTAAAGATCGTGACCTGGCGGTTTATGCCACAATTAAGCAAACCGACGTATTAAGCGCCCACGGCGATCACGACGACCTGATGCAAACGGTGAAGCATTTGGATAAAGCAAAGCTGAAAAATGTGTTTTTGGTGCATGGAGAAGTGCAAAGTATGGATGCATTTGCAACGGCGCTGGAGGAGGAGGGGTACCTGGTAACTATCCCACAAAAAGGTCTTGGCTACGAAATAAATTAACACGAATTTTCACGAATAAAGACGAATGGACACAAATCATTTTTGATATAAATGAATAAAGACGAATTAGCCACCTAACATTGGTGTTAATTCGTCTTTATTCGTGAAGATTAGTGCCTTTTACTTATTGAAGTGCCCGATTATCAAACTTGCCAGCTCCACCCCTATTCTTTCCTGGGCTTCGTTTGTAGCAGCGCCGATGTGCGGGGTTAGCGATATTTTAGGGTTTTTGATAATCTCTTCGCGCGGGGTTGGCTCGTTATCGAAAACATCCAGTGCTGCGAAGGCTACCTTGCCGCTATCAAGGGCGGCGACAAGGGCAAGCTCATCGATCAATCCGCCGCGCGAGATGTTGACCAGGCCTACACCTTTTTTCATACGCGCCAGTTCGGCTTCGCCAATAAGGGCTTTATCCACAAAAGGCGTATGAAGCGTGATAAAATCGGCTTTCTCGATAATTTCATCCAGGGTAGCTGTTTGTACGCTTACCTTAACTTTTGTACCACCGCCCAGGCTCAATTCCAACTCAGGGTTGAATGGGTAAAGGTCATAAGCCAGCACTTCCATGCCTACGCCGATGGCAATTTTTGCAACCTCTTTGCCAATACGGCCGAAACCTACTATCCCTAAAGTTTTATCGCGCAGCTCAACGCCTTTAGCGTATGCTTTCTTAAGATCGTTAAATTTAGTGTTGCCTTCAACCGGCATTTTACGATTACTGTCGGGCAGAAAACGCACGCAGCCAAAAAGCTGGGCAAAAACCAGTTCCGCTACAGATAATGATGACGAAGCCGGCGTATTGTAAACGCCGATGCCTTTTTCTTTGGCATAGTCTACGTCAATGTTATCTACACCCACCCCACCGCGGCCAATGAGCTTCAGGTTGGGGCATGCGTCAATCAGTTCTTTGCGTACCTTGGTAGCGCTCCGTACGGTAATGGCATCATAAGCCTGCAGTTTTTCGGGCAGCTGATCCTGCGGAATATTATTGGTGTCTACTTCAAATCCGGCATCTTCCAGCATTTTTTTGCCTATCGGATCGATGCCATCGTTAGCTAATATTTTTATTTTGTTCATTGGTTCACTTGTTCATTAGTAAATGCAGAAAATAGTTTGATAGTTCTTAAAATAGGTTCACAAATTTGTTGGCATAAAAAACTTTTCACCAATGAACTAATGAACCGGTGAACTACTGAGCTACCTGGGTCTTCTCCGCAAATTCCTGCATCGCATCTATCAGCACGTAAACGCTGGTAACGGGCAATGCATTATATATTGAAGCCCTGAAACCACCTACGCTGCGGTGGCCTTTGATGCCTACTATACCGTTATCTTCGCAAAGCTTCAGGAAAGGTTTTTCATGCTCGGGGTTTTCCATTACGAAGCAAACATTCATGTGCGAGCGGTCTTCCACAGCACATACCGGTTTAAACAGCGGGTTGCGGTCAATCTCTTCATACAGCACCCTTGCTTTGGCAATATTCTCTTGTTCTATAGCCTCTACGCCGCCTTTTGATTTTAGCCAGTTGAGCGTCAGCATCGATACATAAATAGCAAAACATGGAGGGGTATTATACATCGAGCCGCCTTCAATTTGGGTTTGGTAATTGAACATGGACGGTATCTTGCGACCGCTTTTACCCAAAATATCATCTTTAATAATTACCAGCGTAGCGCCGGCAGGGCCCATATTTTTTTGCGCGCCCGCATAGATCAAACCAAAGTCGGCCACATTGATCTTACGGCTAAAAATATCCGACGACATATCACAAACCATAGGTATCGGAGATTTCGGAAAAGCCTGCATCTGCGTACCGTAAATAGTGTTGTTTGATGTGATGTGGAAATAAGCCGCATCTTCCGGAATGGTATAATCCTTCGGGATATAAGTAAAGTTGCTTTCCTTTGAAGTTGCAACAATCTCTACATTGCCAAAGTATTTCGCTTCTTTAAGTGCCTTATTGGCCCAAACGCCTGTTTCCAGGTAGGCTGCTTTGCCGCCTTCGGGCAAAAGGTTATACGGAGCAAGGGCAAATTGGGTACTTGCGCCTCCCTGCATAAATAATACCGAATAACCTTCGGGTACACCCAGCAACTCTTTAACAAGCCTTACGGCCTCATCCAGGATCGATTCAAACTCAGCTGAGCGATGTGAAATCTCCAAAATGGAAAGCCCGATCTTGTTGAGATCGATAACTCCTGCTGCAGCCTGTTTTAAAACTTCGTGGGGTAAAATGCCGGGGCCGGCGCCAAAATTGTGTTTCATTTGAATTTAAAAATTGGTTTATGTCAAAATATCAATAATTAACAACTTCATATTAAGACGGGCCGAAGTTAATTAATTTCGTAATATTTATAACGTTTATTTACTTTTTTTGAAAAATGATACAATTAACAGACAATAGCTGCCAATTATTTTAAATATTAAAAAAATGAGGGCTGTTTATTGAAATGCTTATATCACGATCGGGCGATCGTGCTCAAACCTTTCAATTTGGAGATCATAGCGACCGGATCAGTTGCCGAGAAAACTGCATTGCCTGCGACAAAAACATTGGCCCCTGCTTCGGCCAGTTGTTTGATGTTGGTGTCGTCCACTCCCCCATCTACCTCAATCAATAAGTCAACACCTTTGCTGGCGCAAAGTTCTCTCAAATCATGTAATTTTTTGTAAGTGTTCGCAATAAATTTTTGTCCCCCAAAACCCGGGTTTACCGACATGATAAGCACCTGGTCAAGGTCACCAATAATATCTTCCAGCAAAGCCACCGGGGTGTGCGGGTTAAGCGCAACGGCCGCGCGGCAACCCAGCTCTTTAATATATTGAACAGTGCGGTGCAGGTTCGGGCAGGCCTCGTAATGGACGATGATCCCGTCAGCGCCGGCATCGCTGAAGTTTTTTAAATACCTATCGGGGTCGACGATCATCAGGTGTACATCAAGCGGCTTTTTAGCATGCTTTTTAACGGCGCTCATTACCGGGAAACCAAAAGATATATTCGGCACGAACATGCCATCCATCACGTCGACATGTATCCATTCTGCTTCGCTGGCATTGATCATTTCAATGTCGCGCTGCAGGTTGGCAAAATCGGCGGCTAAAATAGATGGCGCTATGATGGGGTGCATGGGTCAAAGGTAGTAAAACCCCCCGACCCCCTAAAGCGGGAGGAAAAAGTTTTTTACGGAGGTTTTTTTGCTCCCCTTTAGGGGGCTGGGGTCAATCACAATTCAACAGCAGATCATAATACTTCTGCATCAGCACCACATCGTAGTTCACCAAGGAGGTATATGCTTCGACAACCAACTCATTCAGGATGGATGATCCGAGCTGTCCTGCACCATTCGGAATGGCATCATAGTATTTGATCAGTTCTTTTACCCGGATAATTTCGTGAAGAAGCCCCTGTACCAGGTCGGACGACCGTCCGGAGGGTATACCGGGCGGGTCGTTATTCAGAAAATCCAAAGGATCGTCATTATTAGGGGTCATCGTGCTGATCAGTCAATAGGACAAGAGCGTACTTTGGCTCAACAATTAATCTTTAAGGTTGTAAAACTTTAAAAAGTTGGATTTTGTTTTAAAAATTTTAAAAAAAATGAAAAAATATTCGGCTAAATAATAAAACCCTCATAGTGAGGGTTTTATTATTTAGCCGAATGCCTATTTAACTTTCAGTTGATTGGATTGGTCAAGTTCAGCAAAGGGATAAAACAAGCTTTCACAACTTAATCCAACTTAATCAGCTACTTGTTATGCTCAGGCCTTGGCAATAAAGCTTTTCTCGAAAGCTTAAGCTTGCCTTGCTTATCAATATCCAGCAATTTAACACGTACTTCATCGCCTACATTAAAAATGCCATCCATGCTTTCAAAACGCTTATGGTCAATCTCGGAGATGTGCAATAAACCATCTTTACCAGGCATTATTTCAACAAATGCGCCAAATGGCATAATCGATTTTACTTTACCTTCATAAATGTCGCCAACTTCAGGCCTTGCTGCAATAGCACGGATACGGGCCACCGCTTTATCGATTGCCTCTTTATTGTCGGCAAATATCTGTACGACGCCAAAGTTGCCAACTTCCTCGATGTTGATATTGGCGCCTGTTTCACGTTGCATTTCCTGGATGATCTTACCACCGGGGCCAATAACGGCGCCAATGTATTCTTTATCAATCTTCAGGGTAATAATGCGCGGTGCATGCGGTTTGTAATCTTCGCGCGGCTCGGCCATGGTTTTCTTCATTTCGCCGAGGATATGCAAACGGCCTTCTTTTGCCTGCTCCAATGCTTTTCCAAGCACTTCATAGGATAAGCCGTTTATCTTCAGGTCCATCTGGCAGGCCACGATACCCTTAGCGGTACCGGTTACCTTAAAGTCCATATCACCCAAATGATCTTCATCACCTAAAATATCCGAAAGGATGGCATATTTGGTACCCATTTCGTTGGTGATCAAACCCATCGCGATACCTGATACCGGCGACTTAATCTTCACACCGGCATCCATCAGCGCCAGCGTGCCGGCACAAACAGTAGCCATCGATGAGGAACCGTTTGATTCCAGGATATCAGAAACGATACGGATAGTGTATGGATTTTCATCGTCCGAAGGTAAAACCTGCTTTAACGAACGCATGGCCAAATTACCGTGGCCTATCTCGCGGCGACCAGCTCCCCTGTTCGGGCGAACCTCGCCGGTTGAAAAACCAGGAAAGTTATAATGCAAAAGGAATTTTGAATAACCGTTGATAAATGCGCCGTCGATCATTTGCTCATCATCCTTGGCGCCTAAAGTAACGCTGGTTAATGATTGTGTTTCGCCGCGGGTAAATACTGCCGAACCGTGAGCGGCAGGCAAATAACCTACCTCGCTCCATATCGGGCGGATCTGGGTAGTGGTACGGCCGTCCAAGCGTTTGCCTTCGTCTAAAACAAGGTTACGGATGGCATCGTATTCAACATCGTGATAGTATTTTTTTGCTAAGCCCAGGGTGATATCATCTGTTTCGCCCATGGTAGCTATGTAAGCATCCCTAACTTCCTTAAACTTCACCGCGCGCTCGTCTTTTGCCGAAGCAGAAGAAGCGATAGCGTAAACTTCTTCATAAGTTGAAGCGTAAATGGCCTTCTTTAACTCTTCGTTGCTATGCTCGTGGCTGTAAACGCGTTTTTCGGTTTTACCGACTTCCTGCGCTAACTCTTTTTGTGCCAGGCACTGAATTTTGATGGCAGTATGCGCGAATTTTATAGCTTCAACCAATTCATCTTCCTGTATCTCTTTGGATTCACCTTCCACCATGTTCACGTCATGTTCCGAACCGGCTACGATAAATTCAAGCGTTGCAGTCGCAAGTTGGCTTAATGTTGGGTTGATGATCAGCTGACCATCAACTTTAGCCACACGTACTTCGGAAATAGGTCCATTAAAAGGAATATCCGATACGGCTAAAGCGGCAGATGCGGCCAAACCGGCAAGGCAGTCCGGCATAATGTTTTTGTCGGCCGAAATTAAGGAGATCATCACCTGCGTGTCAGCATGATAATCCTCAGGAAACATCGGGCGCAGGGCGCGATCCACCAAACGTGAAATTAAAACTTCATAATCTGATAAACGTGCCTCGCGACGTAAAAAACCGCCGGGGATGCGGCCTGTAGCGGCATATTTCTCCTGGTAGTCGACAGACAGGGGTAAAAAATCAACCCCTTCTTTTGCTTCAAGCGAAGATACTACGGTTGCCAGCAGCATGGTGTCGCCCATTTTTATGACCACCGAGCCATCGGCTTGCTTGGCCAGTTTCCCGGTTTCGATCTCAATGGTGCGGCCGTCACCTAAATCGATAACCTTTGTAATTACATTTAAACTCATCTTTTTTTTGCGTTGTGATGCGCTTTTCATCTTTCGAGCGCACCGGTTTTTATGTTTGTAAATATTATTTCTTAATGTAAAAAGCCATCCCTTGAAGTTTGAGATGGCTTTTTTTTAAAACCCGGAAAGATTATTTAATGATATCCCTTAGCTGCAGGGCCTTGATGATAGCACGATATCTTTCAATATCTTTTTTAAACAGGTAGGCCAGCAATGCGCGGCGTTTACCTACTAATTTTTGTAACGATAATTGGGTCGAAAAATCGTGTTTGTTTTTCTTTAAATGCCCGGTTAAATGAGCGATACGGTAGGTGAACAACGCTACCTGGCCTTCTGCCGAACCGGTATCGGTTGCGCTTTTACCATGTTTTGCAAAAATCTCTGTTTTTGCTTCTGAACTTAAATACATTACTTGAATAATATTAAAGCGTTTATAAAATTTTGTTAATTGTGGGTGCAAAGGTATGTTTTATTTATATGGTTTGCAAGTGTTTTTTGGTTCATGGTTGATAGTTCATAGTTCATGGAAGAAGGCGGTTTTGGAGATAATATACCGATTTATGTTTTTGGTGTAGAGACGCACAATATTTGGCGTCTTCTGTTTCGTTTACGAAACTGTCGGTGAACGGAGAACAGCGCCATCAGGGTTCTATGTAGAACGTTTTGAATGCAATTTACAGGTTATCAAAGAAGTTATTGATACTAAACCTAAAATAACTGATATTTAACTTATGTTTTTTAAGAAAAACGATATGCCGATTTACGCAAACCTTCCTGCTCCGAATGATAGCCCGTTTTTCTTTGAAGAATTCAAGCGTATAAGTGAGCAGTATTGGGAGACTGTTATACTTGATAAAGAGGTTTATGGCTATCAAATACAGCCAAGTTCAAAATGGAAAAGCGGTCTGAGTGATGCCGATTTGAAGAAGTTCGAGCTTGCCATGGGGTTTACATTTCCAGAACCGTTAGCGAACTTTTATAAAGTGATGAATGGCCTCGATAGACCGGGTATTGATATTTCTGACAATGAAAATGATTTTCGATCGCAGTTTTATTCTTTCCCTGATGATTTAAATCTCATCAAAGATCAAATCGTCTGGATTTACGAAGCAAAGTCAATCAGCCACGAAGATATATTGGGCTCGGGAATAAGTAGAATATTCCCAATTTTCTCCCATAGATTTACATTGATAGATATACCCGGGAATCCTGTACTGTCAATGTGGGGAGACGATATTATTTATTGGGCAGACAACATAAGCAAACTGCTTATTAGCGACGTTTTTAAGCTAAGTGATAGTAAAGAACCAAGTCAAGTCCAACGTGACATTAAGTTTTGGCTTGATTGATTACGCACTTTATTTTAAATTGTATAGGTTCACAACCAGCGATCCTCATCCAAAGCCGCAGCAAAAGGATTTGGCCGTTGCCTGCGGCCCGCGCTATACACTCATACGCCTGCAGGCATTGCGCTCGATGGCCGGTATCCGCTCCTATCGCTAACGGGGCATTGTTTCTGAAAGATTGCCGCTCGCGGGTAAAGTATCGCAAATCTGCTCAACATATTTTGGTTTTGTTTTTTACTTTTGGATATGGCCCTTAACCCGTATCCCAATATAATAAATTCAACGGACTTCGCCATCTTTGACTTTGTTAGTTCCGGTAAAAAAACACTTAAAAAACGTGTAAGGTTCGAGTTAATCGACGATATGGAGCAGGTTTATAATTTAGCGCTTTGCACGTTGCTTGATGATGGTACCGAAGATTGTGAAACAGCTTCCAGGAATGGCGATATGGTAAGAATTTTGGAAACAGTAGGAGTCATTGCTTTAATGTACACTGAACATTATCCGCTAAGGAAGATTTACTTCACGGGAAGCGGTAATTTGCGAACGAGACAATACCAGTTAAGCATATTCTCTTAGCTTCAATCGATAATAAACTATTTTGACATTGAAGGCCTACGAATTGAAAGCGAAGCGGTTGAATTAAGGGAACCCTTTAAAGCCGGGAAAAATTATTCCGCATTTATTTTTACTCGAAAAAGCTTATAGCTGATTTTTACGGTAATTTGAAAATATTTTTTTTGCTGTTACCGCCTTAGCGCTTAATGTATTTTTTGACTCAAGGCTGTCCAGCTTTGGGTCGACCGTAAAAACAACGGAACTTAACAATTTCGCTGCATCAGTATGCTTGCCATTGTTAGCATTATTAACTTTTTCCAAAACTTTGGCCTCACTCATGGCTTTATCTTTTTCGTTTTACAAATATAACCCACAATTAACAGATATTGTTAATTAAAAACGATTTTTACTTTCGACGGTGAGGTATGTCATCTTTAAAAACAGGCCGCTCTCTGCTGTAAAGATGCAAATATTCGTTTAAACAAATCGATTACCCGTCAGCGGGGGGGCGAAAGCATTTCGCCACCCCGCTAAACATGTGCAACCGCTCCAACTCACTACAACCTCACTTCCCCAGGATAATCGCCTCCGCCCTTTCCAGGGGTTCATCTTTACCGGCTTGTATGCCTGCTATTGTTGGTTTTACTATTTCGTCAATCTTTACGCCCCTGCGTTGTGTTTCGGTTCCGTCGGGATAAAGTACGCCGATGCCTGAAATAAGCGTACTGATACCGCCGGGGAGCACAATAGTCGATACGTTGCCATCCGCGCCGGCAGTGGTGCTGCCGATAACCGTTACATTGGGCGAACTTTGAAATGCCATGGTGGTATACTCCGCCGCGCTTTGCGATTCCTCATTAACAATCACCACCACCTTACCTTTGTAGTCGTTTTCGGGTTTTGCATAAATCCCGTCGGTCAACCTGAATGTGCCGGGATAGTAAACGCTGCCGTCGGTAAATTTGGCAAATTTGGCATTGCCTGTCTTGATGTAAGGTACAAAGGTAAACGGCATAAATTCCGAAGGGTAGCAACGCATATCTATAATGATGCCTTTAGTATCCTTAAAAAGCTTTTTTATTTCGGGCAGATCCTTATTATGATACCGCGCCGGGTAAACATAACCAATTTGGTTATCGCTCATTAAATGAAAGCCAGGCTCACCGGCATGTGCATCATATACACGCTTAAGATCAAGCCTGGTAAAAGCAATCCCTTGTTGCTTTACCTGCATCGCTTTGCCGTTGCGTATGATATCCAAACTAAAATCGTCGTTCTTGCTGCGCAGCAGGTAGTTTCTGGGCATATCGCGCAGCTGTGTTTCATAGTTTGATGCGGCGGTAAGCGCCAGGTATTTTTTGATCAGTTCATCTACGCCGGCGCCATTTATCCCGGTAATAATATCCCCTATTTTCAAGTTGTCCTTCACCCCAAGCGTATCGTTATAGTAGGCCGTAACCACCAGCTTGTTTTCAATAAATTTTGCCTGGAACGGCGGGGCGTATTTCCCCCTGAATTGATTGAGGCCTTCGGGGTTACCCCAGATGTTGGCATGGGTATCATGTATATCGCAAATCAGCATCATGGTTGCCACGTCATAATCCGTTGGATTTCTGGCTGCCAGGAACCGGGGGATCATCCGCGGCAATACGCCATTCCAGTCTTCACCTATCAAATGTTTATACGGGTAAAAGTACTGTATCATGTTCCAGTAGCGGAATAAGGCCAGCAGCCGGTAACCGGCATCCGGGTAGTCCATGTTTTTGTAGGGTTCTTCGTGTGTAAAATTAGGATTACCGGCGCCCTCCATGCTAATGTAGTAGCTTTTGCCGTTATCATGATTATTCAAAATATAAGTGAGCTTATCCGCCAGTGAAGCGCTTACTACCGACCTGTCGAATATCTCGCCATAATCCGGCTTTTCTACCACATCTTTTTCATTAAAAGGTTTGCATCCGCCGCATTTTTCGGGCGCGCCGAGTTTATCCACCCATTTTTCAATCACCGCGCTGGCCCCGGCATAGTCAGCCGCGTTGATGGCCGCCGGCATCACCCTGAACAGCTCGGCATCCATATTGATATCCCCGGCAGCTACTTTAGGCAGATGATATTTAATGAAACCCCAAACCTGGCAAAGCAGGGCCAGGTTTTTTACCTGTTGATCCGTTGGTTCAAAGTCTGCTATGCCGGTTCCCTTTAAGAACGCCAGGTCCTTTTGCGCCGGAAATAATTCCGGCGTTTTTGGCTTCAACTCTTCAACAGGTTTGCCGTCAATAAAAACCCGCACGTCATTAAACCATATCTTTCCGCTGCCCGATATCAACGCCCCTGTATTAATATTCACCGCGTTTTTGTCGTCGTAAGGCAGGGTAATGGTGTATTCCTTCCAATCTGTAGTGCCCCGGATATTTTGGTCCTGCATATTGTTGAAAGAGGCGGTGCCATCGATCCGAAGCCAGAAACCTGCAAAGCCGGTCACATTCTCCGTTTTTAAATAGCCAATCAGTTTAATCTCATCTCCTTTAAAGGCATATGGGATTACGCAGTAATACGCACCGAAATTTGCATCCCTGTTTTTAGATGCAATGGTAAGTGCCGGTACGGTGTTTTGCCCGCCGTTGCTTTCAAGGCTAAAAACATAGTTTTGCCTGTCGCCCATAAAGTTATCCCAACCATCCGGCAGCTTAGTGGCGGGATTTATTTTTTTAAAGTCGCCATTAAGCACAACCGGCTGGGCAAAACAATCATTAACGCCCAAAATGGTGATGAACAAAAAGAATAAAAGGTTGCGGTTTCTCATTGTAAAGGTTTTTAACTGGCCGAATGTAAACGGTAAACTTTAAAACGCGGAAATATTTAACATTATTTTACACTGGCCATTCGGCATTAACTTAATCTGGGCTGTAACCCCTCAAACTCACTACAACCACTACAACTAACATCCCTATCTTTGCCCCATGGAAACACCCTCTTACTCCACCTTCGAAACCGAATTCCGGGTACGCCCCGATGATATCGATATGTTTCAGCATGTGCACAACAGCAAATATTTCGACTACGTGCTTGCCGCCCGCTACGACCAGATGGAACGCTGCTACGGCATGGCCATGGAAAAATTTATGGAGCGGGGTTTTGGCTGGGTGGTGCGCACCGCCCACGTAGATTACAAACGTGCGCTAACGATGGGTGATTATTTTGTCGTAAAAACCGGCATTGAAAGTATTGACGACAAGGGTTGCCGGGTAAAGTTTTCTATTACCAATAAAGCCACCGGAAAGCTAAGCTGTGACGGCTGGTTTGATTATACGATGATCGATATGGCCACTGGTCGTGCCGCAAGGGTACCGCAGGATGTCATTGAGCATTACTTAATTTGATGTGTCCCGCACATGCGGGATGCAGATGTGCAAATTATTGAAACTAAATTTCATCCGCACATTTGAAATCGGCACATCTGCACATCCGCACATCCGCACATCCGCACATCAAATCCTGCTCGGCGCTAAACCATACAGTTTTTTAAACGCGAATGAAAAGTGCGACAAATCCTCAAAACCCACATCCATATAAACATCCGACGGCGCTTTGCCTTTTTCCTTGATCAAATAATGCGCTTCCTGCAAACGCCGTTGCTGCAGCCACCGGCTCGGCCTGAGGTGGTACAGTTTTTCAAAGTCCCGCTTAAAAGTAGCCAGGCTCCGCCCTGTTAAGTAAGCAAACCGGTTCAGGTCAACATTAAAATGGAAGTTCTTATTCATAAAAGCCTCCAGGTCTATTTTACCGGGCTCGCTGAAATCAAAAAGAACATCTTTTAATTCCGGGTTTATTTTCAGCAATAGCAGTATTGCTTCCTTTTGTTTATTGGCGATCAACCGTTCATTACCCGCCTGCTCCATTTGCAAATAGGGTATCAGCGAATCCATATAACTTTTGTACAGTGCATCGGGTTTTAACGGCAGAAAGGCATCGCCATTAGTATGTTTTTCCGCCTTGATGCCAAACTCCATGCTGAAATTCCGCAGCGTTTCCTGGTCGAGCGCAACGGATAAGGATTTGAACTCCCCTCCTTCCGGCGGCATTTTCAAAAATTTCATCAGCTGGTTGCGCCTGCTCAATCGGATATCGCCTTCATTAAACAGATATTCCCTGGTCCCGTCATTGGCGATCATTGTGCCGGCAACCTGGTAGCTAAATCGGTGTTCAGGTACAAATTGCTCCCCTTCCCTGTTGCGGGTGAAGTAGCAGGAGAAAGTGATGGAGGGCCTTTTGTCTTTTTGCGGTGACATTGTTCAAATTTAATGCTTCTCTGTGGGTCTTCGCTGTAAAAATCAATAAACCACAAAGGACACAAGGGGCACAAAGATTTCACAAAGAATTACAAACATCATTTTTGAACTTTGTGGCCTTTGTGAAACCTTTGTGGTCTTCGTGGTAAAAAATCAAAGGGCCGGGAACGCAAAGATTTACACGGAGGTCTATCACTTTATTTTTTCGCCCCAAAAAACGATCTGCCCGTTTCAGTTTGGGTAAAATCTTCAGCATCATCGGCATTGGTTGACCGGCTTACCGGCAGCCATTTTTCCATGTCTTCGTCCCGTGCCGCATTGGCCTGCCTGATCATGCCGACTGCTTCGCCCCCCAAAACCAGGTGAACAGGAGGATTGGGATGTCCGGCCAGTTCAACCATTACTTTGGCGGCTTTATCCGGGTCGCCCATCGGTTTGAAGTTGCCGGCGGTAAAGAATGTTTTCCGCACGCCAACGGTTGTTTCATAGCCTTCAATCTCCGGCACATCGTACATGGATGCGGTGCCCACCCAATCCGTACGGAAGCCGCCGGGTTCCACGCAGGTTACTTTGATGCCCAGCGGGGCCACTTCCTTAGCCAGCGCCTCGCTAAAACCACCCAGACCAAATTTAGCTGCCTGGTATATGGTCAATCCGGCATTGCCGACCCTGCCGCCTATCGAGCTGATCTGCAAAATACGTCCCGACCGCTGTTTACGCATGTATGGCAACACCGCGCGGGTTATTTCTATGGGCGCATACAAATTGGTTTCCAGCTGGCTGCGCACCTGTTCATCGCTGTAAGCTTCGGTTGCGCCGACGATACCAAACCCGGCGTTGTTCACCAGCACATCAATACAGCCGAATCTTTTGACCGTATCCTCAACTGCTGCAATAATTTGTTCCTTGCTGGTTACGTCCAGCTGCAAGGGATAAACCTGCCCCGGGTATTTTTCCAGCAGATCTTTTAGTTGCTCCGGATTGCGCGCAGTAGCGGCAACTTGATCACCGGCAGCCAGTGCCGCTTCTGTAAGGCTGCGTCCCAGTCCCCGGGAGCTGCCTGTTATAAACCAAACTTTTGACATCATTTTAAATTTTAATTTTTATCAAAGTTAGGTTTGATCAACCGTCCCAGCTTTGTTGAAACGTTCAAATTGGTTTGTTGAAACGTTCAATAATAAAGCAGTCTGCGAGCGACTCGGGAAAATTATGAAGGTAAAAGTTCATTGCCGTTGGCTTCAGCCGACGGAATACCTGGAGTAGGCGTATTGGCTTTAGCCAAATTTGCTACGCTGAATGCACTTAAATTATTCGGCTAAAGCCGAAAGTGTTCAATTTATTAACATCCGTTGGCTGAAGTGGCTGTTGCACAACTCCGTTTGGCCGAATATTGATAACTAAATTTGGTTATCGAATTGATTTTTAGTACATTACATGATGCAAGGTAAAAAAGATCGTCAGGAAAAGCTATTCGTTTTGT
>Ga0210389_10001365_pt1 | contig 19815 bp, 29 predicted proteins | sample IncBWH28OmetaG_FD_160127 | JGI IMG/M metagenome (GOLD analysis project Ga0210389, IMG submission 160127) | Forest soil microbial communities from Barre Woods Harvard Forest LTER site, Petersham, Massachusetts, United States - Inc-BW-H-28-O ...
GGCGACTTTGAAGCTGGTAACATTAACACTGGTCAGGCGAATTCACGCCTTGCCGATGCTGATGCTGGCGTTGATTCCGTCACCAATCCGGTCATCAACTGGGCGAAACAGGTCAATTGGTCTTTCGCCGAATTGAAAATGGCCGCACGCTCGGGTAACTGGGATTTGGTTACTTCCAAAGAACGCTCACGCAAAAAGAACTGGGATCTCGGTATTCAGCGTATCGCCTTCCTCGGCTCAACCACCAATGCAAACGTGCTCGGCCTCTTTACCCAAAGCGGCATCACTACCAATACCTCGCTCATTCCGGCCAACATCAGCTCGATGAGCGCCTCACAGTTTGCCACGCTGGTTGAAGGCCTAATCGGTGATTATCGCTCGAATTGCAGCTTTACCGCGTGGCCGACACATTTCATCATCCCTGAATTGGATTATGATGGCCTGCAGACGCTTGTTCCGGGCACTCTCGGCACCTATCCTGTGCCGATGTTGAAGTATCTTGAAGATGCTTTCAAAGCGGCAACACGCAATCAGAATTTCAAAATTCTGCCTTGCTTCTATGCCGATAAGACAAATAACAGCACTGTCACTGGCCTCAACACGAATATCTACACGCTCCTCAATTACGATGAGGATAGCTTGCGCATGGATATCCCGGTTGATTACAGCAACACGCTGCAGAATACCATCAACGGCTTCCAGTTTCAGAATGTTGGCTATGGCCAATACACTGGACCGCTGGCATATCGCCCAGCCGAAATGATGTATTTCACGCACAGCTAAGTCGCTGTAGCAATTATATTGCTTGCGAAATTGCCTCCTGATGAGTTACAATCAGGAGGCAATTTTTTAACCAAATAGGAGTTATGCCATGCCTGTAGTCCACAATCGCGGAAAGAAAAACGGCGATAAAACCGTAGCCAGAAAAATCGTATTTCCTAAAGGCTGGGATGCCGAAGGCAAGCCTTTGGTTGATGAAAAAACCAAAAAGATTGCTACCGAAACCCTTTTGCCGGGTGCGCACAAAACACTTAGTCAGGAACAATTCGACCACCTGAAAGAGCTGTTTCCCAATGAAATCGTCAATGTTGATGATATCAAGGATCTGCAGGCTCAGTTTCCCGAGGCTGAGACCGCCAAGCCGCGCGCCGGGTATGTCGCCCCCGAGGATGTTGATGCCCTCGTTAAAAAGCGTGTTGAAGAGGAATTGCGCGCCAAACCACGCGAAATCCCTAAATCGCTCGAGGAAACAATTTCCAGCATCGCCGGGATGGATCGCGGCGATATGATCGCCTTAATCGAAAAAGAAAACCTCGATATTGAGCACAAAAACTATAAAGCGCCCGATGCTTTACGCGCTGCAGTTTTAAAGGCTGTGAAGGCTAAAGCGGCATAATAAAAGGAATATCCCGGTGGATTTGAGCACTATTACCGTTGCGCAATTTAAAGCTCGCTTCTACCGGGATTTCACTTTTTCAAACCAAAATCCCGACCCTGAGCAGCCAGTACCCGACAATTCGGATATCATCCAAGATATCGATATTGAAAACGCTTTTTCTGATGCGGGTGTGTTATTAAATCAAGCGCTGCTAGGCGATGATAATACCATCACAAACGGATATTTATATCTTAGCGCTCACTGTCTTTGCCTGAATATTAAAGCCTCGGATGCTGGCGTTAATAGCGGCGGCACTGGCGCATTTCCTGTCGCCGGCCGAAGCGTGGGGAGCGTGAGTGAAACCTATCAAGTGCCTGATGCCTATAAGGATGATCCGATTCTCGCCCAATACGCTCAAACAGCTTATGGCCAGAAGTATTTGGCGATGGTGCTGCCCCTCCTGCGTGGGAATATGGCATTTGTTCTCGGCGGCGCGCTGCCGGCGCGGTAGAATAATTGGCATTAATATGCCATAATAATGGTATTATTATGTCCAACCAAACCAAAATCACCTTTAATCTCACCGGGCTGGATAAGCTCACCAAAGGCATCAGCAATGAGTACCGGGCGCGTGTGGGCATTCTTGGTGATAACGCGCAGCGCACTGAGGGCGGCCCCCTCAATAACGCCGAGCTGGGCGTAATCCAAATGTTCGGCTCGCTCACTAAAAACATCCCGCCGCGGGACTTCCTATTTATGCCAGTACAGACCCATGATCGGGAAATTGTACGCGCTATGTCTGGGAGCGCTGTTAAGGCGGCAATGGTAGCGGGAGACTTCAAAAAGGTGTATGCTTTGTTAGGGGCTAAGGCGCTCGAATTTGTGCTCATGGGCTTTGAAACCGCTGGTTTTGGCCAATGGGCACCGAATAAACCCGCGACGATCGCGGCCAAGGGTAGCGATCAACCGCTGATCGATACCGGGCAGCTGCGCCGGGCGCAAACGAGTGATGTAGTGAAAAAGAGCGATATACCATGAGCAATAACGCAACATCATCGGGCATGCCGCAGATTGGCGCCGCATTCGCTGGCTGGGCCACAAAAATCACATTGCTCAAACACGTTGAAAAAGTGGTCGATGGCATTGTTATCGCCAATGATATCCCTATATCATTTTCGGGAACTTTGCAGCCGCTATCGGCGCGCGCTATCGCACTGAAGCCAGAAGGCCAGCGCTCATGGACTTGGCTTCAAATCCATTGTTTTGCGCGTGCGGTCAATCTTATCCCTGGCGATCAGGTGGTATGGAATGGCGATATTTACAAGGTAACCGAGATTAAGGATTACCGCCTCAGCGGGTATATCGAATATCACCTCGCCAAAGACTTCCAGCAGGGCGGCACACCATGATAACGCAAAAATTGGCCGCGCAGGTTATTATCGATATCCTCAATAGCGAAATGAATATGCCGCCCAATTCTGTATGGCTGCGCGAGCAAAACCGCACCATCCCGAATGATGATGGGCTTTATATAGCGGTGGGGCTGGTCGGAGCTCAAACCCTCGGAAACGTCACTGAAATGCAAACCATTGACACTATCGGCAACGGGGCTTTTCAGGCCAATGCCTTTAATCTCGATGCCTTCCAAAATGGCTATCCTCAACAATTTGAGGTTAACCAGCTGCAGCAACAAGAGGCCATCCAAATTGACATTTTTTCCAGCGCCAAGAATAATTTAGCCCTTTTCCGTAACTGGGAAGTGATCGCCGCCCTGCAATCCTTCTTTTCCCAGCAGCAACAAGAGGCCAATAGTTTTAAGATTTTCCGCATTCCGCGCTCGTTTGTTGATACCTCGAGCGCCGAGGGTGGCTCTATGTTACAGCGTTTTACTATTACAATTATGGCATTTGTGTGGTATAGGAAGCAAAAGGCCATGGGCGACTATTATGATGACTTCACGGTAAGGGTGGATGATGAAAACACTATCGGGAACGTCACGCCTCTGCTAGAATTCGAGATAACTGAGAATACACCGCCACCATTTGGGGATGCAATATGACCGTCACGAATATCCTTCCTATCTCAGAAATCATCAATATCACCATTTCGGATACGCCGCAGGGCTTAACCGAGCCCAATGTTAACAGCCTGGCCATCATGACCAATGAAGCGCCGATCAATCCGGCCACCTTTGGCGCATTCGGCGAATTCGTATCTCCTTCAGCTGTGGCCTCGGCGTTTGGTACCAATAGCGTCACCGCCGCCATGGCGAATGCCGTTTTCGCGCAGGTGCCGAATATCCTCTCAGGTAATGGCCAGCTGGTCATTATCCCTATGCTCAATGCAGTTTCGGCCACAAAAGGCCAATTCTTGACGCCGAGCATTGTGGCGAATATTGCCAATTTCGCCGCCGTAACCAATGGCGATTTGGGCGTTACCGTCAACAGCATAGTTTATGATATCGCCAACCTGAATTTCACAGGCGTTACCACTCTGGCGCAGATTGCCGCGATTATCCAAAATGCCCTTCCTGCAGGCATTAACGTGGTGGTGGTGGGCAATACGCTTAAATTCCTGAGCGATAAAGTAGGCTCGGCCAGCACCGTGGCGCTTGCTACTTATGCTGGCGGCGGCACTGATTTAACGGGCGCTACCCTGTTGGATACGGCGGGCGGCACAGCCACCAATGGCGCCAACAGCAGCGGGGAAACCGTTTCGGCGTGCCTCGCGCGCACCAGCGGCCAGGTTGCATACTGCCCATTTATGACCAGTTTACACCTCGAGGATGCAGCTGTTGAAGCCGTGGCCGCGACGGTACAGGCATTGGATAATCTCTTTTTCCATAACTTTTCATCGCTCACCGATATCGCCGGGGTAATCACCACCATTCAGCAGGCCACTGAGCAGAAAACGCGCTGCCTGCTTTATACGCCCAGCCAAGAAGCTGGCAACCTCATGAAAGCGGCATATGCTGGCCGCGCGTGCTCGGTTGATTTCGATGGCAGCAATACCGATTCAACCATGAATCTGAAAACTCTGGCCACCATCACGCCAGATCCGGGTATTTCCCAATCGGTTTACGCCACGCTCAATGCCGCTGGTGCTGATGCGTATGTGAGCTATGCAGGCGTGCCGGGCGTTTATTCAACTGGTGGTAATGATTACTGGGATAACCAATATGCCAATCTTGCGCTGAAATTCGCGCTGGAAACCGAGGCTTTTAATTATCTCGCGCAAACCAATACCAAAGTGCCGCAAACCGAGCAGGGCATGACCGGATTCAAGGCCGGGCTCATCACGGTTATGCAGCAATTTGTAACAAATGGTGAGCTCGCGCCCGGCCAGTGGAATAGCTCGGAATTTTTTGGCGATCCCGCTATATTCAATCAGAATATTTTGCAGAATGGCTATTATGTATATAGCCAACCTGTTACCACGCAAAGCGCCGCGGCGCGCAATGCCCGCCAGGCACCGCTTGTGCAAATCGCCGCCAAGCGCGCCGGGGCTATCCAATCGGCAAATATTCTAGTAGTGCTTAACGCATAAGGGGTTAAAATATGGGCACGTTTGTAGTCACTTCCAATGATACCTTAACTCTGAATGGGCACGTTTTTATCGATCAGCCTTTTGGGGATGTTACCAAAATAACCTTCCCGAATGCCTTGATTAACATGAAAACGGGGAAAAATGGCAACAGCGTATTGGCTGGTAACGCCTCTGGCTTCAATGCAGATCTCGAGCTAAAGGTGCTCCGCGGCTCTCCTGATGATCAATTCATGCAGGGCTTGGTAATCACCCCGCAGGGTAATTTCCCGGCTACCGAGTTACTGGCGGGTACATTTTCTAAGCAGCTTGGCGATGGCAAGGGAAACTTTAAATTCGATGTTTATAACCTCGCTGGCGGCTTTGTTTCTAAGGTGCCGGATGGCAAGGAAAATGTCGATGGCGACACCGAACAGGGCACCGTATCCTATATGGTAAAATTCGCTAACGCTGGCAGGGCGATCCAGTAATGGCTGAATTTACCACGAAATCTGGCGCCGAGGTAGTCATAACGGCCGCCTCTTTTGAAGTGGCGCAAAATTTGTGGAGCGCTATTCAAAGCGCCGCAGCTGATCAGAAAATTTCTCAGGATTTTATTGAGCAACCGGAATCTCTTTTTAATTTGATTTTAAAGATCGATAGCTCTCCGATTTTTAAACAGGCTCTTTGGCCATGCCTTATTCGCTGCACGCGCAATAAACAAAAGATTGATAAAACCACCTTCGAAGATACGGAGGTGCGCAAAGAATATTATGAAATAATCAACCGTTGCGTGGATGAAAATATCCGCCCTTTCGCCGAAAGCCTATTTTCAGAGTTAAGCGCTCTGATAGGATTGAATCAGAAGGCGCCAGCGGCAGAATCCGGCCCCAAACAACCATAGATAATATCCCCCTTTTTGCGGCTATTCGCCTCGCAAAATTGGGCTATTTCAATGGCGACCCCCAGCAAATTCTAAATGCCCCTGTTGATATTGTTCAAAGTCTGCTAGACTATGAGAAATTCGAGCAAGATTTCGATGATGAGTTTAAAGCGCTGAATAAGCCAAAAACATAGGTTCGGCCATGGGGTTTTCATTAGGAGAGCTGTTCATTTCTCTCGGTTTTGACGTCGATGAATCGAAGCTGAAATCCTTTAAAAATAATCTACGCGATACTCATGAGGAAATGGTTAAGCTCGGCACAGTCGCCGGGGGCACCATTGCTTCGCTTTCGCTGTTTGTGCAGCACGCCGCTGATGGCTCAGTGCGGCTCAGTAATATGGGTTCGCTATGGGGAGCGAATATCCAAGGCGCACAAACCTTTGCCAATGCCTTGCATCAGGTAAATTCCCAGATAAGCGTATCGGCCGGCCAAGAGAAATTTCGTGCTTTCACCGAAATGATCAATGCCAAGGTGCCTGTAGGAAGTGGAGCTTATGGTGCACTGGCGTTGCTCGGGGTAAAAAACCCATGGGCCAATTCTGATGATGTGTTAAATGAAATACGCGCCAATCTGCCGGGGCGCATGGCCAGCCTTGGCGCAACACCTGAAAAACAGCGCGCGCGCGCTTCGGATCTGCTGTCTCAAATCGGCTTGGGCGATTCTCTAAATGCCATTTTAATGCCCGAGGATAAATATCACGCCGCCGGGCAATATGATATCCAACAGGGAACCATCGATAATTTGAGCAAATACGCCAAGGCCACAGCTGAATTCGATGAAGCGCTCAATAAATTCTCCACCGATATCGCCGGGGAACTAGGCGAAAAAATGGTTAAAGTGGTTGAATGGCTTACTAAAACCTTAAATATAATAGATAATTTCAATAACGCTCACCCGGGCGCTGGTGCAGCTGAAGGGGTTGCCGGGGGCGTGGCGGTGGGCGCTGGTGGCTGGGCTATATTGAGGAAATTGGGCAGCCTGTTCGCTGGAGGAGGCGCAGCGAGCGCTGAGGCCTCATTCTGGGGCACTGGCGCGGGGGCGGGCGCTGGGGCTGGAGGTATAGGGCTAATAGGCTCCGCTGGCATTCTTGGCGCTATGGGCTCAATCCCATGGGTGGCCAGCTGGGTTGGCAAGCAGATAGGCGAATCTTTAGCAGGTAAAACCACTTTTACGAATGCCCAGCGCGCAGGCATCATGCATGCCTTAAATGATGAAAGCGGCATGAATCCGGCCGCGGTTGGCGACCATGGCCTCGCTTATGGAATCGGCCAATGGCATCCCGATCGCCAGGCGAATTTTAAAAACTGGTCGGGGCATGATATTCAAGGCTCAAGCCGTGAGGAGCAACTTGCGTTTGCCAATTATGAGCTCACTCAGGGCATGGAGCGCGCGGCCGGACAAAAAATAGCACAGGCGCAAAGCGAACAGGAAGCCTATCTTTTGACCAAAAAATATTATGAGCGGCCGGCGGGGGCGCAGAATATTGTAATAAATGTGCATTCCAATGCCGCCGATCCCAATGAAGTGGCTGATATAGTGGATAGGAAATTGCAGACAACCATCAGCGGCGCATACGCACAAACCAATCAGGGGGCGCAATAATGTCATCCACTGATTTAACAGATCTCTCAAATTTAAACGATATCGGCAGCTCGCTTTCTGATATCACCAGCATTGTGAATCAATACGTTGTTTCTCCGCTGGCCGCATTCGGCGTGGCTGGGTTTGTGTTTAATGCCGTAGGCGAGGCCACCGCCAATATCTCGGCCGATATCACCGACCACTACACCGAGGATAACAAGGCAATCCAAGATCAGATCGCCATCAGGCCGAAGCGTATAACGCTCAAAGGTTATGTCGGCGAATTGGTATATGCCAATCCCGGTACCAGCCCGAGCGTTATAAACACGCTGGCGCAGAAACTCACCAGCCTTTCATCATTCCTGCCTGCCATCACCGCATCGGCCACGCAAGTGCAGGAAGCGGTTGCCAATCCTGCAGGGGAGAATTTCCCCACCGTTTTGGGTACGGCATCAAATATTTATGGCCTTATCCAAAATACTCTGGGAGCATTCGGCCAAACTCAAAATCAGCAAAATGCCTATACATATTTCAAGGCGCTATTGCAAAGCGCCACCCTCATGGGCGTGCAAACACCATGGGAATTTATGACCAATATGGCGGTTGAAAGCATTGTGGCGATCCAGCCGGAAAACTCGCAATGGATAACCGATTTTTCAATTACCCTGAAGGAGATCCGCATCGCGCAAACATCCTCGGTGCCACAAAGCAATGCCAGCGCCGCGGCGGGCGCTCCTGGCATCGCTGGCACACAAAATACACCCGCTGTGCTTTCCGGGCCAGCTGGCGTGCAACAACAGCCGATAACCAATCTGGGGCCGATACCCGGCGCGAATGCCACCAGCCTTTTAACCGGGGTTTTATCAGGGAGCGTATTCTAATGCTCTTAATTAACAGCCTCACCAATAACGCCATGCAGCAATTCAGTTTAACCGGAATCCCGGGGATTGAAATTAATGTGGTGCTGCGCTTTATGCCGCGCGTGCAAATATGGAATATGGATATTTCTTATGGGGATTTTATCGCGCAAGGCATTCCAGTGGTGTGCAGCCCAAATCTATTGCGCCAGTGGCGCAGTATTATCCCCTTTGGCATCGGCTGCACCAATGTTTACAAGCTCGATCCCTATACAATAAATGATTTCGCTGATGCCTCGAGCAATCTTTTGTTGCTGAATAGCGCGGATGTTGCAGCGGTAGAGGCGGCGCTTTATCCATGAGTTTACAAAAATTCGGGCGCAATTTTAGGCTCACCATCGACCCAAAGGATGGCGGCGCGGCCATTGTAATATCACTTCCTTTTACCTGCCGATTCTGGGTAAACCGCAATATTTATGCCTCTTTGAATAATTTGAGCATCGATATTTACAACCTATCACTTGGCAATCGGAAGCGAATTTATCAGGATCGCAATGACCTGCAGGAGAATATTGTCAACGGCCAAAATTTAGGTCGACGGTCGGCGGTTTTAGAAATCGGCTATGGCAATTTGCTTTATCAGGTTTTTAGCGGCGATATCCTGCAGGCGAGCTCGGCGCGCGAGGGAGTGGATATCGTTACGCGCATTGAGGCCTTTACCACCGTTTTTGACGTCGCCAGCGCGCAAAGTAATAAAACTATCGCGCCCACCTCCCTGGCCAATCTATTTAAAAGCCTCATCGGGGATTTCCCAAATCTGCAATATGGTTATGTCGGCGATTGGCCGCAAATGCTTCCGCGCTCGGTTGTTTTGAATGGCAATACATGGGCGCTGATCCAGCAATATAGCGGCGGCAAGTGCTTTATCGATAATGGCAAGGTTTACATCATGCAGGATAATGAGGCGCTGGCCAATGGCGAAATCCCCAGCATTGATGAATCTAGCGGCATCCTCGAAACGCCGCGGCGCGAATCGGCATTTTTGACCGTCACCACGTTGCTCGAGGCCGGGATTAAAATCAATCAGCTGGTAAACATCAATTCCCTTGTCGAACCGGGTTACAATGGGCAATATAAGGTTGTGGGCATCCAGCATGCGGGTGTGATATCGGCGGCGGTTTCTGGCGATTGCCGCAGCACATTCTCCCTGAATGCCCCTAAATTTTTTAGTTATACCGAGGTGCAGGGCGCATGAATTCACCAATTCAACCCACCCTACAAAATGCCGCCAAGCCCGGTTTGCGCGACCTTCAAAATGCGCACAGTTTGGAAATCCGCAAACAGGTGAATTGCGCGCGCATCGGAATTATTCAATCTTTTGACCCGGCGAATGCCACAGCCACGGTACAGATTGCCCAGCAACAGGTTGCGGCCGTTTCACCCACTGGTGTGCAAACTTTGACCAAATTCCCACCATTGATTTCTGTGCCTGTTTTCTTATTAAGCGGTGGCCCCATCATCGCTACATTCCCCATAGCCCCGGGCGATGAGTGCCTTGTAGTTTTTAATGACCGCGAGATCGATAACTGGCTGCTTGCCGGCGGCGATGAAACTGTGCCCACCACTCAGCGCGTGCATGATTTGGCCGATGGCATGTGCTTTGTTGGCTTCCGGTCCTATCCCCGGTCGATCGGCGGCTATTCAACCACCTCGGCGCAGCTGCGCACTGTGGATGGCACCGCATACTGGGAAATCACCAATGATGGCATTTTAAACGGCGTATCGCCCACCAGTATCAATTTAACCGCGCCCGAGGTGAATGTTAACGCCTCCACTTCTTTCAATGTGGTAACGGCCACGGCCAATATAACCGCCTCGGATGAAGTGAATTTGAATACCCCAATAACCAATATCAGCGGTGTAATCGATGTTCAAGATACCGGGGGCACAGGCACATCCTGCAATATTAATGGCGCCATAGTGGCCACTGGAAACGTAACTGGTAATGGTATATCATTGGATAGCCATGTGCACACAGGCGTAATGTCGGGCGGATCGGATACGGGCGGGCCAGTATGATAATCAGAAACCTCGATGCAAATCACGATTGGACTTTCGGCTCAGGCCTCGCAAATTACATCGGCGGCAATGATGGCATTGGCCTAAATATCAATACGCGCCTGCTCTCCTGGCTAAATGATTGCTTTTTCGATATGGGCGCTGGGATTGATTGGCTTAACCTGCTCGGTAGCCTTGGACAGCAAAATATGCTAAATATGAATATCAGGCGCGTGATTTTACAGAGTTTTGGCGTTACGGGGATAACGGCTTTTAATACCCATCTTGATCCGCAAACCCGGAGATTTACGGCGAATTATACGATTAATACAATATATTCACAGGGATATCAAAACAGTTTAATACAGGATATTCAGAATGCCCGATAGCATTGGCGTAAATGGCCTAGAGGTTTCTACCGCAGCGGAGCTTATCAGCGACTTGGTAAATGGGTTTAATGACCCATTTACAGGCGTTTATATTCCGGGTTTCAACGCCATTTACAGCGTAGATATCAACGTAGATTCCAACAGCTCGGATGGCCAGATCATTGGCTTATTCGCACAAATGGCGGTGGATCTCCGGGAGCTGTTGGTGTCGATTAATAATAGTTTCGACCCGGATCAGGCGCAGGGTATTCTCCTCGATCAGCGTTGCGCAATCAATAATATCAAGCGCAAGGGCGGCACATATACGGTGCAGCCCATCGATATCGGGATCAGCTCCACCGTTACCCTGCAGGGGCTTGATGGGAATTATGATGACCCAAATGGCACCGGATATACGGTACAAGATAGCTCGGGCAACCAATTTATCCTTGCCGCCACGGCAACGCTCACCGCGAATCTCACCTCGGTAGATTTTCGGGCAAAAGATATCGGCGCCGTGTCTGTGCCCATCAATACTATCACCAACCCCATCACAATTGAGCCGGGTGTGGTAAGCGTGAATAATTCCAGCGCCGCGCTCACTGTAGGCATCAATCAGGAAACTGATGGCGCATTCCGCATCCGCCGCGCTCAATCTCCCGCCTTAAATACAAGTGGTAACGCTCAGGGCTTACAGGCAAAATTACTGGCATTGCCCGGGATCACCGAGGCGCAGGTATATCAAAATCGTACAGGCACCACCGATGCGAATGGTACGCCTGGGCATTGTCTTTGGGTTGTGGCCGCTGGTGGATCCGATGAGGAAATCGCCACTTTGATATATCAAACTATATCCGATGGCTGCAATATGCGCGGCATGCAAAGCTATATTGTTACCACGCCGAATGGTTCTTTATTTACAGCCTATTGGGATAATCCTACCCCCGAGCCGCTGTTTATCGAATTCACCATCAAAACAACGGTGCCAGGTTTCGATTTTGCTATCCCAGCCATTCAGAATGCCATGGCTGCCGCCCTTGTTTATGGTATTGGCCAGTATGCCGAAACCTCATCAATCACATCAATTGCAGCGGCCGCTATTGCTGCACAAGGCGGCGGCGGCGTGCCTGTGCTGGTGCAGATATCCAATGATGATGCCAGCTGGACAGACTTTTTAGAACCATCGACACTGGCCACAGAATTCACGGTAGCCGGAGCGAATATTAGCATTACGGTGATATAATGGCCACTCAGCAAACAGTCGATGAATTGGTTGATTATTACGTTAACCTGCTAATTATTCAATATAATATACAACCAAAAGCGCAGGCCACTATAAATATATTGGCTGAGGTGATGATTGCCACCGGAGTATATTTCGATGTGCAAAATGCCTATAACGTGGATATTAATTTAGGCCCCACAGCGGTTGGTAAGCAACTGGATGTTATTGGAAAATATGTTGGCGTTGATCGCTATTATAATGCTATCGATCTCATCAATTATTTTGCAGTGGTGCCCTATAGCGAGGCCTCGAGCCTGCCATCATCGCCGCCAGCTTTTGGGGCTTCCACCTATCCGACTTTTAACAATTTTTCATATAATGGCACCTTGCAATATGATGATATTGTTACCTCGAAAAATGCCTTATCCGATGCCGATTTCCTCACGCTGATTTTATTCATGATTTTATGCAATAACATGAATTACAGCCCTGCGCAGATCGATGCGGCACTGTTTGAAATTTTCGGCACTCAGGTGCATGCAGAAACCACTGGCCGCATGAAAATGTATTATTTTTTCATAGGACCGCTCACCACACTGCTAAATACAATTACCTTTAAAGGCCTGTGGCCAGCACCCATGGGAGTGGAAATCATCCTGGTGGAAAACATCAATGATACCATGTTTGCCTGCACAGATTATGCAGAGGTGGGGCAAAACGTATATTCGCCGTATGGTTCGGGCTTTTCAACGTATGCGGATTATGCTACGCTGGCAGGGCAAACATTAACATACTCTCAAGTATCACAGGCTTAATATGGCAAGACTAGCACGCACAACGCAAATTATATTCGGTGCATCAGGCTTAGTGGGAACGGGAGGTTATGGCGCTGCAGCTATCGGAAACGTAGCAACGGAAGTGGCCACCAGTAGCGCCCTCTCAACCATAATGGGCACCGCGGCATGGGGCGCGGGTTGGCTTAATGCGGTGCTTGGCAGCACAAAATTTCCGGCGGTTGAAGATTTAAACGCTGTTGAATATGTAAATTCCACCCAGCTCGCCTATCTCTTCCAGCAAGGCATCCCCGAATATGATGCGGGCACCACATATTATGTGAACAGCCTCACCATGAAATCGGGCACATGGCAGCTTTACGGCTCGCTCACCGACGCCAATATCGGTAACGCTCTCTCGGATGGCACCAATTGGAAATATCTTGGCGATCTCTCGGTGCTCGCGGCAAATGGCCAGTTTTACACAGGCGGCACCAGCACTGGCAGCGCCAATGCTCAGGTTGTAACGCCTCTTACGCCCGGCGGTTTTTCTCTCTCGGATAACGGTGCAACGGTATCCTTTACCGCGGGTTATACCAATACTGGTGCCACCACTGTAAATGCAGCTGGTACTGGCGCTATCGCTGTGCAAAAGTTATCAGGTGGTGTTTATGTGCCGCTTACTGGCAGCGAAATCACGGCCACTAATACCTATCTTTTAACCGTCAACACAGCTGGTAATTTTTATCAATTATCCACCGCGCCCACGCTTGGCACGCTTGCCGCACTTAATTATGATGGCGTGGATTTTACCAATTCCGGCGGCAATCTCGCATTCGGTAGCGCCCCCGTATTGCCGAATGGTACCACCGCGCACACACAGACAGTGGGCACCAACAATACTGATGTGGCAACCTGTGCATTCGTTATCAATAACCAAGGCACCGCGACAAAAAGCTCGTTTAAAAACCTGCAGGCCTCATGGGCAAGCAATGCCATTGCAAACTTATCAGCCGATGAAATTGTGCTCGAGGCCAGCGGCGGCGCGCTCCAAAAAGTCGCCACAGGTGCCTTAACAATCAACAGCGGCACAGCTGGCGCAGGCGGCCTCGATACGGGCACGCTGGCGGCGAATCAGTGGTATTATGGCTACGTTATTTATAACGGCAGCACCGTTGAGAGCTTAATGTCTCTTAGCCCCACCACTCCCACATTGCCGGGCGGCTATACTTATGCCAGCGGCGCAGTGACCGCGATGCGCACCGATGGCAGCAAGAATTTCCTCGGCTTCACCCAGAAAGGCCGTAATTATCAGTGGAAGGTTGGCAGCAATCTTGCATCGCTTCCTTTGATTAACTCTGGCTCAGCTGGCGATCCCAGCGTACCAACATGGGTGGCATCATCAATTGCTACGGCGGTGCCCACTGCTATCGCCGCAACAGTAAGATTAACGCTTTCGGGATTTATTACCGCAGGCTGTGCAGCTGCGCCGAATAATTCCTATGGCGCAATAAATTCGCTTAATCCACCTCCGCTTGCTGTAGGGGGAGAATTTGGCTATGCCTCAACAACCTCAGAATTTGTTATTGAATCCACAAACGTATATTATGCATGCGGATCTTCGCCTAATAATAGCGGGCTGTGGTGTAGCGGTTTCACCATTAATATTTAGGTAGCGCCATGAATACGGAGCAATTTCAAAATCAGGTGGGTCCGGCGGCAATATTGACCGCTCCTATAACCGCCATCGCTACCAGCTGCATTGTAAGCAACCCAGCCAATTTCAGCGTGCTGCAGGCCAACCAACAGTTTAGAATGGCCATTCAGGATACGCCCAGCTCGCCGATTGAGGAGGTTATCGTTACCGCAACGGCTGGCGCTACCTTCACTATCACGCGCGGTGCAGGCGCCATATCGCATGTTGCAGGCGCATCATGCGGCCAGGTGGTAACCGCCGACCAGTTTGCGGCCATGTACCCCAATGGCGTGGTTGAAACTGGTGCCAGCCCCTATGTATTCGATGGCAGCCTACCAGTGATGGAAATCAATGCCGCATCACCAGCCGCGAGCGCGGTTTCGATCCATACCGCCCTGCTAGTACCATTTCGGGTTTATACCATCGCTGATGGCGGTGGCGTGGCTGGCACCGATCATATCACCATAACGCCCGATTCCGGCCTCATCGGTGGCGCGGCGAATTATGTGATTTCTACCAATAACGGATCAATTCAATTTTATTGGAACGGCACAGGCTGCCGATTAGTTTAGGTTTTTATGCTCTCAGGCGTTATAGGTGTATCTTCCCCCGGGCAATTTGCTCCTGGCGCGATATCCTCCATAAATTCACCCTCTCCCGCAAATTTACTCCCGGCGCCGTTTGATCGCACCTTTGTGGTGCCGCAAAATGGCTTGCCATGGGAAGGCGAAAAAACCCCGGAATCGAGCGTTAATTTTTCATTCAACTGGGCTGGCGAGATTGGTGATGATCCGATCATAAAAAGCGTGTGGGAGCTTGAATCCCCCGATGTGGTCAATCAACTGAATAACATCGATTCTACGGCCACAATAACAACCATATTGCTTTCTAATGGCGTATCAGCCAACATTTACAACGTCACGAATTTTATCACTACACAGTCTGGGCTCCAATTGGATGCCACCTTTAGGCTATTCGTTAACCCATACAATTGGTGAAAAATTCGGTAATATTATGGACCCGGCAGAAATGGTAGCACTCATAAAAGATGCGCAAAGAGTAGCCGATGGGGCAGCCCACGCTATCAGCTCGCATGAGCAAGTATGCGCCGAGCGATACGATAATATTAAGCTGCGGCTTGGCAGTATCCCCCGCCTTTTTGAAATGATCGAGGGGAATAAAAAAGATATCGATGCTACCATGGATAAAAACAAAGATTCCATCAGCGATGATATAAAAGGCCTCACCAAGCTGGTTTATATCGGCATGGGGATATGTATCGCCATCCCTACTATCATCGAAATTTTAAACCTATTCCGCACACCCCATGGCTGATAGAAATCCTGATCACCTTTGCCCAGCGATGCAGGTATTATACCGCCAATGGCTTACATTATGCGTGCAAGCTGGCCTCAGTGCCAAAGCCATAGTTACCTGGCGCTCGGCGGCTGATCAGGATGCTGCCAAGGCCGCTGGGCTATCCGAGGCATGCGCCGGGGAATCACCGCATAATGTGTGCGAGGCCGATGGCACGCCCGCGAGCATGGCTTTTGATTTCGGGATATTTGAGGCCGATGGCGCCTATGTGCAATATGGCCTCGATGCGCGCTATACACAGGCGGCCGCCATCGGCACGCAGCTGGGCCTTGTCTCGGGCAATACTTTCCCAAATCCCGATTATGACCACCTCGAGCTGGCGAATTGGAAAACAACTTCGCTTTGACAAGAGGGCGAATTTAGCATATATTTTGCTTACACGTTGTTTGCAATTTTGCATTAAAACCCTAGAATTCGGAGCATTACCATGGATCCAATTTCAGCATTAAAAGCGGCAGTTTTAACCGCACTTCTCGCCCCGCTGCAGAATATCTCGGCATCATTTGCCGCGATTGAAGCCAGCCCCACCGAGGAAACCATCCTTACGGAATTCGCAAAAATCAAAGGCCAAGAGGTCACTTTGGTGCTCGAATTACCCGCACTGGTGCCCACGCTGGAAGGCGATGCCATAGCACTGGCAGCCAAGGATGCCCAAGGCGGCCTTGCGAACCTCATCAGCGCCATTCAAGGGCAAATCACGCCGCCTGCAGCTAAAAGCGCCGAGGAAACTAAAACCGAGGCCTAAATGCGCGCTCTCCCGCTCATTGCGTTGCTCGCCCTATCGGCCTGTGATACAATGAGCGGGATATGCGATTTACTTAACCCCTATTCTTGCATGGTAGTTTTTACCCATGATCTCCCATAAATTAGGCCGCAAGCCCCGCAAATTCGATACCCGTATCCCGCGCGCAAGCCGGATGATTGATCCATATTTACCGCCTGCGCCCATTACAATCGATTGGTCAGCAGGCATGCCGGATAATACCGGAGTTTTTCTCAATGATTCTCTCGGCGATTGCACTTGCGCGGCCTTTTATCATGCCCGGCAGGTGTGGAGCAGCGGCGCCATGGGATTGATGATCACCGACCCTGATGTTGATGCCCTGCAGCTATATGAGGGCGCGTGCGGCTATAAGCCGGGCGATTCATCCACCGATAACGGCGGCGTTGAGCAGGATGTGCTCGCGTATCTCCTGAATACAGGCGCGCCCACCTCAACGGGCATTCACAAAATCCTTGGTTATGTCGAGGTGGATCAGCGCAATTTTGATGATTTAAAGCGCGTGATCGCTGATTGCGGCGTGGCCTATATCGGCATCGAGGTGCCGCAAAGCGTGATGGATAACGCCGGGGATAATACCATCCCATGGGATGTGGGCGGCAATACCAATATTGTGGGCGGCCATGCTGTGATTTTGGTGGGCTATGATCTCGATAGTTTTACCTGCATTTCGTGGGGCAAGCGCTACAAAATAACCAATGCCTTCCTGAGCGCCAATTTGGATGAAGCCTATGGCATCATCGATCAGGGATGGATTGAGGCCACTGGCAAAACACCTCTCGGCATGGATCTGGCCGATCTCGATACGGCAATGGCGGCCTTAAAAGATGCCCAATGATTTGCAGATAGCCGAAATTTTACAGCAGCTTTATGATGGCGTGCTGGATTCCTTTACCTATACCGATACGATATCCGGCGTTAGTTTTGGCGTGGTGGTGCGCGATGATTGCGTAATCGTATGCTTTGAAGGCACCCATGATAAACCTGACGTCGACCATGATTTTGAAGCCGAGCTCATCCGGCCCCCAGAATTAAATGGCGCTGGGGTGCATGCCGGCGGCTGGGCTGGCCTAGATGATGCTATGGATTTTATCAGACCATATATCCCTATGGGAAAGCCAATTATCATTTGCGGCCACTCGCTCGGGGCGTTGCGCGTCAACCTGGCGGCGGGGCTTCTCATGCATTATGGGTATGACCCCAAGCTCATCCAGCGCGTGAAAATCGCATCGCCGCGGTCAAACGATTATATTCTCGAAAATATGTTAAAGGATTCGCCGTTAAGCTCATGGTGGAATTACCGCTTTGAAGTCGAGCATGATCCGGTTTGCGATGTGCCATTCCGCTGCAGCGTGCTCGGGTTGCCATATTTTACCGGGGAAAAGAAAAAATTTGTTGATTCGCCGCCTGGCTTCCTCGATCCATGGGGCGTGATTATCGGCTGGCATCACCTCTCGCTATACATCAAGGGGATGGCTTTATTGCCAGAATTCCAACAGGGAGCAACATCATGAATGGCAGCGCAGTACCAGCGGCAAACCTAAATTTCGGCGCGGCCATCGCAGCGCTGTGGATCGGGCTGCTTTATATGGTAAAGGCCAATACCATGATCATCATCCCCGATGAGGTTTTTACTCTCAGCCCGCCCGCTGTGAGCTATCTGGCGGCGCATTTCTGGGATTGGAAAACTGGGGATAATAAGCCTAGCGCGAATTAATTTTATCAACTTCTAATTTCGCTACCAGCGCGGCGCTGAATACCGATGATGCGAAGCTGGCGCCCAAGATGATCGTGATAACGGTTTTAAAGATCATAATTTGCAAGCGCCGTTATGATCTAATCCGCACATACCGCATAAGGCGGATATAGCGCCATCATCCTTATTAGCTCCATATGGCGGCTTGCTATATTTTTCTTTTTTCCATACAAGAAATTCAGATAAATCGCGGATTAATTCATCGGGATAGCAATACCACTTTTCCCATTTTTCGCCTGTCCATATGCATATATCGCCAGCAGCGTGCGGCTCGCCCCGCTGCGGTGGAACGTGGGATGGCACAACGCTCTCGCCTTGTTGGCCGTGACGTCCGACACCATCCCCCGATTCGGCTTTCACCGAATTTTGTTTGTTCCCCTCCATGTGGCGTTTCAGGAATTTAATAACTGCATCGGCTCTGGCATAATCACTATGGTCTAACCAATCTTTTTTACGGTTATCATAGTCACCTGTTGCTATGACAGAAGCCAGTTTTTCTCGAAACTCTTTATCATCAACCGCCTGTAGAAGTGAGGCGCGGGAGGCTTGCCAAGCATTATGACAATCTATTTCGAGTGCTTGATGGTAAGCTGGCCCCCACGTATCCTGTTTAGGGCGATACCCATCCCACCACTTCTCAAACGCCTCGCGCATGGGGTCATTCATGGGGAGCCTCCATACAATACTCAATCAATGCGTCCAATGCCTTTGTTGCTTCTTTCTCGGCTTTATCTATGCCAGATTTCCAGCCCTCAATATTGGAATCTGGCGTAAGTCCATCGGCACTTCTGGCGCATCCAATGAGCGTTGAAATCGGCACAATCATTTTCATAACTTTTTGAGCATCCAAACTCACAGGCTCCGGCTTGTGCTGGCGGGTGTTCCATGCGGATATACTACCTATTACGCTAATATCCGTAAGAATACATTTCTGCTCCTGCCCATCGACATGACCTTTCTTATGGTAGAGCCATGTACCTCCATCATAATCTTGACCGAGAATAACTTCATCCCCACAAAACGGACACGGCTTAAGTTCTATAAGCGATTGGAGCGTTTGGTCAGTCATACATAATCCCCGGTATTATCGCGTGAGGGCATTTTGACTGGTTTAACATCTTCCTCACATTTGCGAGCGTATATTAGATTGCCCATATTTATTAATGCCTCTGCCACTTCCTGCTTTGTCATGCCAACCTCAAGTTTCAAGGCGCAATGCCAGTCGTTTGCAAAATCAAATATCACCTCTGGCTTCTTGCGGCTGTAAGTAGATAGCCTTACTGCGGCAAAATGTTTTGGTTGTCGAAGCAGCGAATCTGGAGTGTCAGTCATGGCTACCAATCCTCAATATGGTTTTTTGAAGTTCGTCACGGCATTTGTCTCGTTCTTCTCGCAATGCTTTTCCAGCACATCCAGTCTTGTGGTCTGCGAAGCCAATGTCATAATTCAGTGATTCCAGTTTAACTATCAATTCGCCTGTCAAAGCGTAATCATCTACG
>Ga0210389_10001368_pt1 | contig 19798 bp, 33 predicted proteins | sample IncBWH28OmetaG_FD_160127 | JGI IMG/M metagenome (GOLD analysis project Ga0210389, IMG submission 160127) | Forest soil microbial communities from Barre Woods Harvard Forest LTER site, Petersham, Massachusetts, United States - Inc-BW-H-28-O ...
GACTTCAATATGTTTGAGGCTTTGACAGAATCAATTCAAAACCTAGAATAGAAAAGAGGAGTATATGAATGAGCAAAAAACGGAACCTCTCAACTTCAACAAAACAGATTGGCAACTAAGGGAAACCCTCCTCAAGGACTGGTTAGGAAGACGCCTCCCCATCAAAGGCATCTTTGAACGAGCAACCCTTAAAGAAAGTCATCACAACTGGATTGCCTTGAGCCAGGAGACGGAAATCCAAATACCGAATAAGGGATGGTGTTTCCTCGGTCATATGTGGATACAGAATTCTGATACGATGAAGGAGATGTTAGAAGGAGATAGGTATCAGGCTACTTGTCAAATCAGTAAGTATATTAAGACGTGGAAGGGGGAGGAGAGGAGGAATGACCCTCCTCAAATTCAATATAATCTCAAGTACCCAGAAGATGTGCAGTTGAGGCCGATAACACCTGTTAGCAGGGACGGGGTAGGTTATGCTGCGGGCACAAGTGTTGTGCAAGTGCCCTTTGCAACGCCTAGGCTTGCATTAGACACGCCCCAAGGCAGTAAAGGCACAACCATAGCCACCCTAGCCAAAGCAAAGTCTTTCGCCCAAGAAATGGGGGCAGAAAGGTTGCTCCAAGTAAGAGACTTTCTACGAGACATCGGTGGCTTAGATGAGTTAGAGGAGTTCCTCACTCTTATCTCACAGGAATGAAGAAATGAAAATCATCGTCACAAAGAGAGTCTGTATAGACTACGGACACCCTCGATGCCACCACGACGATTCTTATTGGACTTGGACTCTGTATGATGAGAAGAGTGACCCCATAGCACGAGCCGAGTATTCTTGGAATGCCAAGTCCACAGCACAGAAGAACGCCAGGAAGTTTCTTAAATTGATTGGACACCAGGAAATCAAAGTCGTATCGTCCTCACTTGGTTGATTCACGGACACGCCTCTCCCTAGGCGAAAATTGCTTGTAGCATACGAAAACGGCGAAAAGTTTCCAAGTCCCATCAACGAATGGGGAACATTGAAGATTCTTCATAATAGCCGTATGGGAACGTCAAGACAGCAGCGTGCCGGTCAAGCTCGGGTAAGACCTTGAAAGGGACTAAGTCATGTCACGGAGTTAAGCCAGACCCGTGCCCGAATGCTGTCATCTGGCTCCTTTCCACTTCTCAAGAGAACCTAATGGACGACCTCTATCCGCCGTGTCAACATTGCATAAAGACTGGAACTACGAAACCTGCTACTCGTGCCCGAGGACTCTGCTCTGCCTGTTATAAGAATGCTGGAATTAGACATCAATATGCCGTGAAGAAAGAAGTGAAAGAAACGAAGTATCACCCAGACAAGCCTGTCCTTCCTATCCTTGGGACTTATCCAAGTCCTGGGCAACGGAGCAAGTGCCGACACAATCTATGGGATGGAGAGTGTCCTGTCTGTGAACGTGAGCAACGGATAGGATTGACATATGACGAGCATTGGCACTACAAAGTGAGAAGTGAAAAAGAATCTACTCCTCCTCAAGCAGTGAGGAGGAAAGGATGTAAACGGGAAAGGAACTATAGGAGAGAAGAATGATTGAGAAGGAAACTTTGATTGCCACGTAGGCTTGTTTGATTTGCTACGCCAGCGTATAATAAAGGGTAGCGGGGTGAGGTGCCCTGCTGCCCTATTTCCGTTTAAGAAGAAAGGAAGACTATGCCAGGACATTCGTTTCGTGGTTTCTACGGGCAAAAGAAAATCATCACTCATCTCAAGTCTCAACTTGAGGGTGCTCAAGCCCTGGGAGACCCGTGTCCTCATATCCTCGTCCTCGGTCCATCAGGAATGGGAAAGACCCGTCTCGTTCGTGCTCTTTCTCAAGAGGCGGGAACCTGCTGCTGGGTCATCCACGGAAAAGCAACTCCAAAGGACATCTGTACCAAACTCATCAACCTCCAGAAAGGAGACTTCCTCTTCTTGGACGAAGCCCATACCCTACCCAGAGAAAGTCAAGAATATGTGTATGAGGTGATTGATAATTTCGTCGCCACGAACAAAGTTTCCGCTGGCACTTTGAAGACGATGAAGAACCCACCAAAGCAGACGGCAGAGGGGAAACTCATCATCCCTCCTTGCACCCTGGCTTTCGCTACCAATGAACCGAGCGGACTCCTCGCTGCCCTCGTAAGACGAATGGAGTTGACTGTCTGCCTTACTGATTACGCCAAAGAGGAGTTGATGGACATCGCCACGCAAGAAGCGAGTAAGCAAGGATTACTTTTGGGGATAAGTGCCTTGAAGAGGATTTCCGTCGCTTGCCTTGGAACACCAGATGGTGCTTATAAGATTGTCCAGGGTATGAAGCGTCTTTATCACGCAGATTGTCATCGCATTATGACAGACAAGGATGTGAAAAAGTATTTGAAGTCTACTGGAAAGGATAACAATGGGTTAAGCCTAGAGCAGAGGAAGTTCCTTGGAATACTTCATAAGCAGGGTCATGCCAGTATTCATACCCTCGCTTCGCTCTTAGGGTTGGAAGCCACTTACGCGGAGGACAAGATAGAGACTGGATTGATTAAGTTGGGGTTGGTACAGAAAGCGAGTGGAGGACGGAGGTTGACTCGGGAGGGGATTGAATGGATACGGAAAAAGAGGGAGAGAGAATTGGGGAAGGGAAATCGTCTTATGGACAACTTAAGTGATTTGAAGAAGAAGGAGGTGAAGGATGAGTAATGAAATCCCTCACGTCTGGCATACTTTGGATGATGAGGATGGACATGATTGCCGTCACCTGGCTATGTGTGAAGAAGGTGCTACCCAAGCCCATCTACTCCATTTCGGAATGCTAAGCTATGACCCAAAGACAATGGCTGCGAATGACGAGGGAGCAATTGGACAGGACACAGACATAACGTTAATCTGCTTTGATCCGCTCTGTGTCCTTTACGGATTATCTTTCAACGAATAATGGAGGAGAGAGAATGAATAAGAAGTCCTCTATCTGGGATAGTGTGGACATCTTCAACGCCATCTTCGCCACTGGAATGGGGATATGGGCTTGGATGAGTTTCTGGTTTGGGGATTACCAGAAGGCTACTTTCTTGATTCTGGTTTCGTGGATGTCTAATCCCAAGCCACCGATAGTGGATATCCTAGTCCGCTCTCTTAAGAAAGAGGAGAAAGAATGAGCAATCCTAATTGGCGGATTTGGAAGTTCCCAGTTCCCATTGACGATTATTTAGAAGTAGAAATCCCTTCCTGTGCCCAAATTCTCTGTGTGCAGATGCAGAAAGAAACTCCCTGCATCTGGGCTTGGATTGATACCGAAGCCCCAAAAGGAATACGAAGATTTCGTTGGTTTGGAACTGGTCATCCTGGAATGGAAGGGAACTACATCGGCTCTGTCCAGATGTACGGAGGAGACTTGGTCTTCCACCTGTTTGAAGTGGCATGAAATGGATAGACCAGATGCTCTCCAACAAAGCCTGATAGATTTGCTAAAGCAGAAGGCAGCATTGATAGCTGCTGGTGGGAAGGTGATTCCTCTACCACCAGCAGGGAGAGTGTCCTATCCAAAGGTTCTATTTCCTCCTATGCCTACAGGACACTCTTCTAAAGTATCTGTTGTCGGTAGCAGAATCGTCCCCCGTCCCCCAACTTACTCTTTCAAAGACTGGATGAACGCATTCATCCCAAAGGATAAAACTATGAAACAAGTGAAAGCCGGAAAGCCCCTCGTAGATTTCATCAAACTCTGTTATGCCGCAGATAAGCCTTGTCTGCTCATAGGACGGCACGGGGTTGGCAAGAGCGACCTCGTCGCTCAAGCGGCAAAAGCCCTCGGCATCTCCTATATCTGCCGAGACCTGTCTCTAATGGAACCACCAGACCTAGTTGGAATGCCGAAACTTGATGGAGGGGTGACGAAGTTCCTCCCTCCATCCTTCCTCCCCACAGAGGGGAAAGGTATTCTAGCCTTTGAGGAGTTGAACCGATGTCCTTCCTATATGCGAGCACCTTGCCTCCAACTCCTCACAGCACGATGCTTGAATGACTACGTCCTTCCTCCAGGTTGGCTTCCTTGTGCTGCGATTAACCCCAGTGAAGAAGGATACGAAGTGAATGATTTAGATAAGGCACTCCTCTCCCGCTTCGTCAAAGTGCAAGTAATCCCAGACAGGGCAGAATGGCTTGGATGGAGTAAAAATAATCACGTCTGTGAAGAGGTGCGTTCTTATGTGGGGAGTGATGCACAGATATTCGCAGATACCTCGCCCAGAGATTGGAGTATGGTAAGTTCTTTGATGGAAGCGTATAAGAAGGAGAACTTGGATAGAGGAACACTCCAAGCCGCGATTCAAGGTGTCGTAGGAAAGGAGAGGTGTGTGACCTTCTCTATCCATCTTAAATCGGGTCTTCTTCTTCCAAAAGTACCAGACATTCTTGCAGATTATGGAACGTATCAAGGACAGATAAGGAGTTGGACGAAGGAAGGAAAGACAGACCTTCTCGCCAACATAGCCCATGAGGCGATGATTTACTTGCAGGATGGAGATAACTACAGAGAAGTGAAGAAGAACACTTGGTTCGCCTTGAAAGCGTTACTCACAGATATACCGCCTGATACTGCTTCTATGATTGCCAAGTTCATGGTTGACTTGAGGTACGAAGTACCGAAGTATGGGAAGGCTGCCAAGGACAAGATGGTGCTACCAGATGTAGATGAAAATGAGATGGAGGCATTGAAGAAGATGGTGACCATGACTGGGAAGGTGATGAAACCACCTCTTCCCGGCGGCATCACCCATACGATTACTTGAAAGGAGGTGAAGTATGGATGAGAGAGAAATAAAAGAAGCCTGGAGGAATCGAGCCTTTGCCATCGCTCAGACATTGAATCTTAGTTTGGAATACCTTGACCCAGAAAATAGACTAGATGTGATTAGAAAGGTTTCAGACGGATACTGCCAACACTGCGGCTTTCTAAAGTCCCAATCACATTTGGACTGCACTTGTAAGTATGATGAGGAGAAAGAATGTCCACTTTAGACCAACGAGCCTTGAAGAAGATGTTCCTCGCCCGTGACAGACTTATGCAGCGATACAGATTTCACGCCGCCATCGTCCACCATATGGAGTTGACGAAGAAAGAGTCTATCAAAACCCTCGCCGTCTGCGTGGGTAGAGGAAAAGCCGAGGAAGAGGGTTTCATCGTCCTCCTCCTCTATAACCCCGACTTTGTGATGAGGTTGAAACTAAACGAACTCGTCGGTGTCCTCCTCCACGAAGTCCATCATGTCCTCTTCGGTCATCTGTCTATGACACGAAAGGACTTCCCTAATCGTAATGCTCTTGTCATCGCCCAAGAAGTGACTGTGAATGAGTTCGTCAAAGAGCCTTTGCCTGAGAACATAAAGGATGACGATGGAAAGGTAATCTTTGAAAAGGCTATCTTTTTAGATGCATACCCAGAATTACCTGAGATGGAGAGCACACTTCAAAGGTATGAAAGATTGAAGGACACCATCCCACAGACGAAGATAGTCATTAGTTTGGATGACCACGATGTCTGGGAAGGGATAGAAGGAGATTGTGGAGGAAGTGTCTGGGCAGAGGATATTGAAGAGGCGATTAAGAAAGCCGTTGGCAAGTTGATAGAGGAGGCGATTGATGATATGCCCAAGGAGGATATGCCCAAGGAGATAGAGGAGGCGATTAAGAGTCAGGGAAATTGTCCTGGCAGCGAGTTCTATCGCCTCCAGCACAAGATAAGTGGAGAGATAGATTGGACGAGCAAGTTGAGGAAGTATGTGGGAAGAGCGACGTCCGTCCGTCCCATCTATCATCGTCCCAACAGAAGGTTCCCAGATTTGGTTGGAATTATTCCAGGCAAAGCCAGGATTGGAGTGAAGCCGAGGGTGATGTGTGTGATTGATACCTCTGGCTCAATGAGTGATAGTTTCTTGGAGATGATAGATGGAGAATTAAGGGTCTTAAGTAAGAGTGAAAAGGAAGTATTGATAGTAGAGTGTGACGAAAGGATTCACGGAGTCTATCCATATAAAGGATTGTTGGAGCTTCACGGACGAGGGGGAACGGACTTCCGTCCTCCTTTGGAGAAAGAGTTTTTGCAGAAGTGGAAACCAGATTTGGTTATCTTTTTCACGGATGGGTTCGGTCCTGCACCAGAGACAAAGCCGAGTGTGCCTGTCCTCTGGGTTCTTACTCCAAATGGCGAACAACCTTGTTCTTGGGGTGATGTGATACAGATGAAAGGAGGCGGAGATGATTGAATGGAATCACGAAGGGAAATTCCTAAGTGAAACAATCGTAGAGATTCTCCTCTGTCTTTTCTGTACTAATCCCATTCTAGCACCGATTATAGACACTATGGATGAACAGGAGTGGGATGAATTGGAAGAGGAAGCTTATAGACTAGCCAAGGAAGTAGAAGACCAACCCAAGAAGGCGTTGTCCATTATGCTTGAACTTTGTAGAGAAAAGAATAGAAAGAGGAAGGAAAGAAATGAGGGTCCCGCAAATGGTAACCTTGAAGAGTACCATCGATTGCAAGCCAGTATACGCGAAGCCCGATTATACGGCGTGCGGATAGGACTAAAGGCGGCAGCGGAGGCGATTGGCTGCTGTAGTAATCCTAGTTTAGGAACCGCCATCCGTGCCATTAACCCTGTCGAAGTGCTAGAGGAAGAGGAGAATAGGAATGAATGAAGATATGTTGAGAGGTATACGGATAGGATTAGAAGCAGCGGTGAAGGTAATAGAAGCAGGGACGAGGATTTTCATATCTCCAAGTCTCGCCATCGGTCGGTTGCCAGAGTCCAACATCATCGCTGCCATCCGTGCCCTCGCCCTTGACCCTGCCAAGATATTAGAACAAGCAGAAAATGAGGAAAAGAATGACTGAGAAACCTGCAAAGGGCGTCCGTGGCTTCCTACTCAATCAAGGAACGGAACGCTACTACTTCCGTGTCTACAGAGAGGATTACGATGAATATGGACACAGAGAATTTGATGACTATCAACTACGGGCAGAGGACATTGAAGTGACGATAGGTTCCTCTGTCATTTCCCTTTATGAGCACGAGGGAACGAAATGGTTGGATTGGAGTAGTAAGATTTCCTCGTCGGGTTCCATACCACCGAAGGTTGAAGGAGAGTGAAATGGAAACACTGGCTGATAAGATTGCAGAGGTTCTCATCGTCCGTCTCTGCCAAACCAAAATCATTGGAGAGGCGATTAATCAACTAGCCCATGATGAATGGGAAGGGTTAGAGGAAGAGTTATATCACCTCGCCAATGAGGTAGAAAGAGACCCAGACGGAGCGGATGACATTGTAGAAAAGTTGCTCTCAAAACTATGAACATCATTGAAGTCCTAGAGGAACTTGGAATTGACTACAGGGAATCTGGTTCTCATCACCACGCCTCACCTGGATGGGTACAGATATGCTGTCCACTCTGTGGCGAGGATAACTTCAAAAGAGGAATCTCCCTCAACTATGGCAACACGAATTGTTGGAGTTGTGGAGCGGCACCTCTTGCCTCTGTACTTTGTGAAGCCAGTAAGGAATCTTATTCTAAGATAAAGGCTCTTTTACAAGGAGTAGGTTGGGATAGGAATTTAGATGAGGGGTATGTGAAAAGGGGGAGACTCGTTCTCCCCCTTGGCATTGGTGAGTTACAAGAGACTCATCTCAAGTATCTAAGAGGAAGAGGATTTGACCCAGATGTCTTGGTTCGTCTGTGGGGGATTCAAGGAATGGGGATGGATGGGGAGTATCCGTGGTCTCTATTCATCCCCATTTACTACCGAGGCAAAATGGTTAGTTGGACCACACGTAGTTTGAGCGCCCGTGGCGTGCGTTACCGCAACGCTGGGGCTAGTCAGGAGGCTTTGCCGGGGCGTGGGCTGCTTTACGGCTTTGACTACGTTAGACACGCACTGGTGGTGGTTGAAGGTCCCACCGACGTTTGGAGGATTGGACCTGGAGCAGCTGCCACCCTCGGCATCTCTTACACAGAGGAACAACTCGCACAGATTGCAAGGTTCTCTCGTCGCATCATCTGCTTTGACGCAGAACCCCAAGCACAGGAGCAGGCGAGAAAGATGCTGTGGACGTTAGCGGCTCTCCCAGGTGAAACGATAAATATAGTGTTGGAGAGCGGAAAAGATGCAGCAAGTTGTGATGAGGAAGAATTGAAGGAAATAAGAAGGAGATATTTAACATGAAATGGCTCTTAGTCAGCAGTTGCCCAGAATGGAAAACTTACAGAGCGTGGAAAGGAGAGTGGAAATTTGGCCTAGAAAGAAGAAGCAAAAAGAGCAGGGCTCTCAATGGAGGAGACCCCGGTGGTTGGAGTAGAACTTGGGCTATGGAGTGTTGGAGAGAAGGACACAAGTTCTGGCTACCAAGTGTAAAAGCACGAAGCCTGCCAGAAGCAACGAAGAAAGCCGAATTAGTTATCAAAAGTTTCCTCCAAGGGAAATAAGAAGGAGATAGTTAGAATGACAACTAAGTGTCTGTGGCCCTATAAGATTGAACTCCAATGTGATTCAAAGAGTTTTGCCAATGTAGTGAGTTCTTATTTGACTCTAGACAAACACATTATTCTACAAACCTGGGGTGAGGGGAAATTCAATCCCCATCCTGCTCAACTCACTTTAGAGGAAGCCGTGCGATTGGCTACTCGTCTGCTCATGCTCGTAAAGAAAGGGAAAGAAGAATGACGGAACTCCCCTTCTGTATCACCTGTCCCTCGTGCCTGGAGATAACCTGTGTCCCAGATTCTTCCTTACATCCTCCTCTACCTTGGGGATTCCGCAGAATAAACACCTGTGGTTCTGTCAAATAGATGATGAGGACGGGACGATAAGAATCTGCTGTTGCCATTGTCTCCATCTGTGGACGTTTGGTATTCTAACCCCGAAAGCCCTTGAACAGATGACAGAACTTCTAAAATAAGGAAACGAAGAATGATTAAGAAACACTATGTGACATTCTATAGTCCTGGTACTTTCTTTACGGAATCCAGTCGCAAGGAGATAGAGAGTTGGGAGACTAAGAAAGCTGTTGAGATGAGCAAAGACATCTTAGAAAGATATAATGCCAAGCCGCACTCCTTTCAATTCTCAACCATTATAACAGCAGAACCTGTAAAGGAAGAAGGGATAGAATTACAGGTAGAAGAAAAGGAGGTAAAAAGAAGTGGAGTCTACTTTCTTGGCGGACGACTTCGTTTCTATGATGAAGTTCTCAAGGAGAATAACGAAGATGAGGACATCCTCCGCTCCAATATGGAATGTAATGGAATGTGGATTGTTATTGAGAATACGAACTCTTATCGATTCACAGGAGAATTCGATGAGGATGCTTTCATCGTAAATGATGAAGGGAGTATTGTTCGTAGTGGCAAAGATGAAGACTTAGTTGCTTACAGAAAGAAGAAGAATGATGAAAGAGAAAGCCTCTAAAGAACGTGCGATAGTAGCCGTCGGCTTGGGAGGCTTATATGTCTTCCTCGCCTTTGAAGGAGAGACTTTGGGATGTGAAGTAGAAAATGTTTCTCCCTCACCAGTTGATGTGATAGGAGACGGAGCCTTCCCTGATGAAGTCGGTATCTACTACTGGGAAGGAATTCCTCGCTCATATAAGCTGGAAGACACTTGGCTAGGTCCGGGTGAATGGGAGTTTGAATGGAAAGATGAAGTGATTCGTCTTGCTACGAAGGAAGATTTGGCTGTGTTTGGATTAGCCTGTATCACCATCAATCTACTTGAAGAAAAGGAGTAAAAGAATGACTCAACTATATGAAGACTTGATGAATAGACGGGTGCGAGTGACTTTGTATGAAACTCAGTTAGATGGAGAAATAGTAGGTCTATACGTCAATCCTCTATGTGGTAGTTTATCCATTATGGTTCTAACGGACAATGGCGTTCTAACAGAGTTCCGTCCTTACCAAGTCCACTTTCTCAAGGAGCAAAAATGACCGAGCAAGAGTTGAAAGACCAAGAAGAAAAGAAATAAAAGACCCTTGCTTTCTGTTGCGTCTGCGTATACAATTGCGGCGGACACTCTTTCTTAGGGAGACTGCCGCAATGAGTTACCAAAGAATCAAGCGTAGAAAGCATCGCCCCATTCCCTTCGTCATCTCTTTTGAACTTGCGTTCTTAGATGAAGATTTGAGTTTGGAAGAGTACGAAAGTGAAGTAAGACGGGTAGTAAGGGAGAAACTACCAGAGTTGGATTTGGTACAGAACACGAGTGGAACTTGTGGTCTGTGGGAAGAGTATGATGATTTCGTATCTGAGATTATCTCTGAAGAGTTACAGAGGAACTAGATGCCAACACTAGATGAATTACTCAATACTTTCGTCCAAAAGAATTGCTCCTCTTGTCAGGGTATGTCCATACCAGGACGAAAGGAAGGAGAAAACGGATTCTGTCCCTCTTGCGACGGGAAGGCTTATATTACGATTAGTAAGTATGCAGCAATGACAGACCAAGATAGAGTTGATGTATTAGAGACAGAACTAATGAGGCTGAGACCAGACTTAGCACAGAAATATGGAAAGAGGAAATAGAAGCGATAGTAAAATTGGCTGGGGATGAGCGGGGGGCGACTAAGGGGCTGCCACCTCTATGTCGCTAAGAGAAGGTAACACTGGCAGGTGCCGAACCGGACTCATCTCCAGCCTTTCTGGCGGGTTGGTGGAATTGGGATACACACACCCCTTAAGAGGGTGCGGCTTTTGCCATGAGGGTTCAAATCCCTCACCCGCTATTGGACGGCTGCAATGTGGAAGGACACATCGGCTAATCCGCGAGGGTGGACCGACTCAAAATCGGTAATGCTGCGGTGGATGTCCTGGACTGGTCAATCTGGGGAATATGCCATTGAACTGGTACTCAAGCCCAGTCAGCCGTCCTTCTTATTCAAGAAAGCAGCGACCCCAGCAACAGGGTCGTCGGCAGGGGAGACGAGGTGCCCGATGGACTGAAAATCCATAAGAGGGGTTGCCACCTCACTCCCCCATTTGCGGAATTGTCAGAGTGGCATTGAGCCAGCCCTCCAAGCTGGTGTCAGCGGTTCGATTCCGCTATTCCGCATTAGACAACCAGTCAATTGTCGAACGGGGTATAGCTCAGTTTGGCTAGAGCACTTGCTTTGGGAGCAAGGAGTCGGCGGTTCAAATCCGTCTACCCCGAATGGAAGGACAATCCCATTGGCGAGGGAACCTGTTTTGAAAACAGGCGAGGCGAAAGCCCTTAAGAGTTCAATTCTCTTTCCTTCCGCTCCGGGCGTAGCTCAACTGGCTAGAGTACAGGATTGTGAATCCTGGTGTGCGGGTTCGAGTCCCGTCGTCCGGCTTCTATTCTTCAATCAACGGAGACAAGATGAAACAGAAGTTATGGGTGCAACTCATCTTCGCCCTTGCAATATTGATTTTCACTGCTGTAATGATTCTTTCCACTGGGAATGATAATTGGGGATGGGGTCTTGCTCTTCTCGTCATCCTTTCCGTAGGAGATTAAATGTTATCGAAGAAAAGCCTTCAAAGGAAACAGAGCGAATCTGCCCATTCTGTGAGAAACTGGTTGAAATCGGCAGGATGAAAGTAGGACGGACTATCTTCAAAGATGGTAGATGCTACGACTGCTGGGTACGCGATGGTAAACCAGGACGAGCCAAGAAATAAGGAGTTCCTATGACAGGCTATTCTATCCAAGACGTCACCTTCCCACAGATGAGTGCCGAAGAACTTTCGGCTAAGTTGGAAACTTTGGACGGACACATCTCCATCCTAGATAAGCACGCTAAGGAATACTTCCGTCGTCATCCTAAAATTAAATCTGTATCCGTGAATCTTGGTGCGATGTTCATCCTCCAAGTTGGATTAACATTGACGTGGGTGAATGAGGGTTAGGATATGAGTTTAAGAGAATTCCAATCCTCTCAGTGTCAGAAGAAGACACAGAAGGGAAATGCTTACAGGACGAAAGAGTATGCCAAGGAGTGAAGAGGATGAGAAAGAGGAATGGAGCCAAGGTGGAGGTTTACCGATGCGAGATATGTGACCTGTATCACATCGGCGGTACAAAAGAAGTAGAAAGCAAGAAGATGAAACAACGTAGATACCAGAAATGGTGAGAGAAGAATGACAAACCTTTTCCAACTCGGAGATTTTCATCTCCATAGTGGACAGAAGAGTAAGTATAAGATAAATTGTGATGCTTTGACGGATGAGGACTGGCGGACATTGGCGATGATGCTGGTGGAGCGATTACCTCTTTTTTCTGTTTGTATGGAGTTCCTAGAGGTGGTTTGAAACTGGCTTCGGCACTTGTTCCCTATATCACTATCACAGGTAGCCATCCTTCATTGATAGTTGACGATGTCCTTACTACAGGCAAGAGTATGGAGGAGTTTAGAAAAAAGATTCCTGGTCCTTGTATCGGTGCGGTCGTGTTCGCTAGAGGAAAGTGCCCAGACTGGATAACACCTCTTTTCACTTTAAGTTAAGGAGAGAAATGGAAGACATTGACAAACTAATCCAACTCGCTGCCAAGACAGGAAGGCTCTATGTGGCGGAGGATATCTTTACCGAGTTAATATCTTATGCAGATAAGTTCCTCCTCCATAAAATCCATTTAGTGAAAAGTGCTCATCTTCCTAAAGGAAGCGTTGTAGCAATAGATACGAATGAGTATTGGACAACGCCTCTTTTAACCCTTTCCTAGAAAGGTTCTTAGAATGTCTAATCTCAAAAAGTTAGAAAAAGTGCGTCTTTTCGGCTTTGATAGTGACCGAGAAGTGTTCACCACGCACTTGCACACATCTTGCATTGAATCCATTTCTACCTTTAGAGTAAGTGAACAGACGAAGGAATATGTCATCCGTACAAAGTCTGGGATGACATATATGACGAGGGACGCGGAGACGATAAAGTTATTAGATATAGTGATAGAATGTGACTTCTAATGGTAGAGATAGAGTCAAACACATCTCCATCGCCCACATCCTCTTCCCCCTCTTGAACTTCCGCTTGATTTAAACGATTACGATAACTATAATGCCGTGTAGCGGCAGTGGCGAGGGAGTCGCGACCCGAGCCAAGTTTCTTTGTGCCGTCCCTTGTGGTGGAAGCAGGGGACGGCACCATCTTCCACAAAGAAAGACGACGGATGGACACTTTACCAGTAGACAGCACCCCCACCTATACCGAAAAAGATTTTGCCAAGCAGATGGAAGTGGTGAAACGCCACGCTGGGAACAACTTTCTCCAAGTCCGATACGACCACCTCCAATACTTGAACGGCGACGGTAATAGTGCCGTCATCTTCTCCCACCTTCTAAATCTTCTGCGAATGAAATGGGGAAATAGAAACGACAGAAAGAAATTAATCCACGAACAAATGTGGTTCCAGTGTCCTCATAAATCTATCCAAGAAAAACTAGGGATGACCTGGGATAAGGTAGACAGGGTGATAAAAGCCCTCTCCGATAAAACGCTTCTTGAAACCAAACACGGACACAGGAATAAACTCTGGGTCTTAGTGCGAACAGATACTTTGAAGAAATTGGAAGAAGCAGCCGTGGATGCGGATGGATTTGAGGAGGATGACGAAAGTTCAGAAACAGGGAAACCCAGTAACAGGGAAACCCAGTTACAGGGAAACCCTCCCCTCAGAAACGGGGAAACCCTGTCTCTGGAGACAGGGAAACCCAGTAATAGGGAAACCCAGTATCTGACAAAAAATGGCTGTAATAATGGGGTTTCCAATGGTATTGAGAATCCCCCTAATAAACCTACTAATAAACTTTTAAAAGAAACGTGCCCTTCTCATTCGGAGAACACAGAAGAACCTCCACTCCAAAAGAAGACCAAATCAGTCGAACAACAGAAAGAATGGTGTAAAGAATGGTCCACTAAACTCCACCAATCTCTTCGAGATTTAGATGTGCCAATGAAAGCAAGTAGTGTGCAAGGAAGAACAGATAAAATGTATATCCTATACAAACAACTAGGGACCCCACCCCAAGCAGAGGATAGGATAGAGATATGCGTCAATTTCTATGTTAGTAATTATGAACAAAGGTCACATCTAAAATTACCAGACATAACTAGCGTGGCTCATTTCTGTAATGAGGCTATATTCACCTGGATAGAAAGAATTGCTAAAGAAGTATTGATTTAACTAAGATTCCACTTCCTAGTAAGGTCCGCCAATGCTTACGGAAACTCTCGACTTTCAAATTGAAGAACGGATTCTAACAGGACTCGCCACAGATAGTCTATTCTGTGCCCGTCTTCTTCCTTATTGGCACACCAAAGATGGTCTCAGTGCTGAAGGTCCATTCTCCAATTCATGGACAAACAAAATCGGGTCTTGGTGTATCAAACACTTCGAAAAGTATGGGGAAGCCCCCAAAGCAGGTCTCAATCTATACTTCCAAAGATGGGTAGCAACTAAGAAAAGAACCCCAAAACTCGTAGAAGAGATAGAAAAGATTCTTGTTCGAATGAGCAAGAATTTTGTTGATGGTTTAGAACTAAACACAGACCAATTGTGTGATGAGGCTAGGAATCATTTCATTTCTATCAAACTACGTCGTATGTACATAGCAGGAGAGGCAGACCTTAAGGAGGGAAAAGTAGATTCTGCTCTTAGCCGAGCCCTGTCCATCTATACCACAGAAATAACGGATGATGCTAATGAAGATGTCTTTCTTAGTGAGAATGAAGTCTACGCTACTTTTGAGGGTATAGATGAATCTCTTATTCAATTTCCTCCAGGTAGTGGCTTGGCGGATTTTTTTCAAAGCGAAATAGCACGGGATTGTTTTGTTGCTATACAGGCTCCAGAAAAGACTGGTAAAACTTTTGTCCTCCAAGAATTGGGGTTCTTAGCAATGCTTCAAAGAAAGAGGGTGGCTTTCTTTGAAGTTGGTGATATGACAAGGAGGCAAATAAAGCGTCGCCTTATGGCAAGGGTATCTGACCACCCCTGGCGTAGCCCCACTGGTATCTGGCCTACCATAGTCAAGTTCCCCACATCTCTTCTAAAATCAGAAAAGGGGAAAGTGGAAGCCAGAGTCCAGCACACTAATCTCAACTTTACTACTAGATTAGATAGAAAGACGGCATGGGAATCCTGTCAGAAACTAATGCGAGATAAAGTAAAGTCCAATCATTCCTTCTTCAAATTAGCCGTCTATCCTAATGTATCCATCAATGTTGCTGGCATTAGAGCCAAACTCAAATCTTGGCACTTAGAAGGTTGGTGTCCAGACCTTATTATCATTGATTACGCGGATATTTTGGCCTCTCCCAATAATAGACTAGACCCGCGGGATGCCATTAATGAGACATGGGCTCAATTGCGGAGGTTAAGCGAGGAAACCCACGCTTGTGTCATAACTGCCACACAGAGTGATGCTGCTAGTTATGACACGATAACACAAAGCAAAAAGAATTTCTCCAATGATAAACGGAAACATAGCCACATCAATTCTATGTTTGCTCTAAATGTGACTCCAAAGGAAAAAGAACAGGGAACAATGAGATTGAATTGGATTGATGCTAGGGATATTGATTTTAATTACAAACGATGTTGCCATGTGGCAACGTGCTTGTCTTTAGCAAACCCATTTGTCCTCTCCGTCTTTTAAACCTTTCTAAGGAACCTAAAATGACTCTACTTCTATCCTATAAAAGAACTTTAACTCCGCTTTCTATTGATCCAAAATCTCCCTATCGCTACCTTGGCTACTTTCCCATAAAGGAGACTTACCAAGACAAATACGGATTCGTCTATCCTTATGTTTCTTTAGAACCGATTGGCTATGTTCTAGTTCCATACACAGAGAAGACGGAGACTGCCAATGTCGTTCCCTGGTTTCTTTCTTCCTTCTAACCAAATCTTTTCCATTATCTTTCTCCACAGAACACTTGCCATCCCCAAACAGCGATAGTATAATGGTAATACGGGAGCGTAGCAATGTGCTACTCTCCAAAATCTCAAGAAAGGAGACATTTCATGTCTACTCAAGTTAGTTTGAAAGTGACAGCAGAACAAGCACGGCATCTCTTTGATTCCCTAGGATACGAAGTTTCTTCCCTTAGCGGCAAGCAACTCGTCAATCGTCTCTCCTCCCTCCCAGACCTTCTCAAGGAAGGTGAAAAGTTGGAGGACGCAGAGGATTTGAATCTTAGGGATGAGGTACTGGAAGCCCTAAACAGCGGCACGCCGATGGAGTTGGCGGAATCCGTAGAGAAAAAGGACTCTTTCACTGCCACAGCGGTGATGGAGGCTCCTGAGAATGGAGAGTATGCCGAGGGTAGTGTGGTTGACGGTTCCATCCATGATGAGCAGCCTACCCCAGCCAAAAGCAAGCGGGGGCGTAAGCCCAAGGGTGCCCAGGAAGGCACCTCATCGCCCCGCCAAGCCACTCAAAAGGCTAAAGGTGCCCCAGGAGCCACCCGCAGCACTCAACCTAAAATCTTCGGGCATAGTGCAGTTTCCGTGGCTCACTGGCTCGGGTGGGAGAAGTTCTCTTTGAACGATGCACAGAAGGCTCTCACCAACTACGGGTGCAGTATCAAAGACTCAACACTACGAACCTATCTCACAGATGGTCGTCGTGTGGATGAGAGGTATGGGAAGCGTGCGGTATTGACGCTTGACCAGGCGAGTGAGCTCAACTCCTTCCGTACTATCAAGGCTCAAGTCGAAGAGTTGGTTGAGAGTCAAAGTTAAGCGATAGGTTGGGTAGCAACTAAAATGAGGGGGCACTTGCTATGAGAGCAGCCCCCTTCTCTTTTTGAAAGATTCTCCTAATGTTCTCCGTCACCAAAAGATTTGAATTTGATTACGGACATCGGGTTCTGGGGCACGGCGGCAAGTGTAAGAATGTTCACGGACATCATGGAATAGCCGAAGTCACTGTCAATTATGGAACTTTGAATAAATTAGGGATGGTAATAGATTTTGCTGATTTGAAGGACGTGGTGAAAGGATTCATCGATACCTATTGGGATCACAATATTCTTCTCAATTACAAAGACCCTCTACTCAAGTTCCTACACGACACAGAAGAAATTCCTCCATATGTAATGGGATGCTATCAAGGGACGCATATCAATGGAGTTAATCCTACTGCGGAAGAGATGGCAAGAGAACTTCACTTCGCAATAGTAGAAAAACTCAAACCTTACAAAATCGTCAACGTTCGTATTTATGAAACTCCATCTTGTTGGAGTGATTTTACTAAGGAGTAAAAATGATTCCCTTGAATATGCAACCAATTGAGAAGCCCGTAAACGACCCCGACGGAAACTTAGACGTCGTTCACGTCTGGTATACCCTTCAAGGCGAGGGACCCTTCGCTGGTACTCCAGCGGTGTTTATTCGTACAGCAGGATGCGATTTAGCGTGCCCCGCCTGTGATTCCGACTATACCACTGGTCGTCACCTCCTCTCCGTTCCGGAGATTGTTGCTAAAGTTCAATCTCTCATGCCCAATCCTGGATTGGTGGTATTGACAGGAGGGGAACCCCTGCGACAGAATATCTTTCCTCTAATGGATAGACTAGCCAAAGACCTGGGTTACAAAATCCAAATTGAGACGAATGGCACTCTATTTCCTTTCGTGCCGGACAATACAGAATACGTCCCTCAGTCAGACCCCAGAACACCTCACTATACCTTCACCCTTGTCTGCTCCCCCAAAACAGGTTCTATAAATGAAAGGCTGAAACCTTTCATAGACCACTTGAAATATATCGTTGCCTATGATAAGATAGACCCAGAGGACGGGCTTCCCACCGATAGTTTAGGTGCGGGTGTTAGGGTTGCTCGCCCTTGGAAAGGATTCAAAGGACAGGTTTGGATTCAACCTTTGGACGAGCAGGATGAGGAACGGAATAAACTCCACCTCAAAGCAGCCGCAGATGCGTGCTTGAAGCACACTGATTACCGACTCACCATACAAATCCATAAACTCGTTGGTTTAGAGTAGGAGACAAAATGGATTCTTTCAACGATAACTTTAAGAAGATGCAACAGGAACACAGAGAATTCTTTAAGCAAGTACAAGGAGGAGTTAAGAAAGGAGCAATGGCAGCCTTCGTCATCTGGCTTCTCTCCCTTCTGTGCTACTTAAGTCTCCTCATCGGTGTCATCTGGGTTGCCATTCACTTCATCTCCAAATACTGGTGAGGTATGAATCTCTTCTGTGCGGTTCTAAACGGAGGTCCATACGATGGGAAACTAGTCTCCGTCGTAATTGATAAAATGCCCAAAGGAATCGAAGAGTACCCTCCACATATCTATTGTGGCTTTATGGGAGATGGCTATGTAAGAATCTATGATAAGCAAGATTCGGGAAAGTATCAATACGTTCAAACCATTTCATCAAAGGGTATGGATGAAAATGAGTAAAGTACGAAAAACGGATCGCCGCCTCCACTTGAATAGCGTCCACAACACCAAGAAACGACTATCCCAAGAAGAAAGAGGACCCTTAGTCCTTGATAGAAAGAAGTGGACGAGTAGGGATGTTAATCTCCTCTTTATGTCTTATCTTGGCGACCTTTGCTATGAGAGTGGAAAGTTGGGAATGGTGCATCTGTTGGGAAGGACTTGGGTTGCCTTGAGGACGAAGATATGGAAGATTGCCGTCCAGTATTGTGACCCGAACTCTCAAGGTCCTTCCGTCCTATTCTTCCCAGACCAACATCTTTGGCGGAAGGGACGGGTCTTTACTAAAAGGGATTATCACATTATGTCCTTGTGCTTGAACCCAGAGAACAAGTATTCTGTCCTTGATGTCGGATACTTGGCTGCTCTTTTGGGAAGGACAGAAGAGGAGGTGAATAATGAGTTATACAGGCTCGCCAAGTCGGTGAGACGAGAGACAAACTTGACTGGTTGGGCACTTACTTCTGCGATTCTTAGCCAGGAAGAAGTTTACGATTTGGCTTATCAAGTCCTCCAAGGATTGAAAGGATAAAGGAAAGGTAATAAGAATGTCTCTTTGGCAGAAACTGATAAAGTGGTGGCACTCGAAGGAGTATTGGATACTCCTTCGAAACCAGTGGGGCGTCTGCTGGTGGACGCATATGGTTCTAGGAAAAGAGATGGGAACGACTCCCAAAGAGGCTTTGACTAAATACTACGAAAAGAATAAGGATACGACAAACTGGTCTTCAGATGGCAAGTTCCTAATCCCAGATACAACAACCCTATCGTCAATGAAAGATATCATCTTTGCGAATGAATGGAGGATATCATGAAATGTGTGTGCGCGTTAAGCGGTGGAATGGATTCTTCCACTGCCCTCGCTGTTGCTGTTGACAAGCACGGAGCCAAAGAAGTCCTAGCCGTCGGCTTCTACTACGGAAGCCGTCACGGACGATGGGAGAATATCGCTGCCAAGAAGGTAGCCGACTACTATAGTGTTCCCTTCCGCTTGCTGGACTTATCTGCTGTAATGGGCAGTTTCAAATCTGCTCTCATCGCAACGGACGAGAGACCTATCCCAGAGGGGCATTATGAAGAAGAGAATATGCGTCAGACAGTCGTGCCAAATAGGAATATGATTTTCCTGTCTATTCTTACTGGGATAGCAGTAAGTGAGGGATGTAGTGAAGTGTGGCTCGGTGCTCATGCTGGAGATTTTGCGTGCTACCCAGACTGCCGTCCAGCCTTTATTGAAGCTATGCAGAATGCCATTGGAAAAGCAACCAAGTGGGAAGACAATGAGCCTGGTATCACATTAGAGTGTCCGTT
>Ga0210389_10001369_pt1 | contig 19775 bp, 16 predicted proteins | sample IncBWH28OmetaG_FD_160127 | JGI IMG/M metagenome (GOLD analysis project Ga0210389, IMG submission 160127) | Forest soil microbial communities from Barre Woods Harvard Forest LTER site, Petersham, Massachusetts, United States - Inc-BW-H-28-O ...
GGCGAGCTGGGCGGCGGGGAACTCGGTGACGTCGAATGCGACGGCGTGGAGCCGGACGAAGACGTGGGCGTGGTCGCCGGTGACGATGGAGATGACCCAGTGGTCGAGCCGGTCGACGTGTTCGCCGCATGCGTCGCGGCCGCGGCCGGCGACGTGGCGAATGACGGCGAGGTCGCGGTCACGTAAACGCTCTTGCTGCTGGAATCGCTACCGGGAAGGGGCCCGAGAACCGGGGCCGGCGGCTTGGCACCGGCGCCCTTGCCCGCTGGCCGCGAGACTCCTGACGGCGTCCTCGGGTTCACGATACCGACGGGCGCCTCCGCGGCGGTGCCGCTCAGCGCGCCGGCGATAGGCAGCGCGGAAGGATCGGGACTTGTCTGTCCGCCGGACAGGCCCATCACCCAGAGCAGGTACACGGCGGTCCCCGCGAGACCCGCGGACGCCAGTCCCACGGCGAGCCGACGATACGGGTGCGGATGGCGCGACGAACCGCCATTCGGCCCGGTGTCGCGGGGCGGCCGACCGCGCCCCGAAGAACCGCGCCGTGCCGAGCGCCTTACGGCCGCGCCGAGGGGAGCCGTCACCGCCCGGTCGGGCGGAAGCGGGAAACCCGCCTCGTCGAGGGGTGGCACGAGCGAGGCGACGTGCGCCACCTTGCCCGGGTCGCGGGAGGCCGCGAGCACCGCCTCGCGCATGCCGGCCGGCGGCACGGGCGTGGGCAGGCGAGCGAAAACCTTCGTGATGGACACGACGCCGGGCGGCGCGGCGAAACCGAGTTCGGCGGCCAGCGCGTCACGGAGCCTGGACTGCGCCTCAACGAGGAAGATGGCGGCCGCCACGTTGTCGCGGCCGGTCACCAGGGCGAGGTCGTCAGGCGACATGCCGTGCCGGGCAGTCAGGTCGAGGGCCTCGCGCTCCGCGGGCGTCAGCCGCATGACCGAACGCCACGCGATCAGCTTGCTCTTCGCGTCGGGATCCCCCTGGTGCGCCGGCGGCTCGTCGGCCATGTCCGGTGGCAACGGCTCGTGGCGCTTGCACGCCGCACGGGCCAGCGCGCACAGCCACGGTGCCAGCTGCTCGGGGTCCCCCAGCTCGCGGATGCGCCCTTGCGCGGCGAGCATCGTGTCGCCGACCGCCGTTAGCGCGGCATCCCGGCTGCGCAACATCAGCCAGCAATACTGGAAGAGCTGCTCGCCGTAAGCGTCGAATAGCTCGGCGACCGAATCAGGCGACTGCGCCAGTAGCGCATTGACGACTCTAGGTGACGGCATAGCGCAAAAGCTAGCGCAACGAATGATCATTTCCACTGAGAACTGCATAACGCGCTGGTAAATTACGCAATTCCCTAAGGAGATGAATGGCGAAATTAGCGCGTTTGGTCCCGGTATTTTTCGGGCGAAATCGGCCGACCGCGGATTGCCCGGGTCGAGGTGACGGCCGAGCACGATCAGGGCGACACGGGCCGCGCCCGCCAGCTTCAGCGCGGCCGCCGCCGACTGGGCGCTCCCGCCCGAGACCCAGGTGTCGTCCACGAGCAACACGTTCAGCGCGCCGACCCGCCCGTGCACGCGCAGCCACCTGGTGCTGACGAACCGGCCGCGCGCCGCCTCCCCCGGCGCGACGGACAGCCGGATAACCGGAAGCGGCGCCGTCACCGACGCCACCACCTGAAGCAAGGGATGATCGCCCGAACGCCCCTGGCCGCTGGGCACCACGCCGACCGCGTCCGGCGGCCTAGTCATGCCCGCGGCGTGCCACACCTGCTCGCCATGCGAACTCAGGAACCCGGCCAGCATTCCGGTGAGCCGCATCCGCGGCCGCGCCGCATCCTCCCGCGCGGACTTATACCACCGTAGGTCCCTCGCCAGGTCCCCGCCCTTCACCGCGTACGCGATCGGCACCACGACGTCCGCCAGCAGTCCCGGCGCCATCCGCGCCGCCAGGTCACACGGATAGCACTTGGCATATCCGGGACGCACGGGTCCGCGGCACGTGCGACATGACCGGAATGCCGGAACTGCGGTCTCGGGTGGGTCCACGAATCCGATAGTAAGAACGCCCACCGACAAAACCCGGGGCCCGCCCGGCGGCTCTCCCCAGGACGGCGCCGCGCGCGTTTCATGGGTCGAACGCGCAAAAGCCGCTGCGGCAAGAATCAATCTTGCCGGATATTCCGGGTATAACCGCCGATATAGCCGCGCCGAAAAGCCGTTTCGGAGCCACCGGACGTGATCATGGGTCATAGATACCGCTATTTGGTATCTATGACCCATGATCTTCGAAAACGCCAGGCGGGCGGGCCGGGACGCTGTCCGGGCTGACCGGAATAACGCCATATAGCGGCGATTCCGGGCGGACCTGCCTCAAGATCATGGGTCGGTGGTGCCATGCGTGCCGGAGCGACCCATGATCCTGAGGACGCCGTCGGGCGGCGAATCGCGATGGAAGCTAGCACCGTGAACGCCGGGCGGCCCAGGTGCGCAGGTGGCGGGCAAAGGGCTGGCGAGGGCGGAGTGGGTGGCGGCGGGTGAGTGCGGGGCTCGGGCGGGCTGCCAGAATGGGCACGTGCCCAATGAACCGGCTGGCCAGGATGGTCCGGAGATCCGGACGCTCGCGAGCAGCATTCTCTATACCGATCCCTGGATCCGGCTCCGCAAGGACGACATCGAGCACCGTGACGGGTCCCGCGGAACCTACGCCGTCATCGAGCGTGACGACTTCGCGCTGATCATCCCGGCCGAGGCCGGCGGATTCCATCTCGTCGAGGAGTACCGCTACCCGGTCCGTCGGCGGAGCTGGTCGTTCCCGCAGGGCGGCTTCCCTCACGGCGAGACCGGGACACCCGAGGAACTCGCCCGGATGGAACTCGCCCAAGAGACCGGGTTTCGCGCGAGCCGGCTGACGCACCTGGGCCGACTTACCGCCGCCCACGGCATGTCGCCGCAGCGCTGCGACTACTTCCTGGCCACCGAGCTCACGCCGGGGCCGCCCGATCCCGAACCGGAGGAGATGGGCATCAGGTCCGCTTGGTTCCCCCGGGATGAGTTCGAGGAGATGGCCCGGGACGGGCGGATCACCGACGATTCGACCCTCGCCGCCTACGCGCTCCTCCTGCTCGCCGAACGCCGTGGCGAACTTCCGCAACTCTAGCCACCCGAAAGGTGCTCAAAATCGCATTCGATCACGTTCATTTACGTGCTCAAATGCGCAAAAGATCCGACTATAGCGGGTTCTTTTGCGCAAACGAGCCGGGCGGGCGGGCGAGGCGGCGCGGAGTGAGGCGACGGCGGCGGGTGAGGCGACGGCGGGTGAGGCGACGGCGGCGGGTGGGTGCGGGTTAGGGGAGCAGGGGGGCTAGGAGGTCCCCGGATTTCTCGACCCGGCCGAGCACGTCCGGGGCGGTGAAGAACAGGTCCTCGCGCTCGCGGCACGCTTCCACTTCGTCCCAGGTGACCGGGGTCGAGACGGTGGGATGCGTCCGGGCGCGGAGGGAGTAGGGGGCGATCGTCGTCTTGGCACCATTGTTCTGGCTCCAGTCGATGAGGATCTTGCCCTCGCGCAGCGACTTCGTCATCCGGGACACCACGAGGCCGGGCAGGTCGTGCTCCAGCCGCTCCGCGTAGGACTTCGCCTGCTCGCTGGCCTCTTCGGCGGTGATCCCGCTCACTGGGGCGTACAGCTGGAGGCCCTTGCCGCCGGAAGTCTTCGGCAGCGCCTCGAGGCCGTCGGCTTCGAGGAGCGGACGCAGCGCTTCGGCGACCCGGCAGCATTCCACGATCGTCGCCGGCGCACCCGGGTCCAGGTCGAAGACCAGGAGGTCGGGATCGTTCCCGGGGAACCGCCACTGGGGGACATGCAACTCAAGCGAGGCGAGGTTGGCGGCCCAGATCAGCGTGGGCAGATCATCCATCACGACGTAGTCGATCGTCTCGCCGCGCCCACGCGAGCTATGTGATTCCACCTTCTCGGTGCGGACCCACTCCGGCCGGTGGGACGGGGCATGCTTCTGGAAGAAGAACTGCCCGTCGGTGCCCTCCGGATAGCGCTTCAGCGTCATCGGGCGGCCGGCGACGTGCGGGAGCAGCACGCCCGCGATGCGCTGGTAGTAGTCGAGGACCTCCGCCTTGGTGAAGCCGTCGGCGGCGTAAAGCACCTTCGCGAGGTTCGTCAGGGCCAGTTCGCGGCCCTCGACCTGAACGCCGATCTTGTCCTGCGTCATCATGTCTCCCGGACGACATCCGCTGGGTCCTTGTCATCGCGCAGCCCCCGGTAGGCGGGGGCACGCATGCGGCCGGCCCGCGTCCAGCGGTCGAACTCGACCTCGATCACCAATCGTGGCTCTACCCAGACCGCGGGACGCGCATACTCGGGTGGCACGGTTCTGCCGGGCACAGTGCCGTCGAACGGGCTGTCCGCGCGGCGGAGCGGCCGCAGTTTCTCGCCGAGCATCCGCAGCGTCTTGTCCGTGAACCCGGTCCCGACGTGGCCGCAGTACAGCAGGGCGCCGTTGTCGTACAGGCCGACGAGCAGCGAGCCGATCTTGCCCTCCCGGTTCCCCTTGCCCGGCTTCCAGCCGACGATCACCACTTCCTGGCGCAGGGAGTTCTTGATCTTCAGCCAGTTACCCGAGCGGTCGCCCGGGTCGTATCGGGAGTCGAGGCGCTTGGCCACCACTCCCTCGAGCCCGTTCTGAGCGGAGGCGGCGAGGACGGGCTCGAGGTCGGGGCCAGGGAAGCTGGGCGGGGTGAGCCACGAGGGGTCGTTGGGGATAAGGGGCTGGAGGATCTGCCTGCGCTCGGCGTACGGGAACGCCAGCAGCGAGCGCCCGTCGAGCTGGAGGATGTCGAACGCGAGGAACGTGACCGGGGTGGTCGCGGCGAGGCGATCGGCCTGCGCCGCCGAGGAGACGTGCATGCGCGGCTGGAGCGCCTCGAAGTCCGGCCGGCCGTCGGCGCCGAACGCGACGATCTCCCCGTCGAGCAACGCCTGCTTGTGCCCGACCGCGTGGGCGAGGCCAAGCAGGTCCGGGTAGGTGCGGGAGATGTCCTTGCCGGTCCGCGACACGAGCCGGGTGCGTCCGCCCTCGCAGAATGCCAGGGCTCGGACGCCATCCCATTTCATCTCGATCGCCCACTTGCCGAGATCATTCCGCGGGGGGCGGCCCGCGGTGGCAAGCATGGGCTTGACGCCCGGCGGGAGCTGGAGCCGCTCACGGTGGATCATCCAGTTCTTGTCGCCCGGTGCCCCGGTGGCGAACAGCACGTAGCCGCCCGCCAGGCGCTCGCCGTGCAGGGTGACCTTGACCTCGCGCTCGGTCCACTTGCCGACTTCGTAGGTGCCGTGGTCCCAGATGGTGACGCTGCCGCCCCCGTACTCGCCCTTCGGGATCTCACCGTGGAACGTGGCGTACTCGAGCGGATGGTCTTCGGTGTGGACGGCGAGGTGGTTGACGGCGGGGTCGTCGGGGACGCCCTTCGGGAGGGCCCAGGAGACGAGGACGCCGTCGCGTTCGAGGCGGAAGTCCCAGTGCAGCCGGCGGGCGTGATGCTCCTGGACGACGAAGATGCCGCCCGGCGTCTCCCCCGAAGGGGCGTCAAGCCCGGCCGGCACGGGCTCGGGAGTGCGCGTCGCGTCGCGCTTGCCGCGGTAGTCCGCCAGCCGGTCCATTTTTGGTGGGTACCCGGCTGGCGTCTGGCCTACCGTGCTAGCTCGATGTTACTACCAGTGACGAGTAGTCGCGTAAGAGTGGGCGCGAATGACTTCGGCGTCCTCGGGCGGCTCGTACACCGACTGGACCGCTACCCGGCCCGGACCGTGCAGGCGAAGCAGGGTGCTGCGGTAACTCCAGCGCGGCGACCAGAACCCGAAGCCCCGGTTGCGGGGGTACTCCAGGTGCAGGTTGATCCGTACGGTCGCGTCACGGTAGAGCAGCGCGCTCGGCTGCACAAGCAGCGACTGGCCACGGGGCAGGTCGCGGATGAACGTGTTGCCGGGAGCGTGGAGCAGGAGCAGTCCCGGCCCGTGGGACGCCGTGAAGATGTCCCCGAACTGCCCCAGCGGGTAGTGGATGTCCTGGTGATCCCGGTCCTCGCCAGTGTCGTACCAGACGTCGTTCGCCCGCCAGTCGTAGGCGACGTTGCCGGTCGCGCACAGGAAGCGGTGCTCGCGAACCCACATCGACTGCCCGTGGGCGAGCGGCAGGGCGACGACCTCGCCCGCGTGGTTGTCCGACAGGGCGAGGTGCCCGGGGCCGTGGGCCTCCATCATGATCAGCGGCAGGCCGGCCATCATCCGGTGCCAGCCGCCGCGCATGGACATGTTCCCCAGGCGAGTCGCCGGATCCGTCCACAGCAGGACGTGATGGGAGAAGTAGATCTTGTCGCCGTTGGCGAGCACGAAGTCGGCGACCGGGACGGTGGTGCCCTCGATCTGGCAGTGGGACTGGCCGAACTGCAGGCGCGCCATGTCCCTGATCGGCGGCTGCTCGATCCAGCCGGAGTCGCTGACCTCTTCCCTGATGTCGACGGGCGCGCCGCACAGCGGGCAGGTCGCCGAGTTCGGGTTGCTGGGCTGGCGGCAGTAACGGCATACGTACTGATTCATAGTGATTTATCGCCCTGTCGTCACTCGCCGGCGGCGTGGTGAACGTACATGGACTGGATGCCGACCCGGCCGGGACCGGTCATCTCGGCCAGGTACATGCCGTGGCTCATGAGCCCGGTCTTCACGGGCATCTGCTTCGCCTGGAGTTGCACGCTGGAGTCTTTGTAGAGGAACGCGCCCGGCTCGACCAGGATCTTCTCCCCGGGACCAAGCGTGCGCTGGAGGACATTCCCGTTCCCGTGCAGCAGGAGCAGGCCGGGGTACTGCTGCGTGGTGAACTGGTCCATGAACATGCCGCTCCCGCCGTGTAGCAGGTTGACCAGGCCCTTTATCCGCACGAACGAGTACTGGATGCTGTGCGTCGCCACCAGGAATGCGTGCTCGCGGACATCCAGTTCCATGCCGGGGTGCAGCGGCAGGACGATCAGTTCGCCGGGGGCGTCGCGGGAGAAGGCAATCCGGCCGGGGCCGTTGGCGACGGTGACGATGTGCGGCATTCCGCCGAGCATCCGCTTCATTCCGCCCTGTGTTTTCAGCGATTGCATCGGAACGGATTCGTCCTTCCAGAGAAGGACATGATGTTCGAAGTAAACACCGTCCTGCGGAGAAAGGCTGAGTTCCGCGACGGGAACCAGTTCCCCTTCGACCTGGCAAGTGCTCGCCGAGAACCGGAACTCGGTCATGTCTTTCAGGCGCGGCGCCTCCCGCCACCCGGAGTCACTGACCACATCCTTGGCGTCCAACGGGGCGCCGCAGGTCTGGCAGGTCGTCGTTCCCGGCTGGTTCTGCGCGCGGCACCACCCGCACTGGATCAATTCCACGGGGCTGACCATAGCAGGACCAGATGCGACGTAGCCGGTATCGTTGCGGCTATGGCACTGTTCGGGCGCGAATTCATCGCCGTACCTGATGGGCGCAAGGGCCAGATTGTCTTCAAGTGGCCCGACGTCACCATCCGCCGTTTCACGCACGCGATCGTCAACGCGGACGAGATGGCGCTATTCGTCAACACGGGGCGGGTCGCGGCGACGCTCGGGCCGGGTCGGCACCCAATCGACGCGGACGAGATCCCGGGCCTCGGCGTCCTGATCGACCACCTCACCGGCGGGAACGCCTACCGGGCCGAGCTGTACTTCGTGGGGACGCGCGAGTACACCGGATTCCGTTTCGGCGGGCGGGTCGACGACGTGCAGGACCCGCGCAGCGGCCTAGTCGTGACGCTGCGGGTATTCGGCGACTACGCGCTGCGGGTCATCGACCCGGTACGGTTGATCACGAACCTGACGGCGACCGTGGACGTCACCGACAACGAGCGGATCGCCTCGTGGGTGAGCGACCAGCTGCTGAAGGTGCTGCGCACGAACGTGACCACGCAGATCGTGCGCGAGGGATGGCCGATCCTCGGGCTGTCCGCGCATTCGCCGGAGATCGAGCAGGCGGCCGTCGTGGCCGCCAACGGGCAGCTCGAGGCGTACGGCCTCGCCCTGACCCGGATGGGAAACTTCGACATCAACCTCCCGGCCGACGACGCCGAGCAGCTGAAGCGGCTGGCCAAGGACACTTCCTACGCGCAGCTGGCGGGCGGATTCCAGCAGTACGCGGCGGGCGAGATGGCGCTCGGCGCCGGGCAGGGCATGGCCAAGGGCGGCGGCGGCACCGAAGGGGCATGCCGGGCGGCCGGGCTCGGCCTCGGCGGAGCGCTCGGCGGTGTCGGCGGGGCCGCGGCGCCAGCCGCACCCGCGGCGCCGTCACCGGCCGCTCCGGCGGCGGCGCCCGCCGGCCCGGTGTGCGTCTCGTGCTCGGCGGCGAACCCGGCCGGGGCCAAATTCTGCATGGGCTGCGGGCAGCAGTTCGCGCCCGCCGTCCGGCACTGCACCGAGTGCGGCACGGAACTACCCTCCGGGGCCCGGTTCTGCGCCAACTGCGGCACCGCGACCGGCAGCTGACAGCGAAGGGCCGGGATACCGGGCTTGCCCGGCATCCCGGCCCTTCGCCAGGTACTGCGCGTGCCGCTAATCAGTAGGCGTACCGCTGGACCAGGTCGCCAAGGTTCGGCAGCGCGCCCTCGATGTTCTTGCTCGCGCCGCCGCGTACCGTCTTGTACGCGCGGACAATCGCGGCCTTCTGCGAGGACGCGGCCAGCCGGTCGGTGACGACGAGCAGAGACTCGGCCACCTCTTCACCGCGCTTGGCGAGATAGTCGCCGAAGTTGGCGCCGCCCGAGTACAGGAAGTCGCTCCAGAACGGCTCAAGCTGCTCCACAAAGCCGGGGAGCATGGCGGTGAGGGCGTTCTGGTAGTAGCCAGGTGCGAAGGCGGTCACCGCCTTGTACGCCATCTTGATCGCCGTCGCGGAGACACCGCTCTTGCTGGAGATCTCGTGGTCAACCAGGGCCTGGCAGTCACTGACCACCTGCGGCAGCGTGTTCGGCCCGAGCAGCATCTGGGCAAGTGTCGCGGGCATAAGGGTTTATAACTCCTTTTCTCCGTATTACCACGTTCGGCCACAAGCTACCGGGCGCGTGGTTCGCGCCGCGCCCAAACTCCAAAACCCATTAATCCCAAACGTCCCAGGCGCCTGAAGTACCGCGCGCCTCCCGCCTTCCGGGCCCGACCTATGCAAGGCTTATCGCCGCAAATCATCGCGATGTCGCGCTTCGTGCGCCCAACGTTACAGGAGAGCATGATGCTTGGCAGGGACCACGCGCTGAGCGGCGCGCTTGTGCTCGCCGCCCTCGCCCCAGTGCTGCACATGCCGGTGGACACGCTCCCCGCCGGGATCGTGCTGGGCGCAGGGGCCGGCGTGCTGCCGGACATCGACCACCCGGACAGCACTATCTCCCGGTCGTTCGGCTTCCTGACCGAGGCCTTCTCCTGGCTCGTGCACAAGCTATCCGGCGGCCACCGCCACGGCACGCACAGCATCATCGGCATCGCGGTGTTCACCGCCGGCGCCTACGCCGCGGGCGCGCTCCAGGGGGCTCATGCCGCCCATGGCCTGGTCGTTGACCATAAGACGTTTACCTGGGACGTTTTGCCCGCGCTCTTGTATATTTCCCTGCTGTACTCGTCGGCCCTGCGGGCCCTGCATATCGGCGGGCACCACGGCGACCTGATCGGCATCGCCAGCGCGCTGGCGACCGTCTTCACTGGCGCGGACGTCACGACGTTCCACATCTGGCACTGGTCGGTCCCCTTGCTGGCGATCGCGACGGGCCTGGGCTGTGCCGCCCACATCGCGGGCGACGAGCTGACCCATGGCGGGTGCCCGATCCTCTGGCCCGTCAGCCAGCACGAGTTCCACCTGCTTCCCCGCCCGCTGCAGATCACGACCGCGAAGCTGTGCGAGACCTGGGTCATCTTTCCCCTGCTGGTGATCGCCCTCGCCGCCGCCGTCTGGCACGCCACCGGGCACCCGCTGTGGGTGCCGACCCCGACGGGAAGTAGGAATCCTACGCCGCTGGGCGAATAGACCTCGCGGGTTCCCTTCAGGGATGTTCGCCCGCGTGCCGCGCGAGCCAATCCTGGAGTTCGCGGTGACGGAACTGGTAGGCGATTCCGGATGTCCGCAGGATGCCGACCTCGCATGCCCAGTCCAGGAACGCCCCGAGCCGCCAGGGCAGGCGCCCGCGCGTGCAGAGGAGCAACGCGAGGTACCGGCGCCACGGAGCCGAGGCCACGGTGCAGCCGACCAGCGCGGCGTAAGCGACGGCGCATATCCAGCCGGCGATGTCCCCTGGATACTGGCTGAACGCGAGGCCGAGGGCGAACACGCCCGAGAGCCCTGAGGCAACCGATAGCCGCATGTCGTGTCGCAGGGGATAGCGTGGCGTGAATAGCGGCAGAACCCTGGTGACCAGCCCCTGGGTCGGGGATATCGAGATCCCACCGCCCACCCAAGCACCGAATGCCACGGCGGCACCAGCCCAGGAGTTGGAGATGAGTGCGGCAATAGCGCCGATTCCCGCGGCGATTGACACTTGGGACAGTCCCCGCCAGGTGATTTGCCGCTTGAGATCGAGCGGTCGCGGCGCGACCCAGTATGCCTGGGTGACTCGCCAGAGAGCGGCCGCGTAGCCCGCCAGAACGACGAAAAACAAGACCTTCCAGAACGCGGAGCGCGAGAAAGCGAACGCGGCCAGCCAGACGAAACCAGGTACAGAGATGATGGATGCCAGCACCGTGTCCGTGATCCGCACTCGCCTGACCCCGCCGAACGGCCATAGCTCATGCAGGACAATGTCCGTTCTGGACAGCGTCTTTCCACCCACGCCACGCACGTGGCGCGCGTTGCCCTCGTGGTAGACGGCGAGCCCCGTCAGCCAGCGCTGGGCATCTTCCGTGCCGAGCCAGTGTCCCGGCGGATGCGACGCGGCCGCGGCACGCACGTAATCGCGGAGCAAATGCTCATCCATGTCCCCAGTGTGTCCGAGTAGTTCCCTGGGCGAGCGGGTGCTCGCGGCATCCTGAGCGCCGTGAATATGCCCGACGGCTGTGTCTTCATAGACGATGGTCGCGAGAGTCAGCCGCCAGGGCGTGTTGAGTGATCTTGCGAGCCGCCGGTCTTGCTTGTCACGCAGCATGGTGAGTATCGGCTGCCATCGCTCCTTGTCGCTTACCCGGTTATACAAGAAATCGACGGCTTGCTCTGGTTCGATGTCCTTGAGAGTTACCGTCGCGGCATGCAGCAAGCGCGTGCCACTCGGGCGAAGTGACGGGTCCGGATTCCGTTCGAGAGCCCTGTACTGATCCTGGCGGCAGGTGAGTACGAGCGGAGCGCTCTGCGAGGCGTATTTCCACGTGTTCAGTTCGCTGACCATGGCGGCTTCGCGCTTCAGGGACTGTTCGCGCGTACCCATTTCATCGAGACCGTCTACCACGGGTATCAGCAGGCCCGCCTTGATCAAGCCGTCGGCGGCCGGCGGGGATACGTCATACTTAGCTAGCAGCTCATCGGCGAGCCATCGCGCGAGAGTCCCTTTCCCGCCGTTCCAGTGTGATGCGGTGAAGCGAACCGGAACGGGCCCGTTTGCGCCGGTGTCCCTCCGCTCCTCCAGGATTTTCACCAGCAGTTGCAAGGCGAGAACTGTCTTGCCCGAGCCGGGCTTGTGGGGGGCCAGGTCATTGTAATAGTCGAGTACCTTTTCCAAATGCCCCTCTCTCCCGGCGCCCCGCGCGTTCAGGTTCGGTATCGGGCTGAACTCGAAACCGACGTCGATCCGGGAGCTTTCGTTGCCGAGCAAAGCAGCCAGCGCGCGTCCTTCTTCGTCCATGACGAGCGTGGCTAGGTCATTGGCGACCCCCGCAATCTGGCCGGCGGACAGGCTGCTTTTCGGCATGAGGCTCGGAACGGTGATGCCGGCTGCGATCGCGCCTACCGCCAGCGAGGCGATCGTGGCCGTGTCCGCGGCATCATGCTGATGGAAGGCGCTCAGGGCCGCCCACACCGCCAGGTAGACCATGGCCGCAATTATCAAAAATATCCCGCAGATTCGCGCCCAATACCAAACTCGCCACAGCAATCTCAGGAGCACGATACAGATAATCGGGCATTGGATACCCGCGTGGCAAGTGACATTACCGTGCCGTCGGCCGCAGCGTGGAATTCAATAGGGCGCCCCGGCAGGCGTATTCACCGCAGGCACGAAACGGCGACCCCTTGAAGACGTCATCTTTTATGTCTTCCTGCCCCGCAACGGAATTGATGCGATGCGCCGCCCGGAAATGGGCGTGGTCCGCGTCTGCGCCCGCGACACGTCCGCGCACTAAGCCCCTGCCGGTGGCGCTCGCGGCCGGGCGCAAGGTGGTGCTTTGGGTCCCGTGGTGGGTGCAGCAGTGCCGGCACCTGCGTGTGCACGTCGAGCGCAAGCTTCCCGCGTGCCCCATCATCGTCCCCCTGGCTCGGCCGTCGGCGACGTCCATCAGCGATCCTCATGGGAGCGTCAGCAATGGGTACCGGCCCCAACGACGAAGCAGTCCTACCGCCGCTTCCCCCGCACACATGACCGTGACATTTCATTTATCACCAAATGGCGGCGAGTTGGACAAGCTAGTCATAACCTTACATACGCCGCCGACGCCGCCCTGACACATGACGTCGGCCATCAGCCCTTCCCAAGTATGGAGGAGCAGCTTCGTCATGCAGACGATGCATCCGGGAGTAGACACGGGAGCTGAGGCACCCGAGCATCGAGGCCAGAACACTGGCCCCACCACGACCATGCAACTCCGGGCACTGGATGCCCTAGTCAAGCTGGGCACGGCCGTATTCCCGCGCCGGGTGCAGCGCCAGCAGCTTCCGCCCGCGAGGATTTCCGTCATCATCCCGGCCCACAACGAGGCCGCGACGATCGCGCAGACACTTGCTTCCGTGTACGGTCAGTCGCTCCCACCCCAAGAAGTGATCGTCGCGTGCGACAACTGCACTGACAACACGGAGAGGATCGCTACCGCCAAGGGTGCGCGGACCTTCATCACGTACCGTAACACCTCGAAGAAGGCAGGCGCGCTCAACCAGGTTCTAAGTCTGCTCTTGCCGGCGATGGAGCCCGACGAATTTGTATTGGTCATGGACGCGGACTCAGCACTGAATTCTACATGGCTGGCGGCGGCATCCTCCGTCTTGCAGCGCCTGCCAGACGTAGGAGCGGTCTGTGGCGTTTATTACGGGGAACCAGGAAACGGTCTGATAGGGCAACTGCAGCGAAACGAATACTTCCGGTACGGACGCTCCGTTAGCAGGCAGCGTCAGGCACCCGTACTTTCCGGGACGGGAACAATGTTCCGCGTGTCAGCAATTCGGGACATTCTCCAGGCGCGCGGAGAGTCACTACCCGGGTCTTCCGGAGAAGTATACACAACCCAGGGAATTACCGAGGACAATGAAATTACCCTGGCCCTGAAGACACTCGGATATCGATGCATAGCCGTTAACGGATGCGAAACGATCACCGAAGTGATGCCCACCCTCCTGCATCTATACAAGCAGCGACTCCGCTGGCAGACTGGCACGCTTATGGATCTGCATGTTTACGGTTTCAATCACGTCACCGCGCAAGCATGGCTTAAGCAGATAGGAATGTACGCCAACATCTGCTGCACCATTATCTGCTGGATAATTATTTGCTATTCAATGTTCCCGCGTCCCACGATTAACGTGGCCTGGACGGCCGCGATCCTCTCTATTAACCTGATTGCCCGAACATGGACAGTACGCCGGTCGGGATTCGGGGGAATTGCCATCAGTCTTCTCGTACTACCGGAATATGGTTATGATCTGTTCCGCATGGGGGTCTTCATCAGATCGCTGGTCGCTGCCATCGGCAAACGCGATGTAGGCTGGAATCACGTCGAAAAATGAGCGTCAGACACCTTATTGACATCCTGTTCGGACAGTCATTGGAATGGCTGTTCGTCCGAGTATTTGTCTATATTTCACTCGGTGCCGTTCTGTGGTCGCTGCGACCAGTACCGGCTTCACAGCGAGCCCTCGGTGTGACGGGGCACGCTGTCGCCCGCAACTCACGCCGCGGACTATGGGCCGGTACGGCCTTCGCCGCGGCCGCACTTGTCTGCGTCGGAGCCTTCGGCTGGGAAATGTCGCCGACGCACCATGCAGCACAGTCCGTAGCGCTGGCCGACCCGGTACATATCAATTTGGCCCCGCCCTACATCGGAGTATTCGAACCGGGCGAAGAAGGCTCATATCAAAGCGTTAACAAATTCGGTAGCGAAACCGGTCGCCAGCCTCAGATCGTCTTGTCCTATAGTCCGTGGAATCAGTCCTTCAATAGTCAGTTCGCAGATACTGTGCGCAACGCCAACGGAATCCCGTTCATCGAGGTCCTCCCTAAGGGGGTCTCCATGAGCAGCATCGCCGACGGCAGCTGGGACTCGTACATTCGGCTTTTCGCCAAGCAGATTCGCCAGTTCGGTTCCCGGGTTGTTATCGGATTCGCGCCCGAGATGAACGGAAACTGGTACAGCTGGGGTAACGGAAACACGCCGAGCTCGACGTACATTGCAGCATGGCGGCATGTCGTTGACGTTTTCCGGGAAACCGGCGCTTCGAATGCCACATGGCTATGGGTCGTCAATGACGTGGTCGCGGGGGAGACGCCGATCAGTCACTGGTGGCCCGGTGCAAATTACGTCACATGGATCGGCATTGACGGCTATTACTACCAGCCGACGGCCGACTTTGACAGTGTATTCGGCCTCGCCATCAGCGAGGTACGCTCCCTGACAAACAAGCCAATCCTGATTTCCGAGACTGCCGTTGGACCCGGCCCTCAAGCAGCCACTCAGATTGAGGGCATATTCAAGGGCGTCAAGAGTAATCATCTGATAGGCATGGTGTGGTTCGATGAGAGCCAGTCGGGCGGACAATACGCGCTGAACTGGCGAATCGAAGGTGATCCGGCAAGGATCAACGCATTCCGCGATGGTGTCGAGTCACTCCCGCCTAATTCTGGGTAGTGCCGCCCTTAGTTAGCCTCAATGAGTCAGGCTGGCCGCGCGTCGTTACTGTTCGTGCTGGAGCCGGTTTTTGAGCTTCATGTCCGGTTGTTCTCCGCGGGTCGGCAGGCGCGGTTGCCCGGGGTGCCCGGGTCCGCACCGGCTCCGACCGTGCCGGGAAGGTCCTCCTTCCGCGCTGGCTGGATAGTTCACCCTGGTCAGGTGGGTGCGGTGAGTTCGCAGAGCCGCTGCCAGCAGGTCAGGAAAGCGCCGGCCCAGGGCCAGTCCGGGCTGATCTTGAGGATCCTCTTGCGGGCGTGGCGCACAAGCCGGGCGGGCAGGTGCCAGATCCGGTAGCGGAGCGTGTCCGGTCCGGCGTTCCGCAGGTCAGGCTGGTCGTGGAGACCGAGGAGCCGGGCCCAGGCGGTGAGGTCGGCGGCGAGGTTCGCCGCGAGGACCCATCCCTTGCTGACCTGCCAGTCCTTCGACGGGAGGTTCCGCAGTCCCATGGCCTTCGCGGTGCGGACGCCGCCGGTCTCGACGGTGGCGTGGTCGCGGTGCAACACGTCGATGAACTGGGGATGCTGGCTGCCGGGGACGCCCGCGATCCCGGTGTGGCCGATGTTCGTGCAGGTAATGCTGTACTTCCAGCCGGTCTTGCGCTCGCAGGCGGTCAGGTTCTTCTTGTGCCGGCGGGACGGTTTCACCCGGCGGGCGATGAACCGCAGGCCCCCGGGCCAGTTCTCCGCCCGGCTCATCAGGTGGGTGATCTCGGCGGTGTCCTTGTCGTCCTCGATGCTGCCGTCCTGCCGGATGCCAGGCCCCCACGCGGCTTCCGGGACGGCCGCGATGGCCTGCTCGCCGCTTCTGGTGATCATCCAGCCGCAGGTGAACAGCAGCGTCTTGCGCGGCGTGGTCAGGGTGAGCAGGTGCTCGATGAGCTGGTGGCCGGCGCCGGCGCCGTCGATGCGGACCAGGACGTGCCGCCGGAAGGAGGCCGGGACCTGTGCCAGGGCCCGGGCCAGCACCTCCTTGTGGTCGGCGAAGGTGTTCGAGCCCGCGCTGCCGGGCCGCAGCAGCATGTCCAGGCACTCGCGGGTGTTCGCGCACCAGGCGGCCAGGGGGCGGAAGCCGTAGCCCTTCTTCCACGCGGGAGCGGCACCGGTCTTGTCCGAGTGCGCGGTGATCAGGGTGCCGTCCATGTCGATGACCGGCAGTCCTGCCAGGGTCTTGCCCGCGACGGCCAGCCAGGAGAACCCGCCGGCGGCCTCGATCTGCTTCCAGACGTGCTTCCGGAACTCTGGCCCTGGCCTGCGAGATCTTCACCAGGACCGGGCCGGAGGGTCCGGGACCGCGATGTCGGCCATCGCGGTGGCGCCCATCGCGATCGCGATCGCCGTCGAGACCAGCACCATGCCCCGGCTGATCTGCGGGAACGTCCCCTTCTGCGTCAGTGCCGCGTCCAGGGCGGCTGTCAGGCCGCACCGGTCGGCGAGCTTGCGCAGCAAGATCCCGCCCGCGTGCCCGACGAGCCCGGTCCCGTCCGCGGTGACCGTGAGGGCATGGTCCCACCCGTTATGCGCCGGGTAGCCCCGGGCGGTTTCCCGTCCGGGGCCCCCTCAGAACCGTGCGTGCCAGTTAACCCGGCACACGGCTCAAGCAAGCCGCGAGGGCGTTTCAGGATTGGGGCTGTGGTTCCGGGTTCCTGCGCTGGCGGGCGTCGTGCCCGCGCTGGCAGGAGACGTGGACAAGGCGTGTCCGTTCACCGTCCGGCGGGCTGGGCGCGCCGTGGTAGGCGAGGTAGCTGGCTGCTATCGCCTTCCGTGTGATGCGCAGCCACCATTGCTCCCATTGCGCGGGAGACTGGGGTGGCTGCTCAGCGGACAGCAGGTGGTCCCCGCATAGCGGGCACAGCCCGGCCTGCCTGGTCAGCAGGCGCAGGGTGTGCTTGTCCAGCGGGGGCTTGACTTTCGTCCGCCGCCTGGCCCAGTAATCGGCCAGGGCAGGGTCATCGGGGGATGCCGTGCCCTTGACCGGCACGTGCCGTTCGATGCCGGTCCAGGAGAACTTGACCAGGTACCCGCCGCTGTCGCGGTCTCCGAATACCCAGTGGTCGTCCCTGGATCTGTTGAACTTGCCGAAGTACCGGGCGACGACCCAGCGCCCCGGCTTGTTCTGGTGGCGCCACCGTGCCCACTTGTAGAGCAGCGTCCATAGGTAGCTGTCGAGTGAGCTGAAGGTTCCTGATGACACCACCGTCCGGTAGTAGGCTGCCCAGCCCCGGATGACGGGGCTGAGCACGGTGATGACCGCCACCGCGTTCAGGCCGCGCAGCCTGCGCGTTTCGGCGGCGAGCCGTTCCCGGAGCCTCTTGACGGCCGCCTTGGACGGCTTGATCAGCAGCTTGCGGCGGTAGCGGCGGACGTTGAACCCGAGGAAGTCGAAGCCATCATCGAGGTGGACGATCTTCGTCTTGTCCTCGTTGAAGGCCAGGCCCCGGAGCGCCAGCCATTCCGCTAGCCGCGCCTTGACCTGTTCGGCCTGCTCCTGGCTGTGGCAGAGCACGACCATGTCATCGGCGTACCTGACCGCGACCGGGGATCCCGCGATCGTCTCCCCGGCATGGTTGCCGGAGGTCACGTAACGGACCCCGGCGGCCTCCTCCAGCCCGTGCAACGCGACGTTCAGGAGGCACGGTGAAATCACCCCGCCCTATGCGCAGTGCTGGCTTATGCGCAGCGCCGCCCCATCATGGCTGGTGAGAGTCGTGCAGGCTGGCGAGCACTGAGCATAACGCTGATGATCCGTTCATGAGGCCCGGCAGGGGCCGGGCCGCGCATGATCGGAGGTCGGCCGATGGTCGCCCTTGCCCGCCTCGAACACGCCCGCCTTCAGCCAGTCCCGGATCAGGTCCCTGGCCGGGAACGACCCGAGCTGCTTTAGAAGGTGAGAGTGGTCGATGCGGTCGAACGCCGCGGCCAGGTCGGCGTCGAGCGCCCACACGCGCTTGGCCAGCGGCCCCGCGCACACGTTGTAGATCGCCTCGATCGCGTCATGGCAGCCGCGGCCCGGCCGGAACCCGTAAGATCTGGGCTCGAACCGGGCCTCCCACTCAGGCTCCAGCGCATGCCGGACCCGCTGCTGGTGGCAGCGGTCCATGAGCACGGGGATTCCGAGCGGCCTCAGCTTCGCACGATTTGATGCCTTCGGTATGTACACGCGCCTGACCGCGCGGGGACGCCACGACGTGATGGACTGGTGCACCCGCACCGCCACCGCCGCCCTGGCCTCGGGAGTCAGCGCGACCTCCCCGTCGATCCCGGCGGTCTTGCGCCCGGTGTTGCGCTGCGTCACCTGCCGCACGCTGACCAGCGTGTTGGCCCGGCTCCGCAGCATCAGCTTCTGCAGGTTCCTGACCTTGGGCCAGTCCTGCTCCTGCGCCGCCTTGAAGATCCGCTGCCGCAGCCGCCGTACCTGCTCCTCTTGCGCCCGCCAGTCGATCCGATCCCACTGGGAGGGCGCGTCGCGGGGCCGGTCCTCTGGTCCGTTCGCTTTGGGGGCCGCCTTCACCTCGGCGATGGCAGGGGCGACCCACTTGCCGCCCTGCCGCACCGGGGTGGTGAAGCTGTAACCCGTCATCGCGTCTAACATGCCCTTCGGTTCCGGTGATCTTGGCCGCTTGGCTTCAACAGCTCACCTGCCTCAAGTCAGCGCGCTTTCGCGCCCGGGCACAGGCCCGGTATCCGGCCAGTTATGCAGCGCCCCCGGCGGGAGAGCCGAGCATGACCGCGCTGGTTTCCTGCTGCCTTTCGGCCGCCGGCATTCGCTTCTTGGGCATCCTGTCCCGCCCAGGGATTCCGCCCCTCTTACGATCGGCCTACCGCGCCGCCGCAGGCGGCACGGACCCGAGCGGGGTTTCCATGTTCCGCACGCATGAGATGCGGCCGGGGCCGGGCGCCCTCTGTACCCCGGGGACGGCGGTGCCTGCACGGCCACGTATGCATCCCGTGACCGCCGCCTGCCGCCTTGCAACGGCTGGTCCCTGTCACCCCGGTATCACAGCCCGTCCCGGGATGTTCTTCTCACGAGGCATCAGCAAGGGTTCACTGGCGTTCGCCCCTCCCGGCCTTCCCCTCGCCTGTAACCCCCGGACGGAACAGGGGTCCTCGGGCTTTACCCCGGGCTTCACACCCGGCTGGGCAGGACCCAGCCGCGCATGCCGGGGCGGGGACGGGCCTCAGGCACTGGCCCGGGGTAACGTCGCCGCCATCATCAGCGGCCTCCTTCCTCGACGCACCCACTCACAACGAGCGACATCACGTCGCAATGCATGGCGAAGAGCGCTCCGGACTGGAAGTGACGTGCGTGCGGTAACCGCGAATCTTCCAGGTTCAGGGCGCTCTTCGCTGCTGAAACCACGAAGGGACGGCCGCGAAGCGGCCGTCCCTTCGCCATCACGCCACCCGCACCCGTAAGGTGCAGACCGCCGACGGGCGAGCTAAAGCAAAACCCCACTTCACAGTCTCAATGCTCAGCAGACATCGGACCTCGCTGAATAGCGGAGGCTAGAAGCCGCCCGCGACCACCGCGCCTGAGTTTGGACACCTCACTCCGCTAACCGAGATCGCGCGCCCCTGACCTGGATCGACGTCATCGGCGAAGGTGCGTTTCAGGCACTAATTGGTGCCCTAGGCTCGGTGTCGTGGCGTGGATTCG
>Ga0210389_10001370_pt1 | contig 19759 bp, 19 predicted proteins | sample IncBWH28OmetaG_FD_160127 | JGI IMG/M metagenome (GOLD analysis project Ga0210389, IMG submission 160127) | Forest soil microbial communities from Barre Woods Harvard Forest LTER site, Petersham, Massachusetts, United States - Inc-BW-H-28-O ...
TCACGAACCCGCTCGCGGTCGGCGTCGCGCACGCCGGCATCATCGCCTGGGTCAAGAAGCACTCCACCAGCGAGGCGGACAGCTGGCTGCTCCCCGTCGCCGCCGAGACGTACGACGGCTACCTCAACGACATCAACGGCCACCACGTCACCGAAGACACCGTCATCAAAGCCCTCGAAGCGGCCCAAACGGGCCCGGTTGAGGAGGGCTCAGTCGGCGGCGGCACCGGCATGAACTGTTACCAGTTCAAAGGCGGCAACGGCACCGCCTCCCGCGTCGTCGAGTACGCCGGCACCCCCTACACGGTCGGCGTGTTCCTCCAGGCGAACTTCGGCGGCCGTCGCGAGCTCACGCTGAACGGCGTCTACCTCGGCGAAGAGCTAAAAGACGACAACCCTATGGCCAAACGTTCCCAGCTTCCCCCTTTGCCCCCAGGTGCCGGGTCCGTCATAGCCGTGGTCGCCACGGACGCGCCGCTATTTCCGCATCAGTGCAAGGCCATGGCGCGACGTGTGTCCCTGGGCCTCGCCCGTACCGGGACCATCAGCTCGCATTTCTCCGGGGACATCTTCCTGGCGTTCTCCACCGCGAATCCCGGCGCTTTCACGGGGAGTGATCCGGTCAGCCGCCTCGCCGCCAATGGGAGATACGACACACTCACCTTCATCCCCTGGGGCTTTCTCGACCCCTTCTATGAGGCAGTAGTGCAGGCCACCGAAGAAGCCGTGGCCAACGCCCTTACCGCCAACGACGAGATGACGGGCCGCGACGGCCACCGGTCCCCGGCGATGCCCCGGGACCGGGTAGCCGAGATCCTCGCTCGGCTACCGATTCGTTGACATCTGTCGATATTCTCGTCTAGCGTCGTTCATCTGGCGTCTATCTCGCTGTTGGGGGAGAAGCATGCTGAGCTCATCAGCGGTATCGCGCCCTGCGTGGGCACACGTTCTGTCCGGCCTGTCCGGCGGACCGGACCGGAAGTCCCCAGTCGAGATCGTCGCGACGGCCTCCTCCATGATCACGCGCAGCCCCTACGCCGAGGTCTGCGGCATCCGCTCGACCAAGTTCGGCCGCTGGACCGATGGCGTGAACGCGATGCGCGCCGACTGCATAGCGTTCGCCGCTTACTGGGAAGCCCATAACCAGCGTGTGCTCGCCGCCCTTGAGGACGACCCTGGCCCCCTGTGGGTGGTGCTCGGCGACTCCACCGCTCAGGGCCTGGGCGCACCCGGTCCGCAAGGCGGCTATGTCGGGCAGGCCCTGAACCAGCTCCGCCGCCGGACCGGTCAGCGGTGGCGGGTGCTCAACCTGTCGGTTTCCGGCTCCCTGATCCGTGATGTCCTCGCCAACCAGCTTCCGAAGCTCCCGGCCACGGCCGACCTCGTCACGTGCGGGGTTGGCGCCAACGACGTCTTTTTCAGTTCTCCGGGACGCCTGTTCGCCGACATGCGCACGCTGCTCGCCAAGGTCCCGCATGGCACCGTCATGCTGGACCTGCCGTTGCCCAACCGGCTGGCCGGCATCTTCGGGCGCATGAGCGTTCCCTACGTCACGCGGATCAACCGCGTCATCCGCGAGGTCGCCGCGGCCCGAGAGCTTGGGGTAGCAGCGGTGTCCGAGAACTTCACGGCGCCGTGGGCGGGCAAGTTCGCGTGCGATTCCTTCCACCCGAGCCAGGACGGCTACCGCGACTGGACCCGGGCCCTGCTCGCCGCCGTCCCGGTCGCCTAACTCCGACGCCCGCGCGGCCAGTCGCCTAGCGCAGACGGGTCTCCTGCTAACGCCAAAGGGTGCCGATGCGACATCGGCACCCTTCCTATCGTCGTGGATGCGTCACTCACCGCCTTAGTAGGGGACTGATGCGACATCTAGCCTCATAGGAAGGCAAGCGACGTGACATCGAGTCCCCCGGGCGGCCCCAGCGGCCCCCGGCGGCCCCCGGCGGCCCCCAGGGGCCCCCGGCGGCCCCCGGCGGCGGGGCGGCGTGCCCCGGGTAATCAGCCGGCGCTGTTCGTGGCGCCCGAGGACACTACGGTGACGGACAGGAGCTTGACCGAGGAAGCCGCGCAGCCTGTCGTCTTGAAGGGGATCTCCAGCGACTGGGTCTGGTTCGGCGGGAAGATCTTCAGGTAAGCGGACGACTTCGGCTGGCACGTCCCGGACGGGTAGTTCCCCGCCTCGGCGACTCCGAGGACGAAGTTCGCCTTGCTGCCGGACGCGAGCGTGACCAGGGACGCCGACTGCGTGCTGCTCCGCCGGGCGGCGGCGCCGATCTGCGAGGCGGACGAGTCGGCCAGCGAGACTCCCGGGTACCCGTACAGCGTGCACGACTTGCCGCCGATGTTCGTGAAGACGATCGTGTCGTAGACGGTGCCCGCGGCGCCTTCGCTGCTGCCGACGCTCGCGCTCAGGTCGGCCGTCCCGCACGCCGACGCGCCGCCGCCACCAGAGGCCTGCGCCGTACTGGTCGAACCAGGCGTGCTGGTTGAGCCAGAGCCTGATGAACCGGTGCCAGACGAGCCAGAGGTGCCAGCAGAGCTGGTGGCGCTCGACGAACTGGGAGCACTAGACGAAGTCCCCGACGTCGCGGAAGTCCCTGAAGTACCTGAACCAGACGCCGGTGCCGAGCCTGAACTGGACGAAGAACAACCTGTGGCCAGAATCGCGGCAACAACGAGCGCCGAACCCGTCAGCGACGTTCGGAAGGCGGCCTGCGCGGTGAAGGTCATCAAATCCTCTTTCTGTTTCCTTAGAGACTGTTCCTTAAGACGCTGCCGAGGTTGCCGTGGTTAGCGGAGAATTATCTCGCCAGTCAGGCCACCGAGAGGAGCCCATGTGACAGTACCGTTGCCCGGCACGTTCCGCCGCACGACCGTGCTGGCGGGCGGTGTCCGGATCAACACACTGGTCGCCGGTCAGGGCAGCCCCGTGCTGCTCCTCCACGGCTACCCGCAAACTCACCTGATATGGCACCACGTCGCCCCGCGTCTCGCCGAGCGGCACACGGTCGTGCTCACCGACCTGCGCGGCTACGGCGACAGTGGCAAGCCGTCCGGCGGTGCCCGCCACGAGGGCTACGCCAAGCGCACGATGGCCTGGGACCAGGTGCTCGTGATGCGGGAACTGGGATTCACCCAGTTCGCCGTCGCAGGCCACGACCGCGGCGCGCGAGTCGCGCACCGTATGGCCCTGGACTCCCCGGAGGCGGTGACGCGCCTCGCCGTGCTGGACATCGTGCCGACCCGGCACGCGCTCCGGAGCACCGACATGGCCTTCGGCCTCGGCTACTGGCACTGGTTCTACCTCGCCCAGCCCGAGCCGCTCCCGGAGCAGATGATCGGCGCCGACCCCGATGGCTGGGTGCGTGGCCGCATCAGCGCGCTGACCCGCGGCGGGACCCCGTTCGACCCGGCGGCCGTGGACGAGTATGTCCGGTGTTTCCACGACCCGGCCGCGATCCACGCGTCCTGCGAGGATTACCGGGCCGCCGTGACGACCGACCTGGAAGACGACGACGCCGCGGCCGGCCGTGGCCAGAAGGTCACCGCGCCGGTCCTCGCCCTATGGGGCGAGCACGGCTTCGTCGGCCGTAACTACGGCGACGTCCGCGCCATCTGGCGCGAGTACGCGGACACGGTCGACGGCGGCTCCCTGCCCTGCGGCCACTACATCCCGGAAGAGGCGCCGGAAGAGACGACGGCCGCCCTCCTGAACTTCCTCGTCTGAGCCCGCGCTCGCCTGAGCCCGCGCTCGTCTGAGCCCGCGCGGGGAATCCGCTGCCCGGAGCCCCGCGGGCTCGGGGTCAGGCGCTGGCGGCCGGACGCAGGCTGTGCCAGACGTGCTTCCGAAGGCGCATCCGGACGCCGCGGAAAACGCCGAAGGCGCCGATGATGAGGAAGATCGCCGCGCCGATGCCCATGCCGACCGTGCTCGAGTTGGTCGAGTAAGGACTTCCGGGGAGTTCGGCGTACCCGGGGTCCTTCGGGTCCACGAGCACGCCGATGGTCTGCCCACTGCTGTAGGAGACGTTCTGCGGGATGTTCACCGTCGCGGAGGCACGGCCGTCGACCGGCTGCGACAGCAGCACGTTGACGTACGCGTAATACGTGCATGAGCTGCGGCCGCAGGACTGCTCGTTGTCGACATTGGTCACCATCGCGTTGACCGAGATCCCGTTGGACTGGGTGTAACTGGACTTGTCCGCCGCCGCGTGGGTGGAGAACGTGAGGGGAATCATCACGATCCCGATCACCGCGAAGATGACACCGAAAACGATCGTCGAGGTCGGCCCGTACCGCCGGCGCCGCGGCGTCCGCCAGCTCATCGGCGCGCTGGCGTGCACGGCCCCAGCGGCCGCGGCGAGCCGGCCGGACGGCAGCCCCCGCAGCCGGTGCTCGCAGTGAATCGCCCACATCGCGCAGCAGACCGCCACCAGCAGGAGGAAAATCGTCAGGACAGTCTCCGAGGCACCGGGATGCTCCGACGCCTCGCGGCGCACGCCCGTGTCGATGAGCAGCGCGTTGACGCCGGCGGCGGCGAACAGCAGGAACCCGAGGCAGGCGACGACGAGCGAGCCGATCAGCCGTCCCCTGCGCCGTCTCTCGATGAAGTCAACGCCTGACATGACGCCCCTTTTGACTCTGTTACCCGCCCACGGCCGGACATGCGCTCTGACCATACATCGGAGCGTTTCGCGACACTATCCCATTGTTTTCCCAGTTAGATAACATCTGTCGGCACACGGGGCGATCAGAGAGACACTGCCGAAACAGCCGCCCGCAGTTCCCAGATGAAGACCTCCGCCCGCTCGGGTGTGTAGCGGACGGAGGGGGCGGAGACCGACAGTGCGGCGACCGCATCGCCCGCGCCGTCGCGGACGCAGATGCCGACGGCGCACAAGCCCGACTCGGATTCCTCGATGTTCTCCGCGTAGCCGCGCTCGCGGACTGTCCGCAACTCGCTGATCAGCGCCCGCCGCCCAGCGGCCGTCAGCCGACCCGGGCCGCGTCCCGCCGCCCCGCGCAGGACCGCCGTGAGCTGTGCGTCCGGCAGTTCCGCGAGCAGCACCTTGCCGCCCGACGTCTGCCACGCGGGCAGGATCGTGCCCTGCCGGTCGCCGACCCGCAGCACTCTCGCGCATTCGACGGTGTGCAGAAAACGGGTCTGCGCGCCAAGCCGCACGGTCAGGTTGACAGTCTCCTCGACCCGGTCGCGAAGCGCCTCCATGTGCGGGCGCAGTGCCTGGCGCAGCCGCTGCGCGGGCTCGCCGCGCAGCGGGGGAGCGGACAGCGCGGGGCCGGGCAGGTAGGCGTGATCGTCGGTCCTCACCGCGAAGTCGCGATACACGAGCATGGACAGCAGCCGGTGGCCCGTCGACCGGGCGATGCCAAGTTCCGCCGCGACCTCGGAAACGCGGACCCGCCCGGAGTCGCGCAGCGTCTGCAGAATCCGCAGCGCGTTGTCCACCGACTCGATCGCGTACGGCGGCCTGTTCTTCACGGCAGAATCCTAATGCCGGTGCCCGCTCGCCCCTCCAACCGCCTCACCCGGCGCCCGCCCGTCCGCGGTGCCGGCCGCCGCGCCCGCCGCCCCGAACCAGCTCAAATGCGCAAACCAACCCGCTATAGTCGGCCCAAACGCGCATTTGAGCTCGTTCTCTTACCGGCCCAAACGCGCTTTTGAGCCGCTTGTAGGTGGAGCAGCGGACGGATCCTCCTCGTCCCGGCTGTAACAGAAGTCGCGCCTATTACTATTTTCGCCCAGATCCATTGTCGCGGCGACGTGCGACTGCGATCGCCATCGCAACTGGTTTATTGCGACAAAAGGTATGCAATGCCGCAGCTCGGTTCGAGCCTAGCGCACGGCTTTACGTGCGCGCCTTTTAGCGGCTCCCGACAACTGCCTGGCTTGGCTGACGAGATCTGCAAGGAGCTCGCTATCCGGGACCGGGGGCTTGCCGTTCTCTTCACCGCAGCACGGTGGCTTAGTCCGCTCGGCGGTCGGCAGCTCAGCCAGGCCCGCGAGCACGTAGAGCTGGGAGTAGACATCCATGAACGGATCTTGGTCATCATGCGGGCCGACCAAAAGGATCGTGGCAACGTCGTGCGCGGAAAATGCAACCACAACCCTAAGGGGACCGGCAAGATGCGCGACGCAGATCTTGGACAGAAGATCGTCGCCTGAGAGCCTGTAGTTAAGCGATGCGCAACCTTTGTGCGCGCAAGGCGAGGAGGAACTCGTCATATGATCGCCGCTCCTTCTTGCGCAGTTGGCTAACCTGCTGTGCGGCTCGTTCCGTTATGAGAGTGCTTGTCGCCACTGGTAAAGATTACCGGCGATTACGGCGCCCCTTTGCGTTCTTCATCGGAAGTGAGAGCGGGACGCACATTGCCTGCATTCACCTCAGACAGGCTTTCCGTCAGATCCGCCCTGTCCAGCAACGCCTCGTCCCGCAGCCTATTCCACAGGCTGTCGCGGAAGTCCCGGTCCTGGCCAGCTGCCCGTAGGTCCTCCAGGAAACGCAGGACAGTATGCAGGCGGTCCGCGTCCAGGAGCAGGCGTGGCCGCACCGCCCGGGGCGTTAGAAGGCCGTCTTCCGCCCAAGCGCGGATGGTCTTATCGCTCACCAGCAGAATCCTGGCCGCGATGGGAACGCGGATTGGTTCGGCAGACGACAGCACGCCGTGGGACACCTGGACCAGGCGCGCGGCCTCCTGCGGGCGGTCGCCTGCGATGGAATCGGCAACATCGAGCACCTCGTCCACCTGCGCGAACAGACCCCTGACGGCCGTTTCCTCGCGTTCCATCGTTGAGGTTGGCATACTTCCGATTATGCACTAGAAATCGGAAGCATGCCAGGCCCGCTCGCCGATCAGGACCCGGCGAGCGACTCCACGGCGGAGCTCAGCGTCACGCCGAGCGGCGCGTCGAGGGTGACGGTCGCGAATTCGTCGCCCCTGGTCACGCCCTGGTTGACGATTACGACCGGGATGCCGATCTTGGCCGCGTGCCGGACATACCGAAGGCCCGACATCACGGTCAGGGACGAGCCGAGGACGACCAGCGACCGAGCCGCGTCGACCAGCGAGTAGCACGCCTCGACGCGCGGCTTCGGCACGTTCTCGCCGAAGAACACGACGTCCGGCTTCAGCACCCCGCCGCACGCCCCGCAGTCGACGACGGCGAACCCGTCGGTCTCCTCCAGGGAAACGTCGCCGTCGGGGTTGACCGCCACGTCCGTCCGCTCATCCCAGCCCGGATTCGCGACGGCCAGCCGTTCGTGCAGCGTCGTCCGCGGCGTCCGCTCCCAGCAGGACAGGCAGGTCACCCGGTGCAGGCTGCCGTGCAGTTCCGTCACGTCGCCCGCGCCCGCCGCCTGGTGCAGTCCGTCCACGTTCTGGGTGATAACACCGGTCACGTGGCCGCGCCGCTGCAGCTCCGCGACGGCGAAATGCCCGGAGTTCGGCGCGGCGTCGGTGATGTTCCGCCAGCCGAGATGGCTCCGCGCCCAGTACCGCTGCCGCGCCTGCTCGCTGCCGGTGAACGTCTGGTATGTCATCGGCTGCCCGCGCCGCTGCTGCCCGCTCGGTCCCCGGTAATCCGGTATGCCCGACTCGGTGGACAGTCCCGCGCCGCTCAGGACGACCGCGCCGCCATTCCCCAGCAGCTCCACCAGAATCTCGAACGATCCCAGGTGAGTGGCCTGTGCCAGTTGCGTGTGCGTCACAGCTTCTATTCTGCGTCCAGTCCCGGACGAGAATCGCCTAGGGTTTGCGCCCTACCGCGCCGTAGCAGCTGACCTCGGCCGGCCTCGGGGTCGGGCCGGGCTCGTCCGGGCGCCATTCGTTCACCAGCACCACGCCCGGCTCCACCAGCTCAAGGCCGCTGAACGCCAGCTGCGCGAAGTCGTCCGAATCCCGGAACTGACCCTGCACGCCGCTGCGCCGGAACGCTTGCAGTCCCGCGTCCATGCCCTCCGGGTCGTGTTCGGCGCTCAGGTGCGAGGAGACCAGGTAGCTGCCCGACGGCAGGGCGTCTACCAGCGTTCGGATGATCCGGGCCGGCTCGTCCGCGTCCGGGAGCAGGTGCAGGATGCCGACCAGGTCCAGGGCCATCGGCTGGCCGAAGTCGAGGACCTCCCGTGTGACCGGGTCCTCCAGGATCGCCTCGGGCCGCCGCAGGTCCGCGTGTATGTAGGCGGTCCGCCCCTCCGGGGAGCTCGTGAGCAGCGCCCGCGCGTGCGCCAGCACCAGCGGGTCGTTGTCCACGTAGACCACGCGGGTCTCGGGCGCCGCCCGCTGGGCGATCTCGTGGACGTTGTTCGTCGTCGGCAGGCCCGTGCCGATGTCCATGAACTGCCGGATGCCGGCCTCTTCGGCCAGGTAGCGGACGGCACGGCCGAGGAACTTCCGCTGCTCACGGGCGGCGACGCGCACGTTCGGCCACTCGGCCATCACCTTGTCGGCCGTCTCGCGGTCCGCCGCGAAGTGGTTCTTCCCGCCCAGGTAATAGTCGTAGATGCGGGCCGAGTGCGGGCGGGAGGTATCGATGTCTGACGGCAAATCGGTCACGGTACATATATTGCCGCACCAGCACCCGCGAGTGGTACACGCCTCCAGCCATACGCCCAGCCGGCGGCGCGCCCCCAACAACAAGCCTAGGCTGGGATCTATGTGCACGGTCGTTCTCAGTTTCGCTCCCGGGGACCGGGTTCCGCTGCTGCTGCTCGGCGCTCGCGACGAGCTGATCGGCCGCCCGTGGCGCCCGCCCGCCCGGCACTGGGCCGGATCGCCGCTCGTCGGCGGCATCGACGAGCAGGCGGGCGGCACCTGGCTCGCGGTGCATCCGGGCGTGCCCCGGGTCGCGGCCCTGCTCAACGGGCGGGGCACTCCGGCGGCGCCAGACGGGCGCCGCAGCCGGGGCGAACTGCCGCTGCGCGCGGCCCTCGACGGATCCGGAACGCTGAAGGACCTCGCGGCCGACCCCGCCGAGCTCGCGGCCTACGACCCCTTTCACCTGGTGTGCGGCGACGCCGGGTCCGTGCTGCTGCTCAGCTGGGACGGGTCGGCCGCGTCCTGCACGGACCTGCCGCCCGGCACGCACATGCTGACGAACGCGGGTCACGCGTATCCCGAGCCGGAGGTCACCGAGCCGAAAGCCCTGCACTTCGCCTCCCGGTTCGCCGCGGAACGCCCGTCCGGCGACCCCGCAGCGTCGATCGCGGACGCCTGGGGGCCGTGGCTCACCCTGGCCGACGGGGATGAGCTGCCGGCTGACGACCCCCGGGCGATCGTCGCGCGGCGCACGCTGGACGACGGCCAGGCCTGGGGCAGCACGTCGCAAAGCCTGGTCGCGATCGCGCGGGACGGACTGCGCTACGACTTCCGCGCCGTGAATGGGGTCTGGCGCGCGGTCCTGTGTTGATTTACGTTTGCTGATATGAGAACGGCGGCGGCCGCTGTGTGCGCGGCTGGCATAGTGATGTTGAGCTCTGGTGCTGCCGCGGCCGGAGTGCCCGGTGTGCCCAGAGTGTCGGCTGTGGCCCGAGCCACAGGCGTAACCAAAGCAACAGGCGTGACCAGAGCGACAGGAGTGACCACAGCGGCAGGAGTGACCAGAGCGACGGGCGCGGACGTGACCACGCCGGGCGCGGTCGGCCTGCCCCGCATCGTCGTCACGCCCGGCGTGACGCACATCGGCCAGTCCGGGCGGCAGGGCCCGCCCACGACCGCGCTGTGCGAGAAGGACTACGACGTGGCCTGCTACGAGCCAGGTCAGGTCCGCGCCGCGTATGACCTGCCCGCGCTGTACGCGAAGGGCGTGACCGGCAGGGGCGCCACGATCGTGGTCGTCGACTCCTTCGGCTCGCCCACCATCAAGGACGATCTCGCCACCTTCGACAAGCGGTTCGGCTACCCGGCGCCGCCGTCCTTCAAGATCATCGCCCCGGCCGGCGCGATTCCCAGGTACAACCCGTCCAACGACGACATGGTCGGCTGGGCGGCGGAGACCACGCTGGACGTCGAGTACGCGCACACGATCGCGCCGGGCGCGAACATCCTCCTGGTGGAGACGCCGGTCTCGGAGACCGAGGGCGTGACCGGCTTCCCGCAGATCGTCAAGGCCGAGGAGTACGTGATCAACCATCACCTCGGCGACGTGATCAGCCAGAGCTTCAGCGCCACCGAGGAGACGTTCACCGGCCCCCAGCAGCTCGCGCCGCTGCGCGCCGCCTACGAGGACGCCTTCTGGCACGGCATCACCGTGCTGGCCGCCTCCGGCGACAGCGGAGCGGCCGACGTCGGCCCCAATGGCAGCACCTTCTACACCCGCCCCGTCACGTCGTGGCCCGATAGCGACCCGCTCGTCACCGGCGTCGGCGGGACGGAGCTGGTCCAGGGCAAGAGCAGCGCGTGGACATCCGTCGTCTGGAACGACACCTATAACAAGAAGGCCGTCGGGAACGTCCCGAGCCCGGCGGCCGGCGGCGGCGGCCTGTCGGAGTTCTTCGCCCGCCCGTTCTACCAGGACAGCGCCGCTAAGGTCGTCGGCAACCGGCGCGGGGTGCCGGACATCTCGATGAGCGCCGCGTGCAACGGCGCGGTGGACATCTACAGCAGCTTCGGCGGCGCGCCGGCCGGCTGGTCCACGATCTGCGGCACCAGCGAGGCGACGCCCGAGTTCGCCGGCATCGTGGCCCTCGCCGACCAGGTCGCCGGTCACACCCTCGGCCTGATCAACCCGACCCTGTACTACCTGTCGGCCACCCACGCCCGCGGCATCGTGGACGTGACCAAGGGGAACAACACGGTGTCCTTCGAGCAGGGCGGCAAGCTCGACACCGTCAAGGGATTCAGCGCCCTGCCCGGCTACGACCTGGCGTCCGGCGTCGGGACGGTCAACGCGCTCTACTTCGTCCCCGAGCTGGCGCACCCGGGACTGCCCTATGCCGGGCTGACGGACAAGGACCAGGTGATCAAACGCTAGTCGTTCCGCGCACGTCTATATGCCGTTTCATGGTCATTTGCCGTTGATGCGTAGAGTGCCACGCGTTCGTGACCATCTCGTCGAACGCGAGGATAAAAATCCATGTGCAAAATAGAGCGCGGTGCTGAGCAGGGGCCGGGCCGCCGGTCCTTCCTCCGCGCGGCGGGCCTGGCGGGGGCGGGCGCCGCGGCGCTCGGCATGGCGGGCGCGGAGAGCGCCTCAGCCGCGGTCGCCGGCCAAGCCCCGGCCGTCGCGCCGGGTTCCGGAAAGTGGAACCCGGACCCGGACAGCCCGCAGTTCACGCTGGCCGTCATGCCGGACACGCAGTTCCTGTACTTCGCCCCGAGCATCCGGCCCGAGCCGCAGCTCGCGTCCTTCCGCTACATCGTGGACCGGGCCAACGGCGGCAGCGACAACATCGTCTTCATGGCGCACCTCGGCGACCTGAGCGAGGACGGGCTCGCCACCGAGTTCGCCCCGGTCGGCGACGTCTTCGACTACCTGGACGAGCGCAACGTGGCCTACAGCGTGCTCGCCGGCAACCACGACGTGAATTCCAGCACCACCGACCAGCGCGGCCCGACGCCGTACCTGGACACGATGGGTCCGCAGCGGTTTAAGAGGTCGCCGTCGTTCATCGGGTCCGACACGACCGGCTACAACACCGCCCACATCTTCAAGGGCGGCGGCCGCGAGTGGCTGCTGCTCGCACTGGACTGGCGGATGTCGGCCGACGGCTTCGCCTGGGCCAACCAGGTCATCACCGACCACCCGTCGCTGCCGGTGATCGTGACGACCCACGAGATCGCCACCCCGACCTACGACGACACCGTGTACCCGTACGAGTCCGGCAACCCGGACAACGACGCGGAACTGTCGGCCTACGGCCAGACCGTGTGGGACGGCCTGCTCAACGCCCACGACCAGATCTTCCTCACGCTCAACGGGCACTACTGGCCGCCGGGACGCGTCACGCTGAAGAACGAGGCGGGCCACGACACGCACGTCCACATCACGAACTACCAGAACCGCTACTACGGCGGCGCCGCGATGATCCGGCTCTACCACTTCGACCTGCAGCGGAACATCATCGACGTGGAGACGGTCGCGCCGTACTTCCTGGACGTCCCGGCGGAGGAGCGCAACGTGCTCGCCGCGCAGGAGGCCAGGCTCACGACCGCGACCGACTACTTCTCGATCCCGATCAACTTCACCGACCGGTTCTCCGGGTTCGACCCGGTCACGTCGCGCCCGGCCCGCCCGGCCAAGGAGATGCTGATCCCCGGCACGCTCGCCTACTGGCGGTTCGACCAGGGCGGCGCCAGCGGCACCAACTTCACCAGCGGCCAGGTCGTCCCGGACGTGTCCGGGCACGGCAACGACTTCAGCGTGCTGCAGACCGTCGCCGGCACCGCGAGCGGCTCGCTGGCCTGGTCCGGCGAGCACCACCCGGACCAGCCGGGGCACGCCAGCCTGTACTTCGACGGCGGCCAGAACCCGCTGCGCGGCTCGTACCTGCTGACCGCCGACAACGCCCCGCTGAACACCGAGGAGTTCAAGAACGGGTACACGTTCGAGGCCTTCTGCAAGATCCCGAGCGCCTGGAACTCCAGCGACAACTCGTGGCAGGCGCTGATCAGCCGCTGGGGCGAGAGCGGCCAGGCCGGCAAGAGCGCGGGCAACACCGACCCGAACGAGCCCATCGTCACCCTCAGCCTCAGCGACGGCCGCGAGCCGCAGTGGTGCGTCTACCCGACGAACCTGGACGAGGAGTCCACGAACTGGGGCCAGGGCCTGCCCGAGGAGACCTGGTGGCACATCGCGGTGGTGAACGACGGCAAGACCACCAGGCTGTACGTCGAGGGCTGCGAGACCGTCGACAACCCGCCGACCGTCGCGATCGGCCTCGTTCAGCTCGCCCTGCCGTGGGCGCTGGGCGGTTACGAGTACGGCGGCTCGATCAACCAGATCTTCCAGGGCTGGCTCGGCGACATCCGCGTGGTCAACCGGGCCCTGTCGACCAGCGAGTTCATGATCGCCGGATCATGAACCCAGGCTCCTGACCAGGTCCGCGAGGCCCTCGGGCCAGATCTTCTCGTTAGTAGCGTCCAGTTCGCCCAGCGTCCACCAGCGCGATCCGTCGATGCCGTCGGTGATGTGCATCGCCGCGACCTCGCCGAGCGGGCGCTGGGCGACGGGCACCCGTGCCACGAAGAACTCCTCTACCTGGCGCACGATCCGGTCGCTGTGCTCCATGATCACCGTGCGGTGGTGGACGACCCCGGGCAGCACGGGCACGTCGTCCCAGCCGGTCTCCTCCACGAGTTCGCGCTGCGCGCCCGCGTAGTAGCCCTCGCCCGCCTCCAGACCACCGCCCGGCGTGTTCCAGTGGTGCCCGTTGGGCGGCGGGTCGTCGTACCTGAACAGCAGCACTCGGTCGTCCGGGTCCAGCACGAGCACGCGGCCCGCCTCCCGGACCGGAAGCTCCGTCTCTGGCTCATCCACGAGGCTATTGTCCCAGCCTCGAACCGGTAATCTGTCGCCCGTGCTGGAACGCGTCACGGTCACGGACTACGTGACACCGCTACGGGAAGGCGGCAGCCTGCCCGGTCTCGTCGAGGCGGACAACCTCGGCACCTACGTGCTGAAGTTCCGTGGCGCCGGCCACGGCACCCTCGCCCTCGTCGCCGAGATCATCGGCGGCCAGCTCGCCCGCCGCCTCGGTTTCAAGACCCCCGAACTCGCCCTCGCCTGCCTCGATCCGCGGATCGCGCCCAGCGAGCCGGACGAGGAGATCCAGGACCTGCTGCGCGCGAGCGAGGGCCTGAACCTGGCGGTCGACTACCTGCCGGGCTCGGCCAACTTCGACCCGCTCGGCTGGACGGCCGACGAGGACCTGGCCAGCGAGCTGCTCTGGTTCGACGCGCTCATCCAGAACGTGGACCGCACCTGGCGCAACCCGAACCTGCTTGTCTGGCACCGCGACATCTGGCTGATCGACCATGGCGCCGCGCTGTACTTCCACCACGACTGGTCTAGGGCGGATCCGGCCAAGCCGTTCGACGCGACGCAGCACGTGGTGCGCGACCGGGCGACGCGCATCGAGCAAGCGCACGCGAAGCTCGCCCCGCTCGTCACCGAGCCGCTGCTGGCCGAGGTCGTGGCCGACGTGCCGCCGGAGTGGTTCGGCGAGCGCGGCGCGGACGCTTACGTCGCCCATCTCGCGCGGCGCGCGCCCCTGGTCAGCGAGGTGATCAGGCTATGAGCGAGGTGTTCGAGTACGCCCTGATCCGCGTGGTCCCGCGCGTCGAGCGCGGCGAGCTGATCAACGTGGGCGTGATCGTCTACTGCAAGACCTACAAGTACCTGCGCACGAAGACCGAACTGGATGAGCGGCGGCTGCTCGCCCTGGACCCCGCCGTCGACCTGGACGCCGTCCGCGCCGGGCTGGCCGCGTTCACCCGGGCGTGCGCGGAAGGGCCGCTCGCCGAGCGTCCGCTGGGAGAGCGGTTCCGCTGGCTCACCGCCCCCCGCTCGGCCATCGTGCAGCCGGGCCCGGTGCACAGCGGCATCACCGACGACCCCGCCGCCGAACTCGACCGCCTGTTCACGGGCCTGGTGGCCGGGCCGCACCGGGCCCCGCCGCCCGGGTGATCACGGCTTGTCGAACTCGTCGAACCCAGATCCGTCGCGCGCTTCCGCGCGCAGCTTGTAGTGCATCAGCTTCCCGGTCGCCGTCCGGGGCAGCGAATTGACGAACTTGTAGCCGCGCGGCCGCTTGAAGTTGGCCAGCATCGGGTGCGCGCGGCAGTGCTTGTCGCACTCGGCGGCGGTCAGGCTCTCCGCGGCGGGCACCACATAGGCGACGACGACCTCGCCCCAGTGCTCGTCCGGCGCGCCGACGACCAGCGACTCCCGCACGAGCGGGTGCTCGTTCAGCACTTCCTCGACCTGCACCGGGTGGACGTTCTCGCCGCCGGAGATGATCATGTCGTCCTTGCGGCCGACGATCGTGACATATCCAGACTCGTCCCACGTCGCCAGGTCGCCGGTGAACACCCATCCGTCCCGGAACCGCGCCGCTTCCTCGGACGGATTGTTCGCGTACGCGTACCCGGACTTAACCGAGCGCATCACGACCTCGCCGATCGTCGCCCCGTCCTGCGGCGCGGTCGCGAACGGCATCGCGTCGAACGGCATCGCCTTGGCCGGCATCGCGTCGAACGGCATCGCCTCGGCCGGCATCGCCTCGGCCGGCGCCCCGTCCTCGTCATCAGACAGCGCGGCCACCGCGACGTCGTCGTCCGTGCAGGCGCGCCCGGCGCTGCCCGCGTGCTCCGGCAGGTCCGCGGGTCGGAGGAACGTGTTCCAGAACGCCTCCGTGGTCCCGTACCCGTTGAAGATCCGCGGCGTCAGCAGGGACTGGTATCGCAGGCACGCGGCCCGCTCCAGCGGGGCGCCCATCGTCACGATCCCGCGCAGCGTCGACAGGTCGCGCGGGCGCACCTCCTGCTCGGCGGCCAGCAGCTCGAGGTTGGTCGGCGCGCCGATCAGGAACGTAATCCCGTATTTCGCGACATAGTCAAGTGTGGTCCCCGCGTCGAACGACCGCATCGGGAAACAGGACGCGCCGACGTAGAAGACCGGGTTGGGGCCGCCGGGATACAGCCCGCCGCGGTGGAACCAGGGCGTCATGTTGAGCGTCCGGTCCTCCGGCGACATCGGGAAATGCATGATCACGTCGTGCGCGGTCAGCACCTCCGCGATCGAGGGCAGCGGCACCCCTTTGGGCATCCCCGTCGTCCCCGACGTGTACAGCCGGGTCGACTCGTCCCAGGTGGTGCCGCCCCTCGCGTCGGGCAGGTCCGCACCGCTGTTCAGGAGGTCGTCGAAAGGCAGATTTCCCCTCCACGTCGCATGATCTCGCCCGTCGCTCCCGCCTGCCGTGATCAGCAGGGCCGGAGTGTGCCGGGAGATCTCGAGAGCTTCCCGCGTCGCGTCGGCCAGGCTCGCGTCGAAGACGTGCGCCGTGGGCTGGCTGTCGTCCAGCACGTACGCGGTCTCGCCGGGGGAGAAGCGGAAGTTCACCGGGGCCGCGATCGCGCGCAGCTTCTGGGCCGCGAGGTAGAGCAGCGCGAACTCCGGCGAGTTGAACAGCTGGAACGTGATCACGTCGCGGGGCTTCACCCCGTGGGCGGCGAGCCCGGCCGCGAGCGCTTGCACGTCGTCGCCGAGCTGGGCGTAGGTCCAGGTCTTGCCCGTCGCGGGGTCGAGCATCGCGAGGCGGTCGGCGTACCTGTGCACGTTCCGCCAGAATCCGGCGGAGAAGGTGAACGTCCGGTCGAAGACATCACGGAGGGCCGACGGATCGTAGACGTAGGGCTGTGGCGACATGGCAATCCTCGCATATCCACACATAAGGGCGCGGCGAAAACGGTGACGCAGTTCTGCCCGCCGAACCCGAAGGTATTGCTGATTGCGGTGGTCACCGGCATTTGCCGCGCGACGTTCGGTACATAGTCGAGGTCGCACTCCGGGTCGGGCGTCTTGAGGTTGATCGTGGGCGGCACAATGCCGTCCCTGATCGCCAGTGCGCAGGCCATCGCCGACAGGGCCCCGGCCGCGCCGATCAGGTGACCGGTCATCGACTTGGGGCTGCTCACCGCGGTCGCGCGGGCGGCGGTCTCGCCCATGGCGGCCTTGATCGCGAGCGTCTCGACGCGGTCGCCGGCCTTGGTGCCGGTCGCGTGGGCGCATACGTAGTCGACGTCTTCGGGCGCGATGCCCGATCGCCTGATGGCGAGGCGCATCGCCTCGGCGGCGTACCAGCCTTCCGGCTGGGGCGCGGTCACGTGAAACGCGTCGGAGGTCAGCGCGCCGCCCTTGATCTCCGCGTACGGGGCCGCGCCGCGCGCGGCGGCGTGCTCGGCCGACTCGACGACCGCGATCACCGCGCCCTCGCCGTAGACGAAGCCGTCCCGTTCGGCGTCGAACGGGCGGGACGCGCCCTGGGGATCGTCGTTCCGCGCCGACAGCGCGCCGGAGGGGATCAGCCCGGCGAATGTCACGGCGGTGATGCCGGCATCCGTCCCGCCCGCGATCACGACCTCGGCTTCTCCGGCGAGGATGAGCTGCCGGGCGCGCAGCAGCGCCTCGCTGCCGCTCGCGCACGCGAACGCGCCGGCGTGCACGGGCCCGTGGACGCCGAGGTCGATCGCGACCTCGCAGGCGGGCATGTTGGTCAGGGACGAGGGCACGAAGTAGGGACCCAGCGGCTTGCCGTCGACTATCCGACGGGTGGCCGCCTCGACCGTGTCGAATCCCGCGACCGCCGCGTTGACCACGATGCCGGTGTCCGCGCCGTCGCCGATGGACAGCCGCGCGTCCGCCACGGCCTCACGCGCGGCGGCGACGGCGAACTGGGCGAATCTGGCGGTTCGGCGCAGGCGCTTGTGGTCCAGGTAGACCGCGGGATCAAAGCCGCGGACCTCGGCGGCGATGCGCACGGCCAGGTCACTCGCGTCGAACGCGGTGATCGGCCCGACGCCCGAATTGCCGGCGATCAGGTTCCGCCAGGTGGTTTCCCGGTCGTTGCCCAGCGGCGTGACCGCCCCGAATCCGGTAATGACTACCCGTCTCGTCTGTCACGCTCCATACTCTGTGCTTCCTTCGCGTCAACGTTACTCCGCCTTCAGCAAAACCACAGGTCCAGCCCCCGTGACCATCGCTCGCCCGTCGTCTCCCGGCCACCCGCCCCCGCACAGTCGCCCCTGCAACCGCCGCCCCGCCGCAGCCGATCCGCCGAGTCGTCCCCCAGTCGTCCCAGACGCCCCCGAGTCGCCTCCCCCGAAGGCGCTCGATGTCACATCACCGCGGTTCCGGAGGCACCCCGAAGGCGCTCGATGTCACATCACCGCGGTTCCGGAGGCACCCCGAAGGCGCTCGATGTCACATCACCGCGGTTCCGGAGGCACCCCGAAGGCGCTCGATGTCACATCACCCGCCATCCAATGGCGCTCGATGTCACGTCGACCACCCTCTATGGCACCCAATGACGCATCGACCGCCTTAGGAAGGCGCTCGATGGCACATCGAGTTCGATCAGAGCCCGGCCGGGCCGGCTCTCATCGAGTTCGATCAGAGCCCGGCCGGGCCGGCTCTCATCGAGTTCGATCAGAGCCCGGCCGGGCCGACTCGAACCGCGACAGTCCCCGGTACGGGTGTCGGTCCGGCGGCCAGGCGCACGCTTGGCCCGCACCAGGGCCGCCTTCCACGGGCTACCCGCTCCGGATCGGTCTCGCCGCAGCCCCGCAGGGATCGTTCCAGCAGGCCGGGGACGGTCGGCAGGCGCTTGCCGGACGAGTAGTCGCCGACCGTGCTGGACGGGAGGCCGGAGGCCTTCGCGAGATCGCGGATCGTCATTCCGGCGCGTTCCCGCAGTGCCTTTAGCTCGCGGCCGAAATCGGCCTGCGTGGCAATCCGCCTCGGGCTAATTCCGCCGGCGATCCTGATCCCGGACGACCGTATTAGCGGCCGTTGACCTCCGCGACGGCGGACTCGAACGTATCGAGCGCCCGCTCCACCGGCCCGCGCTGCGCCGAGGGCAGCCAGTGCACGGCCCGGTCGAACCCCGCGTTCGCGTACGCCTCGATGACGGCGGGATCGGCGGGGATGCCCATGACCTGGAGCGACACCGGCCGGTCGGCCCGCGCCCGGAGTTCGGCGGCCTTCTCGAGGATCCCCGCTGGCATGTAGTTCGGCATCCAGGCGTCCCCGAAGGAGAGCACCCGGTCGATGACTGTCGGCCCGTCGCCGCCGACGATCACGGGCGGGTGGGGGCGCTGCGCGGGCTTCGGCCACGACCAGATGCGGTCGAACTTCACGAACTCGCCCGCGTAGGTGGCCTCGTCGGCGGTCCAGATCTCCTTCATGGCCTCGATCCGCTCGCGCATCAGCGTCATCCGCCGCCGTGGGTCGGTGCCGTGGTTGGCCATTTCCTCGCGGTTCCAGCCGGCGCCGACACCGAACTCGAAACGTCCCCCGGACAGGAAATCGACCGACGCGACCTCTTTGGCGGTGGTGATCGGGTCGCGCTGGATCACCAGGCAGATCCCGGACCCGACCCGCAGGCGGGACGTCGCGGTGAGCGCGGCGGTCACCGCCACGAACAGGTCGTAGGTGTGCGCGTACATGCGCGGCAGCGGCTCCCCGCCCGGGTACGGCGTCTCGCGCGCCGCCGGGATGTGCGTGTGCTCGGGGAAGAACAGCGACTCGTGCCCCCGCTCCTCGGCGAGCCGCGCGACGTCGGCGGGGGAGATGGCATCGTGCGTCGGGAAGATTGCTACGCCAGTATCCATATTTTCAAAACCGGTTCCCCCCGCGCGGGCGGCCGGTGACGTCGCCCCTTGCCTGGCTCGTCCCGGGCAGCCATGCTGTTGCCAGCGATCTCGAAGACGAGGGGGAACTAGCGATGCCGGAGAAGAGCTATACGTCCGCGGTCTCGGAGGTCCCGCTGCTGGGCGACACGATCGGGCAGAACCTCGACCGGACGATAGCCCGTGTTGGCGACCGCGTCGCCCTGGTTGACGTCCCGTCCGGGCGGCGCTGGACCTACACCGAACTCGGCGAGGACGTCGACGCGCTCGCGCTCGGCCTGCTCGACGCGGGCGTGACGAAGGGCGACCGGGTCGGCATCTGGGCCCCGAACTGCGCCGAGTGGACGCTCACGCAGTACGCCACCGCGAAGATCGGCGCGATCCTCGTCAACATCAAC
>Ga0210389_10001372_pt1 | contig 19751 bp, 19 predicted proteins | sample IncBWH28OmetaG_FD_160127 | JGI IMG/M metagenome (GOLD analysis project Ga0210389, IMG submission 160127) | Forest soil microbial communities from Barre Woods Harvard Forest LTER site, Petersham, Massachusetts, United States - Inc-BW-H-28-O ...
CATTTCTAAAGAGATGTGTGCTAGTGTCATCCACTTCTACTGTAAAAAAGACCCAGTCCCTAACCTAATGGCTCTTCCTCGTGCCAGAGAGCTAGGTCAGATGGATACATTTAAAGAAATGACCCTGCCTAAGAAAGACGATAAATGGTATAAACCTTACAAACACCATCACGAATTCCAAAGTCCTATTTATAAGAAAGATGTAGAATCGCGAGTTAAATTAATTATGGAGCCATATATAAACATAGGAAAAGAATGAATACAAAAGTATTTGCATTCATCTTACTAGTATGTTGGATAGGTTTCTTCTTATTTGCCCATGTGGGCAAACAAAATATTAAACTGTCTTCAAAAATCCCTGTATCTCATCAAAAACCGTCACAAGCATCTATGATAACCTCTGAAATACAAGCAAAGTTAGCCAAAAAGCTTACACAAAAATACGAAATGAGTGTCTCCGGTGATTCAGTTGCAATGCCAGGAGGAATCGTCAATAATTTAGGTCTTTGTTTTCATGTTTATAGAGTTTTAAAAAAAGAGGAAATCCGCAAGATTTTAGTCGGTTGTGTGGAGTATTTTGTGAATGAAATAAATTCGAACGAGAAAATAAGGCCTTATTTAGAGAAATATCCTTTTGGGCCTAAAAATATAACCATAGGCCTAATTATGTATACCTCGGAAGAAGGAGATGTCTATGATCCTGATATAGAAGCAGCTTTTGCTGCTGGAGGGGTAATATGGTATGGAACGAAAGGTAAAGATCAAGAATTTGGATATAAAAATGAATATAGAGAAAGCTTTGAAGATGCTGCCAAATTAGTGCAGGGACAGAAATGACAAGAAAGTGGTGGTTTTTCTTATTTATTCTTCTGGGTTTTACTGGAAGTTTGAAAGCTGTAGATATACGCAAATTTGTTGTTGGATGGAAGGGGGAAAAGAAGGTTGAGTTTCAGATTGCTGTTCCTTCGACATTTAAACTGGAAAATGGAGTGATCATCGATGGAAGTACACTTTTAGAGTTTATTCCGCAAAATGAAACTTGTGACGATTGGATCGAAATTATTACAATTCAAGAATCTTGTAAAATTGATTTTGGCTTTAAAGAGTATTTTGAGGTGCTTAAAAGCAGTTATATTCAACAGCATGGGTGTGAAATTGAGAAGTTAGAGGTCGTTTTAGGAGAGGAGCAAGGCATGCCCACAGCCTTCTTTTATGTCGATAAGCCTGCCATGAAGATTAAAAATGGAGTGATGTTTGCGATGCCTGGCAAAAGAGAGCTGTGCGGTAAACGTTTTATTAAAACGTACATAGGCTTGTTTAATGTTCAGTACACCATCAGATTCGATTCTAAAACGACGCCAAAAGAGCAAAAACAGAAGCTTCGAGAAAAGATAGAAGATTTTCTAAGTCACGCGGGATCATGGTGTGTTTAGAGCCTATTGTCGGAAAGAAAGCTTCGAAGAAGCTGTCAAATTAGTCGAAGAGGATAAGAAATCCTAAACCTTTAGTTTTGCAGGTGAAGATGAATAATAAGCAGAAAAGAAAGATAAATATGAAAGTGCTGGCACTCACTATAATTTTGTGCGGAGGTAGCTTTTTTCTTTTTTTCTATGCTTTGGGAGCTTTTAAGTAAATGAACGAAGTTTTGATTGCAAAAAGGAAAAAAAAGGCCGCATGTTTAGGGGTCATTTGTACCCTTATCTACACGGTTCTTTTTCCTCTCTTCGTGTTTATAGGAATACTCTTCTTGAATTTACTCCCCGGCAAGCCTACTCCTATCGACCGATTCCTTATATTTCTCGCATTCCTTAATGCGCTATCTCTGCCCGTTGCTATCTATCTGATTTGGTCTACATATGCAAAAGGTCAATATGAAAAGATCGCATCTTTTTGCCGTCTTCCTATTTTTACAACCCTAGGATGGTTCTTGATCGGAATAGTTTTAGCCCCTCTAGCTAGGACTTAGGAAAGTAAGTGGGAAAGTAGGTGCGGAGCCAATCACATAACTCATCTACTTGAGAAACTGTTGGGTTCTTAGAAAGAGGTCTGAGGCCAATCGAAACTGAATGCTCTTTCAGTTTGAACAAAGCGTTCTGTTCAAGGATCAAATTGTTAAGCTCAATCTGGCTTAGAACAGCTTTTGCAGCTGAAAGTTGGGATGCCGCTTCTTCTGTGCTGCCATTCTGTATACCTTGCCAAAAAGGCCAGGCTGCTTTCAGTTTTTCAGCAAAGAGTGTCATTTCTTGAGCAAAAAGAGCTTCTCTTTCTTGGAGACTTAATAAAGCTCTCATAGGAAGCGATTCAGAAGAACAAATTTTGTTCAGCTCTTGAGGAGGATGTTCTAACAACTGTTTGCGTGCATCTAGAACCTGTTGCAATGTTAATCTGTTATTAGGCATTCCTTCCCAATGAAGATCGCTGTCGAGTTGTTGTGGGAATCGAGCCTCATTAAGCCCTGTTTTCAAAGCTTCAAAGCTTAAATATCCCATAACAGCAATCATAAAAATACGCACACAAAGACTGCTTTTTGTAAAAATTATGTACTTTCTGTATGCATCTGCTGCCAGCCATGTTCCACGGGCCAGAGACACTCCTGATAGAAGAAAAGCGAAACAAGCGACTTTTTTTGCAGAGGATAGCATGGTAGGGATCTCTTGAGGATTGATAGCCTGACAAGTTATAGCTTCATCTATGTATATAAGTTGGAAATGACCTCGACTAAGTTTATTAAATCTAACTATTCGGTCGGCCATGCTTACTTTTTCTGCAGGAGATTTTTCAGAAAAATGAGAAACAATTCCGGGTGGATTAAATGGTATGTAATCCCGGACGCTCGCATTCCCAATATAATAATCTGCAGCTGTTACCATAAGCCTCTACCTTTTTAAAAAGAAAATAATAGAGATGGGGAACGATTTAAATCTACTGAAATTGGATTGTAAAAAATCTTTTTAACAAGACCCCAAGAGAGTTTTCGATGGCTTGCTTTTTTGCCTCTTTTCACATATATTTGTATGTGATATGACGGGTTATTCAAAGAGGCTTTCGGCGCTGCTTCCTAAAGTGTTAGAGGAGATCTCGAAGGTCCAAGAGATGAGGCCCGATTTGGTTGTTGCCGCATGGCCCGAGATTGTGGGCCCGAAGCTGGCGCCCATGACGGAAGCGGTGAGTTTTGAAAAGGGCGCGCTGCAAGTGAAGGTAAAAAGTTCGACGCTACACAGCTTGCTCGCAAGCTACGAAAAACACCGGTTGTTAAAAAAATTGCAAGATAAGTTCCCAAAGATAGAGATCCGAAACATTATATTCCGACTAGGATAGGTATGACCACGATGACAAATGAGAAGGAAAAGGCGACGTACGACGCAAGCTCGATTACAGTCTTAGAGGGGCTGCAGGCGGTACGTGAAAGGCCTGGTATGTATATCGGCGACACGTCCACCTCGGGTCTGCATCAGCTGGTCTACGAAGTGGTCGACAATTGTATCGACGAAGCGCTTGCCGGCTACTGCACGGACAGCGTGGTGATCCTGCATAAAGACGGCTCGGTCTCTGTCGAAGATAACGGCCGCGGAATCCCGATTGGAAAGCACGAAAAAGAGTCGATCAAACAGGGGAGAGAAGTCACTGCTTTAGAGGTGGTCATGACGATCCTCCATGCCGGAGGAAAGTTCGACAAGGCAACTTATAAGGTCTCCGGGGGACTCCACGGCGTCGGCGTCTCGTGCGTCAACGCTCTGTCAAAGAAACTCACAGTTCAAGTCTATAAAGAGGGCAAAGCGTATGAGATGAACTTTGCCAAAGGAAAGCCGACCCAAACTCTCAAAACTCTCGGCGAGGCGACTAAGCGAGGAACGCTCGTTCAGTTCTGGCCCGATGAGACGATCTTTACAGTCACATCTTACGACTACGACATCTTGCTCAAGAGGCTGCGCGAGCTGGCTTTCTTAAATAAGGGTATCAAAATTGTTTATCGCGATGAGCGTGATATGGACCATCCTGAGGTCAACCTCTGCTACGAAGGGGGATTGTCGTCGTTTGTTGGCTATCTTAACGAGAACAAGATGCCGATGTTCCCAAAACCGATCTATATCCACGGTGTCAAAGAGGGCAATGACGGCCCGATCGAGGTCGAAGTCGCGATGCAGTGGAACGATACGTATACGGAAAACATCTTGTCGTACGTCAACAATATTGCCACGCGCCAAGGGGGAACGCACATGTCGGGGTTCTCGACAGCCCTGACGCGGGTCTTAAATCAATATATTAAAGCCAACCAAAAGAGCGAAAAGCTAGGGGTGACAGGCGACGACATGCGCGAGGGTCTCGCGGCTGTCATCTCTGTGAAAGCTCCCAACCCTCAGTTCGAAGGGCAGACTAAGCAACGTCTCGGTAACGGCGACGTCGGCTCTGTGGTGCAACAAATTTGCGGGGAAGAGCTGGCGATCTTCTTGCAAGAGAACCCTCAAATTGCCCGTCTGATTACGGAAAAGGCGATCATCGCTGCCCAAGCGCGTGAAGCGGCCAAGAAAGCACGCGAGCTCACGTTGCGCAAAACAGCGCTCGATGGTGCGCGTCTTCCCGGAAAACTCACTGACTGCCAAGAGAAAGATCCAGCACTGTGCGAGATCTTCATCGTGGAAGGGGACTCAGCGGGTGGCTCTGCAAGGATGGGGCGTGACCGTAGGTTCCAAGCTGTCCTTCCAATCCGCGGAAAGATCCTCAACGTCGAAAAGGCAAGGCTGGAAAAGATCTTGCAAAATACTGAAGTCGGCTCAATGGTGGCTGCCTTTGGGTGCGGGATCGGAAAAGATAATTTTTCACTCGACAAGCTCCGCTACCACAAAGTGATCATCATGACCGATGCCGATGTCGACGGCTCTCATATCCGTACGCTCCTTCTGACATTTTTCTATCGCCATATGCCGGCTCTCATTGAGAACGGCTTTGTCTATATTGCTCAACCACCTCTCTATCGTGTTGCGCGTAAGAAGATATCGCGCTACATCCATAGCGAGCGCGAGATGGACGACTATTTACTCAAGCTGGGCATCAGCGATGTCAATTTGCGGCATGCGAGCCAGAGGACAGTGATCGAAAAGGATCAAATCGAGGTGCTACTGACCGCAATTTTAGAGGTGGAAGTCTTAATTAACTCAGTCGAGCGTAAAGGAGTTCCCTTCCGCGAGTTCTTGCAGTCGAGAGACGCGGCAGGAAGGTTTCCAAAATACCAGGTGAAGCTAGGAGATCAGTCCAAGCTTGTCTACTCCGATGACGAGTTTGCACAGCTGAAGACCGAAGATGAGGAGATCCAAAGGAAAGTGCATGCCGAAACACTGGCCTCCATCCCCGAGGCCGAGCAGACAGAAGAGATGCGGGCGTTTGTCTATAAAAGCTTGCCGTTCTTGGAGCTCATCGAAGAGGAAAAACTCCACCTGCTCCGCGAGAAACTTTCGGGCTTTGGCTTCTCTTTCGACAACTATCTCGTCGCCGATGGGAAGCTGTTTGATATCATTGATGAAGAGGGGAAAGAGACACCTTTTTATACTCTCAAAGAGGGGATCGAATTCTTGAGAGCCAACGGCCGCAAAGGGATCGAGATCCAGCGGTACAAAGGTCTTGGTGAGATGAATGCTGACCAGCTGTGGGAGACGACCATGGAGCCTTCAAAACGGACGCTCATCAAAGTGACTCTGCCCGATGCGATCGCTGCAGACCATATGTTCACGATGCTTATGGGCGAAGATGTCCCGCCGCGCCGTGCCTTTATTGAACAACACGCCCTCTCGGTCAAAAATTTAGATATTTAAGGTAAATATGACCTATACGAAAGACGATACGATTCTCCCGCGCAATGTAGAAGAAGAGGTCAAGGAAAGTTATCTCCGGTATTCGATGTCGGTGATCATTTCTAGAGCGCTTCCCGATGTCCGTGACGGTCTCAAGCCGTCGCAGCGGCGGATTTTGTATGCGATGCGCCAGCTCAACCTCTCTCCTGGAGCCAAACACCGTAAATGCGCCAAAATCTGTGGTGATACATCGGGAGACTACCATCCTCACGGCGAGTCGGTGATTTATCCGACCCTGGTTCGCATGGCCCAAAAATGGGTGATGCGCTACAGCCTCGTCGATGGCCAAGGAAACTTTGGATCGGTCGATGGCGACCCACCAGCTGCGATGCGTTACACCGAAGCGAGAATGACCCATTCGGCTGTCGCGCTCATGGAAGATCTCGAAAAAGATACGGTCGACCTGGTTCCGAACTATGATGAGACGAGAGTCGAGCCAACGGTTTTTCCTGCGAAGTTCCCCAATCTTTTGTGCAACGGCTCATCGGGGATCGCTGTGGGGATGGCGACCAACATCCCTCCGCACAACTTAGAAGAGTTGATTACGGCGACGTCGCTTCTGATTGATAATCCAGCCACGTCGATCGACGAGATCATGCAAGTGATGCCCGCTCCCGACTTCCCAACGGGAGGCGTCATCTGCGGCTACCGCGGTATTAAAGAGGCCTACCACACAGGAAGGGGCAAGATTATCCTTCGCGGTGTCATCCATGCCGAAGAGCAGGAGGGAGACAGAGGCCGTGTTGTGATCGACGAGATCCCTTACAATGTCAACAAGTCGGTATTGATCCAAAAGATCGCAGATCTCGTCAATGAAAAGATTTTGTCGGGGATCGCCGATATCCGGGACGAGTCGGACAAAGATGGGATGCGCATTGTTCTCGACCTCAAAAGGGGCGAGATCCCCGATGTCACCATCAACCAGCTCTACAAATTTACCGACATGCAGGTGACGTTTGGCTGCAACATGCTTGCCTTAGACAAAGGCATGCCGCGCACGATGAATATCAAACAGTTCATCACGGCGTGGGTCGAACACAGGATCGAAGTGATCCGCAGACGCACCCGCTTTGAGCTGGCAAAAGCTGAATCTCGCGCCCACATTTTAGAAGGTTATCTCAAAGCTCTCGACCACCTCGACGCCGTCGTCAGGCTCATTCGGCAGAGCGACAACCGCGACGTTGCCAAGAGCGAGCTGATGACCCACTACGCGCTTTCAGAGCGGCAAGCCAACGCCGTATTAGAACTGCGCCTCTACCAACTCACCGGTCTCGAGCGCGGCAAAATCGAAGAAGAGTATCAAGATCTGCAGCAAAAAATTGCCCACTACCGGGCTGTTTTGGCCAGCGAGAACCTCGTCCGCGGCATCATCAAAGAAGAGCTCGAAGAGCTGCGCAAACACCACAAAGGCGAGAGAAAGACAAAGATTGTCGCAGCTGAGGGCGAGTTCCAGATGGAAGACATCATCCCCGACGAGCCCGTCATCATCGCCATCTCCGAAGACGACTATATCAAGAGAATGCCGATCGACACCTTCCGTGAGCAGCGTCGTGGAGGTCACGGCGTGCTCGGTATGGAGATGAAAAAAGAGGGAGAGTCGCTCAAAGACATCTATGTCGCCTCGACGCACGACTTCCTCATGGTCTTTACGAGCTTGGGCCGCTGCTACTGGCTCAAAGTGTGGCAGATCCCCGAGACGGGCCGTCGCTCCAAAGGAAAACCCCTCATCAACTTGCTCGAAGATATTCAGAGTGGCGAGAAGATCGCCACCGTCTTGCGCGTGCGCAACTTTGACGAGCCGGCCACCATTTTGCTAGCCACCAAGCGCGGTGTTGTCAAAAAGACCGAGCTGGGTGAGTTCCGCTCGATGCGTCGCAAAGGGGTCTATGCGATCAACATCGACGAAGGCGACGAAGTGATCGCTGCACGTCTGACAAAAGAGGGCAAGCAGATCATGATCTTTACACGCAGTGGGATGGCTGTTCGGTTTGATCAAAGCCTCATCCGTCCGATTGGCCGTGTGGCCAGGGGCGTGCGCGGTGTCCTACTGCGCGATGAAAAAGATATCGTCGTCTCGTGCGAAGTCGTCACACCCGATCAAAGTGTTCTCATTGTGTGCGAGAACGGCTATGGCAAGCGATCGAAGGTTGAAGACTTTAGACAGACGAACCGCGGAGGCGTGGGTGTTCGCTCGATCATCACCAGCACACGCAATGGCCTTGTCGTTGGTGCCGTCGCTGTGACCGACAAAGATGGTGTCGTTGTGATGTCCGAAAAAGGGCAGACGCTGCGCATGTCGATGAAAGATGCTCGTGTGATGGGCCGCTCAACGCAAGGTGTGCGCCTTGTGAACCTCGATAGTGGCGACATGATCGTTGCTGTCCAAAAGATTGAGCACATTGCCGATGCTACTTAGCTTTGAGGGAGGAGAGGGTGCTGGAAAGACGACTCTGATCAAACGCCTTGCCAAAGAGTTGGAGGCACACGACCATCAGGTTGTTGTGACCCGGGCTCCTGGAGGAACAGAAGTCGGCAACCTGATCCGGAACATTCTTCTCCATCATAAAGAGATCGGACCTCGCACAGAGCTTCTCCTCTTTTTGGCCGACCGTGCCGAGCATGTGCAAGAGGTGATTTTGCCCGCACTCGAACAAAAGAAGATCGTCCTCTGTGATCGTTACAACGACTCGACCGTCGCCTATCAAGGTGTCGGCCGTGGCCTTGGCGAAGAGTGGGCCCTCAAGCTGGCCCTTTTTGCCACGCAAAATATCCAGCCCAATGTGACGTTTTATCTCGATCTCGATCCTAGAGAGGGGCTAAAGCGTGTAGGGCGCTCCAAAGACCGGATCGAAGCCGCGGGTATGACGTTTCACGAGAAAATCCGCGATGCTTATCTAGCCATTGCACAAAAAGAGCCAAAGAGGTTTCATATTTTGGATGCAAGTCAAAGCTCAGACAAGGTTTTTCAACAAGCATGCACCCTCATCTTGCCCTTGATACGTTAGCCCAAGTTTTACTGTTTCACGGCCCAGGTAGTGAAGAGGCCGCAACTGACCTTGCGCGCAGATTGGGTTGTAAGCCCAGCGACATTCACATCTTGCGCTCTCCTCATACGATTGCCGCTGTGCGCCAGATGATCGATGAAACACTTCTGCCACCGTTTGAGTCGCCCTGCAAAATTTTTCTGATTTTTCAAAGTGAAGAGATGTTAGCTCCAAGTGCCAACGCCCTCTTAAAGACGCTCGAAGAGCCTCCTTCGGACACCTACATTGTTCTTCTCACGTCCGATCCCGACCGACTTCTTCCCACCGTTCTTTCTCGGTGCCGTCCCGTCTCTTTTACGGCTCCTGAGACTCAAAAAGAGCTTCCGTTTCCTATTGAAGAGATCTTGAAGAATCCTGCCAAGCTGGACGATTTTGAAGAAATTGATTCGGATAGCGTCTTAGAAGCGATTTTGATATGGGTTCGTACCGAGCGGCCGTTCGACCTAGAAAAGGCCGTCCCGCTCATCATGGAGTGTCGCACAGCGGTCTTGCACAATGTCAAGCTCCGCCATGCCGTCGAATACTTTTTACTTACGACGAAGCTTACTTCGAATTAGGTTTTGAAGATCTCTTGAAGACATCAGTCGGTCCATCTCAGCGTAAGGCTTATTAGCGACCACTTTGACAGGAAGGGAGTCACTTTGCACAACCATCGTTTGTTCTTCCATAACAATGAGTGGGAGAGGAGGATGCATGTTCATGACGACTCTTGCCTCTTTTAGCAAAGAGACTTCTTCAACCTGGAAGGGTTGAGCAAAAATAATTTGCCGACATGCCCTTTCCATCTTCTCCTTTACAGATAACTCGCTTCCACTTTCGGAGGGGGCAGATCCTCTAGGACTTTGAGATTCACTGCTGAGAGAAGAGGCTTCGCTTTCTGTTGACAAAGTAGAGAAGCTGACTTGGTGGTGAGGGGCCGGAGAGGGAGCTGGCTGGTTCAAAACAGCTCGTGCGACTTGGCTTACAGCAGCAGAACGACGATCAGGGTACTGCCTTAAACTTCTTTCAAAAGTAGACGATCTTGTTAAGCTTGATACTGGTTTTGGAAACAAACTCATAATTACTCCATATTATTAATATTAATTTATAAATAATTTAATATATAATATCAATTACTATAACAAGGGTTTATGGGATTGATTATAAAGAGGTTAAGCTTACCGAAGTTTGCCGGACCAGCCGAGTTTGGTGCGTAGCGTCGAGAAATAATCGCGGCGCAGCAGGTTCACAAGGCGGAACTTCTTCAGGCTGCGTGTGATACGGAAAACATCTCCTGTTCTGAGTGAGAAAAGAGTGCCGCCATCGGCTCGGACTTCAATCGGGTCGTAGTCGCTAAGGTATTGGATCTGAATCTCTTGGTCGGGTGTCAAGACGATGGGCCGATTCGAGATCGTGTGAGGGGAGATGGGGGTGATGGCAATCGCCTCTAAGGTAGGACTTAAGATGGGGCCACCGGCTGCAAGGGAGTAGGCTGTAGAGCCGCCCGGCGTTGCGATGATGATGCCGTCGGCCTCAAATGTGTTGAGATAAAGGCCGCCCACATGGATGGCAATCTGCACAAGGGAGGGGTTCGAAGCCCTGTGGACGACGATATCGTTCACAGCGAAACACTTTTCGCCCTGCACCGTCTCGCCTTGGATGACCAGCCGTTCTTCGACCTTATAGGCTCCGCTGATGAGGTCTTGAAGACTGGGATAGATGTCGGCAAGAGGGACGTCAGCCATAAAGCCAAGATGTCCCATATTGATGCCCAAAATGGCAGCATCGAACCCTTCATACTGATGCACCAGCCGCAAGATTGTCCCATCTCCGCCCATCGAGAGGATGAAGTCGATCTTTTGGGGATCGATCTCCGAGAGAGGCTTGGCTCCGATCTCTGTAGCCTCTTCATCTGGACTGACGACCGTCACTCCTTGCGTGACCAAAAATTCCCTGATTCCAATGGCTAAACTTTTCGAATCCCGCTTCTGAAGGTTAGGAAAAATGGCAACGATCATTGGCAATTAACAATACACGCAGTTGACACCTGTGTCAACTACGCGTGTTGTTGAGGAGTGGTGATCTTTTCGAATTCGTGGCCGATGAAACGGACAGAGGGGAGCGCCAGCAGAGCGAAGGCGAGGGCTAAAATTCCGGCGAAGAGGGCGCTTTCTCCTGGTCCTCCCATGAGAAGGAAAAGGATGATGCTGAGAAGTGACGACGTTCCGCGTCCCAGACGGGATCCGATGCCGTCGATGATCAGCTTGCCTTTAACTTGAGCCTCTTGATCAAGAGGGATGAAGGCGAGCTCTTTGGTGGCATCAAAAAGGGTGTTTTTGACTGATCTGCCAATGCAAAAGTGGAGGCTGCCTAAAAAGACGGCCGCCACAATGGGAGAGGATCCTGGGAAAAAGCCGATTTTAGCGAGGCAAACGACGGAAAAGAAGGTGAATGTCATGAGGATCATTAGAAGGGGTGTGATGAGCGCCGTCTGGCTCCAGCGGTATTTCTGCACAAAGTAGGGTGTCAAGATGAGGGCGCTGAAGGCGGTTAAAATGCCGGTCCAAAAGCTCAATTTGCCCATGTATTTGCAGTAGTCGGCCGGAAGGGGGAACATCTCTTTGAGCGTCTCTAAGAAAATGAGCTCTCCCAGAGCATAGGCGATATATTCGGCGAGGACGATGAGCAAGAGCGAGCTTAGGTAGCGCGATTTGAGAAGGTATTGGATGCTAGAAGAGAGGGAGAGGAGTTTGCGCGAAAACGGCTCTTTTTTGACCGCAACAAGCGCGGGGCTCGGTGCTACCGTTTTTGGGGCCTTCAGTTGGAGTCTTTTCGACAAAGCGCTGAAGACAATAAGGGTCAAAATTCCACAGAAAATTAAGAAAAATGTCAAAAAGTAGAGCGAGTGTTGCCAGTGGTGTAAAGAGAGGGAAAAATTTTTCCACACATACTGCGAGGTGCAAAGGACGGTGATCGGGCCTGCGAGGATCGTTCCTAGGCTACTTCCTAGCATGAGGGGAGGGTAGAACCGCTTGGCTTCGTCCATCGAAAGATGTTGGTTGATAAATCCCCAGAAAATAACTGAAAGAAGGGCGACTTTCCAAAGCTCGGCCATGATATAAAACACCATGTCGGGCCAGTGGGTGAAGACGACCTTAAAGCGCGAGAGTCCAAACAAAAGGCCTAGCTTGTTTTCAAGCACAGCATGGATCTCTTCGCGGAACGGATAGATCCAAAAGGCGAAGATGACAAAGAAAGAGAGGAAAAAGAGTGTCGTCATCGAAAAGATAAAACGGAGAGAAAATATCCTCATCAGGCGCGATAGAGCCCATGTGAGCAGAATCGAGGCTGGAAAGGTTCCAAACAGCTCAAAATAAGGAATAAAAGCGGCGCTCCCTCCTTGGTCGGCCACGACGAGAGCGCTGCGGGCACTGCGGAGGATGCTAAAGTTGATGTTGACCAAAGAGATGATCAAAAACATCAGGGTAAAAATCGACCACTCTTCGCGCTTGACAGGGAACATCAGGTTTTTAAGCACGACTGAATTCTTGGGTGGTGGGTGTGCCGTTTGTATTGAGAGCAAGTTCTCCCGACCGATTTTTGATCAAGATTTCGATCTTGTGCTCGGCTTCGGTCAGCCGCTTTTGACAGGCGGCGATTAAGACGTCGGCCTCTTCATAGAGTTTTAAAGAGTCGTCCAAAGAGAGTTTTCCAGAGTTCATCTTCTCTAAGATCTGTTCGAGCCTGGCGTAGGCCTCTTCAAAGCGCTTGGGCTCTTCTTTTTCCGTCATGTAGGATGATCTCCATCGTATCGTTCTTTTCGATTTCTTGAGAGGAAAAGATAACGGAACGGCTCTTTTCATGGAAGAGAATGCAATACCCTTTTGTTAAAAGATTTCTAGGATCGATTGCCCGTAGATGGGCCACCAGTTGGTTTAATTTTTGTTTTGAAGCGGCGATCTGAGCTGACGGTTTGAGGCTTTCTATCTGTTTTCGCATCCCAATCAGGTGGATTTTTTGGTTCCCAAGTTTTTGTTTGAGGGAGGCCATCAACTGGAAGTTGAGGTCGTCGAGTTTTTGCGCCGCATGCTCAGCGCGGTGGCGCAAAGCTTGCCGCAGACGCTGCTCTGTTACCCTCAGATGGTCGAGGTGGTGCTGCTTTTCAGCGATCACTAGCTCTGCAGCAGCAGAGGGGGTCGGAGCCCGCACGTCGGCCACAAAGTCGGCAATGGAGACGTCGGTCTCGTGCCCCACAGCCGAGATGATCGGGATTTTCGAATGAAAAATAGCACTGGCAACGACCTCTTCGTTGAACGGCCACAGATCTTCTAAGCTTCCTCCTCCTCGTCCGACGATGAGTACGTCGGCCATCTGGTACCGATTAAACTCTTCAATCGCCCTTGCAATCTCTTGAGCTGCCCCCTCGCCTTGGACTTTGACCGGGTTTAAAATCACGTGGACTCCAGCAAAGCGGCGACCTAAAATCGTTAAAATATCTTGGATCACAGCTCCTGTCGGGCTCGTCACGACGCCGATCGTCTTAGGCATTTTAGGAAGGGGCCGTTTCCTCTCCTTGGCAAACCATCCTCTGGCCTCGAGCTGGGCTTTGAGCTCATGGAGCTTTAAGAGGAGCTCGCCGACACCCGCAAATTGGAGCTCGCGCACGATGACCTGGTAGTTGCCGCGGGGAGGATAGACGTTGATCTCTCCTTTGACTACGACCTGGTCGCCATTTTTTGGCATTTTCGCTAACCCTTTCGTGTGGCCTCGGAAAAGAGCTGCAGAAATCTGGGATTCGGCATCTTTGAGAGTGAAATAGAGGTGGCCTGAGGCCTGCTCTTTAAAATTTGAGATCTCACCACGTACAGAGATATTGGGAAAGCCCGTTTCTAGCTTTTTCTTGATAGCAAACGTGAGCTCGGTGACAGAAAGAATGTTCTCCATTGCAATTCCTTAGTGGAATGATTAAAATAACCTCTTATTCAATTTATGGGAAAACAAAATCCGATCATCATTGCGAACTGGAAGATGTACAAGACGGCTCAAGAAGCCAAACAATTTCTTGAGACGTTGCACACATCGGCCCGCGTCAAGGTTTGGATCGCGCCTCCCTTCACAGCAATTGCTGCAGCGGTAGAGACAGCCCAGAAGGGCGTTATGATCGGAGCGCAGAACATGCATGAGGCCGAAGAGGGAGCTTTTACAGGAGAGGTTTCGGCGCGGATGTTAAAGAGCTTAGGGGCCCAGTTTGTGATTTTAGGCCACTCTGAGCGCCGGCGTCTATACCATGAAAGTGACCCACTCGTTGCTCAAAAGGTGGGACGAGCGCAGGCTTCTGGGTTGGTGCCCGTCGTCTGCATTGGAGAGACCGAAGAAGAGAGACGTCTTGGGAAGACAGAGGCTGTTTTGCGCCGCCAACTCGAAGCCATTGAGCTGAAAGGGGAGATGGTCATCGCTTATGAGCCTGTTTGGGCCATTGGCACCGGGCAAGCAGCGACCCCCGAGATTGCTGCTGCAACCCATGCCGCGATCCGCAAGATGGTCGGCCAAGAGACCATTCCTCTCATCTATGGAGGGTCGGTCAAGCCTGACAATGCGCCTACCTTTTTAAAACAGCCGCACATCGATGGACTTCTCATTGGAGGGGCGTCGCTTGATGTGCATCAATTGAACCAAATTATGGGAGCCGTATGACTGTTCTATTCTATTTTTCTCTTTTTCTCTTCGTTTTGATCTGTGCCATTCTATGCCTTGTGATCCTTGTCCAAGAGAGTAAAAGCTTGGGGCTTGGAGCTTCGTTTGGAGGCGATCCTGGAGAGTCTCTTTTTGGAACTTCAACGGCCGACGTTCTTAAGAAATTTACCGCCTATTTAGCATTCATCTTCATGCTCGCTTGTGTTCTCCTGTCGCTCTGGTCTGGATCGATCGGCAAGAGCCGAGCAAAGTCGCTTCCTACAACTATTGAGGAAGTCGAAAAATGAAACGGCCGCTGACCTACTTTGGGGATCCGTTGCTCCGACAAAAAGGCGAGCCCATTGCAACGATTACCGAAGAGATCAAGCAGCTTGCTTTAGATATGATCGAGACGATGGATGCTCACAACGGCATTGGTCTTGCAGCACCTCAAGTCGGCCAGGCCCTTCGCCTCTTTGTGCTGCGTCGGTACATCCACCAGCCCGATGACTCATGGTCGCTCTCCACGGACGTCAAGGTCTACATCAATCCTAAAATTTTGGACCACTCGAAAGAGACCGACGTTCAAGAAGAGGGATGTTTATCAATCCCTGGCCTTCGCTTGCAAGTGGCCCGACCTCTGCGCATCAAGATAGAAGCGACCGACCTCGAGGGCAAGACGTTTGTAGAGGAGATTGAAGGGTACAACGCGCGTGTGATCTTTCATGAAAACGACCACATCAACGGCGTCCTTTTTATCGATCGCGTCTCCGACGAAGACCGGAAATCCGTCGAAGCCCAGCTGCGCGAAATCAAAAAGAAGTACCATCCTTAAGGAGTTATAAATGGCAATAGAGGCTTATTCTGGACACTGGGTTCTTCGTGAATGCAAGCTGCTTGATAGACATCTATTATATAGTTTCATAGATCAATATAAGATCGATGACCAAATCGATGTTTGGGCAGTAGATCCTAGCCAGCTACCTACGATCTCAAAAACTTTAAATGTCTTGTCAAAAGGGATGTTTCTTTTTGGTTCAGGGGCTTATCTATTAGCGATGGGGCTCAGTGGTCATACGTACCGATATCGAGAGGCTCTGACAAAACAAAACCTCTATTTGCGCATTATCGGCGTTGCTCTTTTGGTGTTTGCAGGTTGGTTCTTTGTTAGAAATTCGAAAACCTCGTCAGTTTTATATAGCCAGTTAGAAACAGATCTTTCCTGGGATGGTAATCAGCGGCATGTAACTCTCCAAGAGTTTGCAGAATTAAGAGCAGAGCTTCTACTAGCAAGGCCTGTAGAGGCAAAAGCCGCTTTTAAGCTGCCAGAAGATTCCCTGTTTGGTGCACCTTATCTTACCCCAGGAGAAAAAGCAGACATTTTTCAAGAGAGAATGCAGATGTGGATCGAAGCACTAGAACAAGTGTGGCCCTTCTGTAAAAGGGAAGTACAGGATGGTCTTAACAAAGCAGATTACGTAGAAAGAGCGCAACAATTTCTACTCCAAAACCCAAATCCTCTAGGTCCAAGGGTTAGAGCAGTTTTTCACAGTGAGCTCCGCACTACGCTTCCTACTCTCATTCAAAACTTACGGCAATCCTCTTCTGTAGAGAATATAGAAGCTGTCATGCAAGAGTTAAAGAATTTTTATCCAGCTAGCTTCGATGTCTAACTCAAGCTGCCCTTACAGGTTAAGAGAGTGGCAAGCTTGAGGGTAATTGAGTGTTAGCAGTTACAGTTGCTTGCACAACTTGCGCTGCAATTGAAAGATCCACCACACGTTTTTGAATCGTCACAATTTGTGGTTGCCCAAGTCTGGTTGTGCGGCAAAGATGAATTTGTGCGGGCAACTTCTAAGTCAAGATCATACGGATCATGTACAGCTTTGGGGTCTAGGGAGGAATGCTTCTTGTGGTCATCTGGAGCTCTTTCTGGGATAACAACAAAAGGAGAAAATCCATTAATTCTCATACAAAACCTCTTTAAAAAGTTTGAATGTCTATCAAATTTACTAAAAATATTAAATTTGACGGCACTAGTATGATAATTTTTTTTGTTAATATAGCAAGATTTATTTGATTAGTCGGATGGAAGGGTAAATCGCTTCCCACTTTTTGGCGGGGTCGTACGAGAGGCCAAGCTCGAGCTGCCACTTGCCGGTTAAGAGAGTGGCGAGTTTGAGCGTAAATTCGTTGTAGCGTGGCTCGTTTTTGCGTCCCCATCCGTGGTGTGACTCGAAATGGAGCGTCCATGTGGGAGAAAAGCGAAGGAAAAAGCGGCCAAGAAGGGTGTTGCGTCCATCGGAGATGGGGGTGTGGAGCAAGTTTGAGATGGGCCGGGCAACGTCGAGGATAAAGTTTTCATGATCGGCTTTCTGCCAATCAAAGCGGCTCCGATGGCGGAACTCGACTCCAAAGGCAAAAAATTCTGAAGCGGTCCAATCGGTCCGGATGTTCATGCAGTCCCATAACTGCTGCTGAAAATTGTAGGCGAGTGTGCTGCGGACAAAAATCGAGGGTCTGCGGATTTCGAAAGAGGCGTATCCCTTGGGCACGGTTTGGTGAAAGGTGGTGGGACCAAAGTAGGCGTAGGTATAAAGGTCGAGAGCAAAATTGGGAAGGAAGACGGGATGTTTTGTGGAGAAAAACGACTGCCGAACGCCGGCACGGAGCAAGTTGAGCGTGTCGTAGCCGTCATCGAGGTTGAAGATGAAGTGGTGGTTCAGGCCCGATGTGGGGTGTGTCAGCCCTTGAAATTTCAAGTAGGGCTCAAGGGTGTGCTGCACGTGGGTGAAGCTTCTCTGAGCCAAGAGAGAGGCGTCGCAGCCGTAAGAGAGGATCCCTTGAGCTGCTCTTTGGTGCTCGGGGTTGTTGGTGTAAAAGATGCCGATGGCTCCCACAGAGGGGTTAAAGTTGACGGGCCCCAAGGAGAAGGGGCGGTAGAGGAAGTTGTTGGTCTCAAGGCGACCGGCATGCGTGCTGTGCAGCTTTTGGTTGAGGGCCTTTCCAAAGACGTAATCTAAATAGCCTGCCGAGAACCAGTTGTCCGAGATAATGCCCGAAGATCCGAGTTGAAAAGGGCGTATGCCGGTCGTGACGTAGGGGAGCTGCTGGTTGATGCTCTGGAACCGGTTGATGCGAGGCTGGAGATTAAAGCGGGAAAAAAAGTTGTCTTCGTAGTGGGTCGCCCAGAGGATCGTGCGCAGCTGAGTGTTGACCTCAAAGTCGTCGCTTTTAAAGTCTTGGGGCATCTTGTCGTCGCTGAGCCTGTCGTAGCTTAAGTGAACATGGGTCTTCTCGTTTTTGGAGTGCGTCGTCAAGAGTCCTTGCAGACGGAACCGTTTGTCTCCGCGCTCTTGGGGAACAATTTTATTAAAAGCCCCGTAAGTTTTTGTGAGGAAGAGGGTCCTTCCATCGCGCGTATGGTAGTCGGTCTCGATCGCCCCTCCTGGCCCATGTTTAAATTGGTAGTCAAAGCGGCCAAAGATTTTGAGCAGTTCGGTCGAGTAGACTTCGTAGCGCATCGAAACCTTTTGCTTGAGCACTTGATCCCAGATGAATTTATACCGGATCGGAGAGTCTTTGAGCCAGTTTAAGTCCATCTTGAAGGAGGGGAGCCAAAAGACAGGGAAGTCGAAAAACTTGAACCGGATCCCGCGCGCAGAGAGTTCGTCACCATCAGAAATGCCCATCGACGACGAGCGGAGTTCCCACCAGGCATTTTGTCCTTCGACCGTAGTGATGAAGGCGTTCGTGATTGAAAAGCTGCCATCGGGCTCGAGCTCGATCGTGTCTCCTCCCAAAAACCAGTACTCGGTCGACGTGCGGCCATCCCACACAGTTCCTCGTTTGCTCACGAAGTCGTACTCGAGCTTTTTTCCGATAAAAGCCCGGCCGGCATATTCGAGAAGAAGATCGCCTTCTGCAATAATTTTTTTTGTCGGAACACCCTCTTCGACGCGGTTTGTGTACTCCATCTTCCGCGCTTGGATGCGGAGGTTTTCGCCGACGATGATACCCCCGGCTTCGGTCGCAATGATGCCTTGATGGAAGGTCGGGTCTTTTAAATTAATTTTGAGCTCTTGCTCTTCGGCATGCAGGGCAAATGCCAGGAAAAGGATGAGGGGCCACCGCTTCATTGGATGCCTCGCATCAGAAGTCCAGCGAGCACATACCGATTTTTGGGGTTGCCCTCTTTCAGCGCTGCAAGGAGCATCTCGATCGCTTGGGCGTCGTGCCTTTCACAGAGGGTTTGGTACGCTTCGATGAGCAGCCGCGAGCTCTCTTCCGGAGTCAACTCGTAGGTCGAGGCGGGAGTCCTGGCTTGTAGAGGGATGTTCGGGCGGAAGCGGACCATTTCACTTTTTTTGGCGTGAGCCAGCCACTCTTGGATGTTTTTTTCGTAAGGCCCTGCCTCTTGAAGGCGTAGGAGTGCCAAGCTACAGTATGTCCGGATCTGAGGAGAGCCAGCGAGCGTTGCTTTTTGCTTGAGAAGCAAGAGCGTTGCTTCGGACCTGTGGTTCTCCAAAAGAGAGACGAGCGCGGGGATCAGATCGTACTGCCGTGTCTCAAAGAGGCGGTGGGCGATGTGCAAAAAGTCGTTTTGCGGCAGTTCAACGCACTCGAAAAGGAGCTCCTCGCGGAGGTTGAGAGAGATCCCTGCGAGGTCGAAAGGGAGCTTTTTGGCGTGAGATTGAAGAGAGGGGATCACTTTCCAAGCAGTTAAAGAATGGCCGACGGAGAATTGGGGTTGGAAGCCGAGATCGCGGCTGTCGCGGAGTAAAATCTCTTCGAGCGTCGCAAGGCATCTAGAGTCGCGCCGTTTTAAAAGTGCTATTGCAGCGTTGAAGCGGACGTGGATATTAGAGTCACGGGCCAGGGTTGCCAGCACACTCTCTCCTCCAGGAATCTCGCCAAGGAGAGCGATGGCAAAAAGGTTGTGCTTTTGTGCCAGGTCAAGGACAGGAAGAAGGGCTGAGCCGTCTCCTAGCATGTAGAGCGACTTTAAAGCAGCCAACTGCACATGGATGGCAGGAGAGCGCGCGAGATGTTGGAGCTGGGGAAGGGATTTAGAGTCTTTGAGGAGGCCAAGAGCTGCGGCACACGCCTCTTGCTCGTCGAGGTGGGGATGGGTCGCGTGAGCCCGAATCTTGGGCAGCAGGTCGTCTCTTCCGTGGCGAGCAGCGCTCAAAATAGCTTCGACGCGGAC
>Ga0210389_10001374_pt1 | contig 19733 bp, 2 predicted proteins | sample IncBWH28OmetaG_FD_160127 | JGI IMG/M metagenome (GOLD analysis project Ga0210389, IMG submission 160127) | Forest soil microbial communities from Barre Woods Harvard Forest LTER site, Petersham, Massachusetts, United States - Inc-BW-H-28-O ...
CTATCTTCTTATCAAGTCTGGAAACGTTTCACGATAATATCTGAGTAGATCACGTAGGCCGGCATCGTACTTCGATCCGACAATTCGCCGAACGTCGCGGATATCGCGAGCTAGTACATCTCGAAATGCGGCGCCGGCTTCACTTCGCGCCGTGGCTCGACCCAAAGATCCATAGGTTCGTGTCAGCGCGTGCTCCTCCGCCGTCATAACCAGCGCGCCGCCTTCGGCGCGCGATGTGAACTTCAATGCGGCCTGCGGCATGTGATGGGGCGTCAACGCGTCACCGACTACAGCTCTAGCATCCAGGGTCGCAAAGCGGCCGGCCTCTCCTGCGACCAGAGCCTCGGTTTCCTGGGCGCCGCGCCTGATCACGGCTCCGATAGCGGCCGTAGCAGCGCCAGCGGCGACTTTCACGACCGCGAAGGCAGCTTTCGCAATCTGGACGGCGCTAAGAACAGCCAGAGCAATGTAGGCGGCTTGCCCGAGCCTGCTTGCGTGAGCGGGAGATCCATGGCCACCGGGAATGCCGCCCGAGACACCCTCTGGCCGAGCCTCTGCTCCCGGGCTATTGATTACACCCGCAATCTCCGCTGCTTTGTCGAGAGCGGTTTGTGCTGGTGCCGGAGATGGCTTCGGAGTCGTCGTCCCAGCGCCCGGTTCTGACGTCGTTTTGGCTGGCGATGACCTCGGTCCGCCCTCTTTGGAATGTCCGCCCGTGTGTTCGGTATGCGTACCGGAGTGACCGCCTGAAGTCGAATGGCTCGGCTTCGGGGGCGAAAGTGGCCTCAGGACACCGACCTGCCAATGCCCGTCTGTAAATCGTGGAGTGCCCGAAAAGGTAAGACCATATGGCGCTTCTGGAGTCCGAACGCTGGCGGCGATGTCGTGCAATTGTTGAACAGTTTCCTTTCCAGTCGGCTGGAACGAAATGCCATATGGTTTGTATTCCGACGCATGTCCGGTCGGGTCCGTCGAGCCAAGGGGGTTTCCTTGGACATATGCATATAGGTTTACTCCGTCAACCAGGCCCGCCGGATCGGCCGCCGTCCACCTCCCCAGCCAAGGCACGTAGTACCGAGCCCCGTGGTAGTAGAGCGCAGTCTCCTCGTCCTTCTCCTTGCCCGTATACCGATACCTCTTCGGCGACACCTCCGACGAGCTGTCCGACGAGCGGAACGCGGTGCTGCCGAACGGGTGGTACTCCTCGTACGTAATGACGCGCCCTTGGGCGTCGAGCTCCATCACCGCCGAGTCGATGAGGTTACTGAGCTGAAAACGCCAGAGCGACCCTGCCGGTCCAGCACCCGAGATCGTCGTCTCGACCATCGCGATCCGCCGCTTGTCGTCCAACACGTGGAGAGTCTGCCTCTCCACCGTGATCGCCGAATTGATGGTCCCCCCCGCCCGACTGCGGAAAGTCTCCCAGCCACCGACATAGATGCGTTCGGTCAGCGTCGTGCTGGTGGTGGGCTGGAAGACCTTGCGTACCCGCTGGCCGCCGCCGTCGTAGGTGAAGAAGACGTCGCCGCCACCGCTGCCCATGTTCGCGTGCTGCATCCGGTCGGCGTAGTCCCACTCGATGAACGGCAGACTCGACATGTGGGTCATTGCCCCGTTGCCGCTATACGTGTACGTGTCGCTGAATGTCCCGTCCGGATCGCCAGGCGCCGAAGTCCCCATCAGACGGTTGCTGTTCGCCGCGTACTGGTAGCTCCGCGTCCAGGTTGGCCCAGCGGCGATCGGCGTGTGCGCGATCTTCTGGATGTTGCCGACCTGGTCGTAGCTGTACTTCTCGAAGTACTGAACGAGCGCCTGCAGGTCGTTGGGATGGGGAATCTGGCTGTTCGCGATCTCGAAGGTCCCAGTCGGCTGCTGCTGTCCCGGGTGCTCGCGCCCCTGCGCGTAGATCAGTCGGTAGATCGAATCGTAGCGGTAGAAGCCATCTCCGCGGACGGGCGTCGTGCCGCTGAAGATCGGGGCCGTGTCCGCGTTATCGTCGACCTCCACCACGTTGCCGACCGGATCGTAGGTGTAGAGAAGATCCTGAAGCTTCGCGGCACTCGCTGTTCCGCTCGCCAGGCGGTTCGTCACGAGGTGCGTGAGGCGAAAGGTGTCCGGATCGTAGGTGTACGTGACCTCGCAGGTCGCCGCCGGGTTCGAAGGAGAAGGCGTGACCGTCGGATCGGCGTAATCGTACAGAACCCGCTGGCCCCTGGCGTTGTAGTCGATGTTGGAGATCACTGTACCGGGCGTGGCGCCGCCGACGCCCACCTGCACGGTCTCCAGCAAACCCGCCGCGTTGTAGGTCGGCAGCGTGACGCTGCCGTCGGGCGTCGTGCGCTGGGTAATCCGGTTGAGCGCGTCGTAGGCCGACTGAACCCGAAAGGTCGTGAGCGGCGTCGTCGAGATCGGATCCAGGTAGGCGTTGGCGGCGGCCTGCACGTCCGTCGGGCTGGTCAGGCTCGTGAGATCGTTCGGGGCCGTGTTCCACTTCGGCTCGGCCGTGAAGTCGGCGGCCAGACGGCGCGTACTGGAGAGCAGATTGGCCTTGAAGTCGAACTGGTCGTTCGTCACCTCTCCCGCGCAGTCGAAGACCAGGTACGGTTGTCCGCGCAGGTTCGAAGCCTGCGCCGGTGACGCGGTCGCCGCGTCGGTCGGCGCCGCGCCCGCTGGGTCGAGCGCTTCGCCGTAGATCGTCCGCAACAACAGCCGCTCCGTCAGGTCGTCGGGTGTCTGGCCTGGCTGGCCGGTTGACTCGGCGAAGGTCTTCTGGACCAGCAGGTGGCTGGGTCGTTGAAGCGGGTCGTAGCGATATCGGAAAATCTGGAAGCGGCTGTCCCACCCACGGAGCGGCTTGCCGGCCAGGTCGGGGAGCATGAGCCGCGTACCGGCGTCCTGGCTATCGGTCCGCTGCGTGCGCGACAAGACATCGAAACGCTGGGTGAGTGCCGCGATGGGCGTTGTCGGGTTTAGAGCCGCCTGTCGCGCGTCGATGATCGCGAGCGCGTTCCCCTCCACGTCCAGCACCGTGCGCGTGGGCAGGAACGCATCGGTGAACGTGGCCGGCGAGACGCTGTCGTCCCAGGTCCGGTTCTGCTCGGTGACCAGGAACGGGCGCCCAAGCGCATCGAATTGGGTGACCGCTGGTGTTTGCGCTGTTCGCGCCGCCAGCCAGGCTGCGCGTTTCTCCGGATCCGTCGGTTGCGCGCCTGCAGGGTCTGGGCTGCCGCGCAGGCTATACCAGGTGGTCCCCAGCACGGTGTCGTTCGGGTCCGAAGAGATCTGTTGCCAGACATCGAACTCGACGTCGGTCTCCGTCCCGTTGGGCAGCTCGGTTCGGACGACGCGATCGAGCGCGTCATAGTGGATGATCGGCGTGACGCCGGCCTGCACGACGGTCGTTTCGTCCTCGAATTCGAAGGTCGCGCTGAAGAACGGTTCGTACTGCTTGACCGGGTTCCCTTTGTTGTTGAAGACGGTGCGGCCCGTGCCGACCCAGCGCGGGTTCGCGGAGGCCACGACGACGTTGCCGCTCGCGTCGAACAGCGGTCCCGGCTCGGCTTGCACCTTCTTCATGGCCACCCGGCCGAAGCCGTCGGTGTAGGTGTAGCTTTCGAGAAACCCGTCGACCTGGTGGACCTCGCGAGCGAGCGTATGGACAACCACCGGCAGCTGCGAGGTCTGCCAGCGGAGGACGTCGTAGATCATCTGCGTCGTCGGCTTGTCAATCGTGTCGCCCAGGTTCTCGCTGGTCTTGCCCATGACGGCGGTGGCGACCACCTGGCCGAGCGCGTCGAACTGCGCCTGCACGCGGTTCAGGTTGGGATCGGTAACGAGGAATGGCGCCAGCACCCTGAAGTCGTTGACCGCCTGTGCCGTGTTGCCGAGCGGATCCTGCGTCGTCGTCACCAGCAGGTGGAACTGGGTGTCGTAGGTAACCGTGTGCGTCTGGTTGAACGGATCGGTCAGCGTGACCGGCAGGTAGAACTGCGCTGGGTCGAATTGAATCTGTCCGCTGCGCGTCCAGTAGCCGATGTCGCCGGGGCGCTGGACGTAGAATCCGCCGCCCGGTTCGGTGCTGGTCAGCAGCGCCGGGATGGCGATCGGCTCCGCGACGCCGTTGGAGAACGACGCCGCGTCACTGACCAGCGTCGCGACCAACCCCGCCGTCAGCGCGAGCTGGTAGCTCTCGAACGGCAGCGCGTGTCCGCCCGTGTCGCCGAGCGCCGCCGCGCCCGTCGGCACACCGCTCGCGTCCTCCGCGTAGTAGAGCTGCTGCTTGTGGTCGAGCATCCGGCGGGCGACGCCGATCGCCGGTGGCGTCGCGTCGTACGGCAGGTCGTTGGCCGGCGCGATCCCCGCGATGGCCGCCTCCAGATCGTCGCGCGAGATCAGTCCCTGGCCGCCGACGGGCAGGTCGAGCCCCGTCAGCTCGAAGGCCGTCGTCTCCACCGGCAGGCCCAGCCGGTAGAAGTCGTCGCCGTCGTGGTTGATGTACGACATCTCGTTCTCGGTCGCCCAGGCCTTGAGCTGCTCGGGCTGGACGCCGGTCCCCGGCGCGCGCCCGTAAGCCACAGCCGCCTTGCGCGTCACGTTTCCGAAGTCGTCGACGTCCAGGACCAATTCGTGCGTGACGCGCGGGTCGGTCGGGTTGCGCTCGGTGTGCACCGAGATCGTCTCGCGCGGAAACGCGAAGAAGACGCCGTGGCGCCAACCTTGGCTGGTCTGCAGGGTCCGCACCTCGAAGCTCGCCTCGGTGATCGCGAACGGAACCGGCGCCAGCGTCGGGTTCACGTCGCCGTCGTCGGCGTAGACCTCCTGGTGGAGCAGGTGTCCGCGCAACGCGCGCGCCGCCTCGCGCTCGTCCTGGATGGTGATGGTGTCGGTGAGGATCGTGTCGGGCAGCAGCAGCGCCTGCGGCGGGGTGCCGTCCTTGGGCCCCGGCGGGAAATACTCCAGCGCCAGCGCCGCCTCCAGCGTCTCCTTCTCCAGCCAGGCCCCCGTGTGGAACCAGCTCACCATCCGCGTGGGCGGCTGGAACGTCTCCGTCCCGGTGGTCCCCAGCGTGAACGCCTCCGCGTCGGTCTGCTCGACCCGCGCGAAGCCGCGGAACTCGCGCTCGACGCCGTCGTAAAAACCGTGGTGATAGCTGTACGTCGACGTGAGGTGGCTGTTGGAAATGGCGTCCAGCCGATCGATCTGCGCCACCACCTGCACCGGGTACATGAGGCGCGTGAGCCAGGGCGTCCCGGCCGCCTTGTCGGCCAGGTAGAACTTGGTCGACGGCGCGTAGGTCACCTGCGTGGTGGCGCCCAGGTTGTTGACCACCGACACCATCAGGTGCGGCTTCACGCTGTTCATCAGGTCGACGTACAGGATCTGCCGGCCGTCGGCGTTCTGCAGCGGCGACGACCAGACCAGCGTCGCCGTCCCGGTCCCGAGTAAATCGACCACGCTGACCTGGCCGGCGCTGTCCATCGCCGGCAGCGAGGTGATCGGCGTGGCCGGTCCCAGCGCGTTGCCCGATTGGTTGAAGTAGAGCGTGATGCCGCGCGTGCCGAGATAGAAGATGTCGGTGGTCCCGGAGCCGTCGACGTCGGCGAAGCGGATCCGGCGGGCGTCGAACTCGTCCTGGCCCGCGAAGACCGGGCTCGACGCCAGCGTCACCTTGGCACCGAAGCGGCCGTAGCCGAGGTTGGGCCAGTAGGCCACCTCGCCGTTGCGGACGCGCACGATGTCGACCATCCCGTCGCCGCTCATGTCGGCCAGCTGCACCGTCTCCTCGGGATCGGCGAAGACGATCGCCGCCCCCTTGTTGTCGTCGCTGGGGTGGTAGATGCGCTGCGCCGGCTCGAACCCGTCCTTGGCCAGCGAGTGGTACCAGACGAAGGCGTCGTCCTCGCTGATCAGCAGATCGGGCAGGCCGTCGCCGTCGAGGTCGATGAAGCGCAGGTTCGGATCGTGCCAGTCGACGTTGGGGAGCGCGGGGAAGGTGCGGAACGGGTCGAAGTCGCCGTCGGTGGTGCGCGTCGCGTAGCCGGTGACCGGCTCGCCGTAGGAGACCAGGTCCAGCTGGCCGTCGCCGCCGAGGTCCATGAGCTGCTGCATCCCGCCGGCCAGCGAGCTCGGCGAGGGGAGCGTCGGCAGCGTGACCGGCGGCGTGAGCTGGCCGCCGCCGGCGTTGGACTTGTAGTACCAACCCCGATCGTCGTCGATGAGGACGCCGGGGATCCCCTCGCCGTCGAGGTCGACCCACTGTTTGTGCCCGCCGTCGACGCCGCCGGTGAGGCCGTCGAGGCTTTCCGGCGGGAGCGCCGAGAGGACGTCGTTGACCACCGGGCGCGCGTAGTCGAGCGCCAGCGTCGGCATGGCGGCCTTTTCGACCAGCGCGCCGGTCGTGTCGTCGAAGAGGTAGCCGAACTGGGTGATGCCGGTCAGGTAGGTGAAGGCCGGCCCGGGCTCGTACGTGAAGTCCGTGGAGCGCACCAGCAGCGCCGACGTCGGCGTCAGGTGGTGGAACATCAGCACCCGCTGGCACGAGCGGTAGGTGCGGACCTCGAACCCGGCGCGGTAGCTGGAGAACGGGTCGACGCGCACCGGCCAGGGGACGTCCTCGTCGGGGGTCGGCGTCGGCCCCGAATGCTCGCCGTAGTCGAACACCAGCTCGAAGAAGGCGGTGGTGGGGGAGATCTGGCCGGGCGTGAGGTTGCCGTAGAAGACCCGCTGCAGGTAGCGCTGCGCCGTCGCGACGAAGGTGGGCGGGGAGGTCGAGTAGACGAAGCGGCTCCGCTCGTTGGTCTGCGTGGGGTCGACCCCCGCGCCGTCCTCGGCCTTGTATACGTACTGGACGACGTTGCCGCGATCGTCGCTGCTCTCTTCCAGAAGCCAGCTGAAGACGCGCGACGGATCCTTGGGGTCGACGATCTGCGTGGACGTCGTCTGGCCGTAAATGTGGGTGACGTTGTCCTTAGTGGTCACCTCCCAGTGCTCCGCGCCGCCCGCCGCCAGCGTGTGCCGCTCGATGCGCGCGAACAGCCCCTCGACGCGCGGCCGGTAACGCTGCACCGTGCGATCGGACAGCACTTGTACGTCGAGAACCAGCGGTCCAGTCGGGTCGGCCGGGTTGGCCACCCGGTTGGGGACCAGATCCTCGGCGCCCGACAGGATGTATTCGTCCGACTCCTCGACGTCGTAGTAGCGCGGCAACCCCTTGTCGGTCTTGCGCGTGATGGTCGGCAGCGACAGGGCGAAGCCCAGCCCGAACGGTCCGTTGCCGTGGCCGCTGTCGTAGCCGAGCCCCACCTGCGGCCCGAAGCCGCTGCGACCGGGCGAAGCCGGGAGCGGCACGCTCAGCGACGCCGTTCCGGTCGCCGCGGCCACGGCGAACTTCTCGCCCATCCCCCGGATCGCCCCGCCCCCCTTGGGCAGCGACAGCGCCGGCAGCATCGACGGCTTGTCGGCCTGACTCTTTCCGGACGTTCCGCTGCCGCGCCCGCCGGCGTCGGGCGCAGGCGGCGCGGCCGGCTCGTCGGGTCCACTGGCGGACGCCGGCGCGTCGGGGGTCGACGATCCGTAGCCCTCAGCGCCGCTGGTAGGATCTTTCAACATCGACGGGCACTACGGCGCGGCGATCACACCGTTGATGATCGTGACGCTCGGCTTCGGGCTCTGGTTCTCGGCGGCGGCGAAGATCGCCTGCATGCTGGCCAGGTTCTGGCGGACCCAGGTGCTCGCCGTCGCCGTGGTGAGCAGCTTGCGCAGGTCGAGCGGCGCCAGGTCCTGCACCTGCGAGACCACGCCGACGCCGTTGCGCTGGACGCGGAGCGCGTTGTCCAACTGATCCTTGCCGAGCGGGATGATCACGATCGGGACCTGCTCCCAGATCGATTCCTTGATGGTCGCCAGGCCGCCGTGCATGAACACCACGTCCGCCTGCTTCATGATGTCGAGCTGCGAGACCCAGGGGAACCAGGCCACGTTGGGCGGGAATCCCTGGCTCGGGTTGAGGTCCATCCCGAACTGGACCCGCAGCGCGGCGTCCAGCTTGTCGCCCACCGCCAGCACCAGAAAATAATTCTGCATTCCCTGCGTCTGCATCATGGCGATGAGGTTCAAGAACATCTGGCGCGCCAGGAACTCGTAGTCCTGGACCTGCGAGCCGGAGGTGCCGAAGATGAGCCGCTGGGTGGCTGGAACCGCGACCGCGCCCGACTCAGTCGGATCGGGCGGGGGCGGCGTGCTGTCGAGCGCGCTGCGCAGGATCATCGGTTCGACGTACGAGACGTTCGCGGCGTGGACCCAGTCGGGGTCGGTGAAGTCGAACTGCTTCGAGCAGGGGATGATCTCGGGCTGCACATTGAGCGGCGCGACGAAGTCGTCGATGCTCATCCCCTTCTGGGCGGCCGGCACCACCCCGTCGATGATGGCCTGCGCCAGCGCGGGCTGCATGTAGAGCAGCTTCGTCTTGGCGTGCAGCGACGGCAGATCGGCCGGGTGACGCAGGAAGGTCGTGATGATCACGAACTTGGTGCCGTACTTCCAGTGAATGAGCAGCGTCTCGAGCGCGGTGAAGTAGCCGCTCACGAGCAGGTTGGGCGCCCCGGTCCCCGTGAAGATCGCGTCGAGCTCGCCGGGCACCGCCGGGACGCCGGGCGAGGCGGGGCGGCCGACGATGGGAAGGATGTGGGCCGGTTTCCAGCGCTGGTCGAGGGGCTCGAGCGTGTTCTCCGACGAATAGCCGGCCGGGTAGATGTCGGCCAGGATGGTGGTGAAGTAGGTCGTCAACGACGCGTAAGGGGAGATGATCGACTGCGTATCCGGGATCCCCATGAACCGCACGGTGAGACCGGCGTTCTGCAGCGACTTCGCGAGCGTCACGCAGGGGAGCCAGTGCCCCTGCTCGCGGTAGATGTCCGGCCAAATCATTACTTTCGACATGTGCGCGCTCCTCGATCCGCCGTCGTGTTCAGGAGACCGTGTAAGTGAAGATGAGGACGATGTCCTCGACCTGGTCGAGCGTCAGGCCCGTCTGCGTCAGCGTCAGATCCTGCGACGTCCAGCCCGGCAGCAGCGCCGCCGCGTTGGCCAGCGAGCTCCCGAGGGTCGTCTTGCTGAAGATCTTCATCCCCGTCGGTGAGGTCGCGAGCGAGATATCGCCGTCGGGGCTGGGCACGTCCGTGCTGGTATTCACCGTGAACGTCGGCTGCGGGTCCGTCGCCGCGCCCGCCGCCAGATCGATGTTGGTCGCCACCGAGACAATCGTCATCTTCATCTGCTTGTTCCGGATGACGAACGGGAAGTGCTGAGGCAGGAGGGTCATCGTCGTCGGCGAGGTGGTGTTCGCGAGCAGCCGGTGAAAGACGTCCGGGAACTCCTTGCTCAAGCTGAACGCACGCACGAGGCCGATTCCGTTGTTCGGCTTCGAGATGGCGGCCAACATGTTGTCGAGCTGTTTGGTGAGGTTTGTCGTCGCGCCCGCACTGAGAATGGCGCCGCCTTCGCGCGCCGTGTAGGAGAGGGTCATCACCACGTCGGTGATGGTGTCGTAATCGAACTGCGGCGCGGCGGTCGGCAGGTCGAGCTGCCAGCGGCTGATGGCGCCTGCGCCCTCGAACGGCAAGTAGCGCTCGTCTCGGAAGTTGAGCTCGAACAGGCCCGGATCGTTCTGGGCGGTTCCCACCGCGATGGCCTGGATGCCGACGGGGTCCTGAACGAAGCGGGGATCGGTGGCGCTGCTGGAGGCACCCTGGTAGGGGTACTTCGTCGGGTCGGCCAGCGTGGCGTCCTTGCGGAAGGTGCTGCCGAGGAGGGTCAGCTTGGCGCTGACGCTGGTGTGCGGTCCGGTGACGCAGGGGATGGTGAGCCGTACGGCCTTGATGCGCCGGAAGTACTGTCCGGGAAAGTCCAGGTCGAAGAGGATCTCGGGCAGCTCGAACTGGCAGGTCCCGGTCTCGCGCAGCGTTTGCAGCGCGCCGCCGTTGATCATCGCCAGCGAGATCGGCTTCTGGATCTCGTACTCGCGCTTGTATTGATCGAGGTAGGCGACCTCCATCCGCTTGAGGTCGTAGATGAGCTTCTCACCCGCCAGCAGCCCCTGGTGCAGGCTGTCCTGATACCCGAACTGGATGTACGTGTCGGTGACGCCCAGCTCGAACTGGAAGGTGCGCTCCGCCGTCTTGGCCGCGTCGTAGGCCAGCGTGTAGACCTGCTGGAACGTGCGCGAGAGCTGCGTGACCATGAAGCTGTAGAGGTCCTTGCTGGTGAACTTGGTCTTGAGGAAGCTGAGGACGTCGTTGGCCATGTCGATCTGCGCGTCCTGGTTGTCGAGCTCGGTCTGGGCGATGTCGACCCGGATGTTGGCGACGGCGATCTGCTGATTGATCTGGTTCATCTCCTCCAGGGCCAGCCGCTCCTGCAGCTTCCAGTCCTCCCAACGCCTCTCGAACCCGGAGACCATCCCCGCCAGCGAGGAGAGGCCGCGGCTCAGGCTGGCTGCCGCGCCGAGCGCATCGCCGGTGGCGTTCGCGGCCGACTGCAGGGCCGTCCCGATCTTGATGTCGACCAACCCGGACGGGAACGGCCCGACCATGCCGGCCGTGGAGTCGGGGATCACCGCGAACAGCGCGGCCAGCGCATGGGCCGCCCCCCCCAGCGTCTCTGTCACCGTCGACGCCGTCGTGAGCGCCATCTCGGTCAGCTCGGTCTCGCTGATCTTCTCGCGGTTGGCGTACTCGGTGTGCCGATCCTCGGCCATGACCAACGAGAGCTGCAGCGCCGTGATGTTCCCGTTGGCCTCGTCGATCTGCTTCTGCTTGACCTGCCGGACCAGCTGCAAGAGGCGGATCTCCTGGGTCTGGCGGAGAAGCTGGAGATCCTCGCCGTCCTTCTTCTCGAGCGCCGACAGAAACTCGGCGCCAAAGCTCTTGAGCTCGTTGCAGAGATCGATCGCCTTTTGGATCCAGACGGTGAAGCGGTAGTGCGGCAGCGGCGTGTTGAGCTGCGAGATCACGCTGCTCAGATCGAGGCCGGCCGCCGTCGCCGCCACCAGCAGCGCGGGGTTGATCGGTGGCTCGAACAGCGCGAGCTGCCGCTTGACCCCCTCGAAGTTGAGGCTGTTGTGGATCTTGAACAGCCGGTCCTGCACGGTGGCCCAGTAGGTGTCCAGGCGGTCGTTGCGCGGAATCTGGAAGAACGGGGTCTTCAGCGCCAGGCTCTTGATGGCCGAGATCCCCGAGGTCGGCGGATCGAGGGTCGTCGTCGGCAAATAGGGCTTGTTGCTCACGATCTGGTACTCGACGTCGACCAGCGCGTCGGAGAAAGCATCGAGCCCCTGCGCCTCGAGCTCGTTGAAGGTGAGGCGCTGCGGCTCGGCGAGTGACTCGACCTCCGGCGGCGGATCGCCGAGCAGCTGATTGGCCAGAATGTAGAGCTGGGTGGCCTCGTTGATGAATTCGAAGCTGTCCTGCTGGAACAACGTGTCGCCCCAGGCGATCAGGTTGTCCAGGTATTTCATGAAGGCGAACTTCTGGTACGCCGACATGCGCTGGCGGGCGATCAGGTCGGGTTTGAATGGGTTCCGGCGCCAGTCGTCGATCTCCGCGTCGATCTGGTTGCGGTCGTAGACGGAGAGGTTGTCCCGCAACCCGAGGGTATCGAGCAGGCTATCGGTGGTGTCCTTGTTGGCGAAGAACGGGAGGAAGCTCCAGAAGCGCGCCCCCACCGGCAGCTTCGAGACGAAGCTCTTGGTCTGCTCGTACGTGTTGAGGCCCTGGCGCGGATCGAAGACGTAGCTGTACCACTTGAACGCCTCCTCGAACTGCAGGTCCTGGCTGAGGCGCCCGGCGATCAGCATCGGCAAGTGGAAGAACAGCTCCCAGTTGTAGACGCCGAACGGCGTGGCATAGCCGAACTCGATGGTCGGCAGCGCGTAGGGCGGAATGACGCTGTCGCTGCCGGGCGAGAACTCGGTCTCGAACATCCGCTGGGTGGTGCCGTATGCCTGCGTGTCACCGGCGATGTGGTAGCCGAGGTACAGATTGCCGTAGTAGTTGTAGTAGTAGTTCGAGTAGTAGCGGCTGTCCGCGATGGGCAGCGCCTGGGTGAGGCGGTTCATGAGGCCCTCGGCGCCGAAGTCGTGCAGCCGCTTCTGCAGGTCGCGCACCAGGGGGTGGTTGAACGCCTGGAAGGAGGCGGTGAGGATCTGGCTCTGGCTGAGGCCCGCCTTGGCCAGCGGCCCACGGTTGATGGCGAACAGGCTCTTGACGTCGGTCTCGTAGAAGAACGGGCGGTTCCCGCCCGCGCCGAAGTAGTCGAGGTTGGTGTCGAAGACCCGGAACGCGCCGGGCGTTTGACCAAAAAACGGGACGTTGTCTCCGAAGGCGAGCTCGTCGTTGGGCGCCACCTCCCCCTCGACCGGGAACTCGACCTCGACCGCCTCGTTGTGCTTGAGGACCGTGCCGATCGGGTAGTTGGTGCCGACCGAGAGGCCGCCCGCGGTGGTGGGGTCGAAGGTGTCCTCGCCCGTGTACCAGAACTGGAACGTGCCCAACACCTGCGCGTTGAGCGTGTCCGGGAAGGGGTCCGTCGCTCCGAACAGCCTGGCGAACGCCGCGATGATCTCGTCGGCCGGGCTGGTGGGATCCTGGGGAATGCTGGTCTTGACCACGTCGACCGAGGCGTAGTCGGGGCTCACCCTCGAGATCCGGAGATGATACGGATCGGGCGAGGGAACGTTGTCCCCCGTGTCGGGCTGGAATGGATTGCTGGCGTTGCTGTCGATCGCCGCCTGCACGGTCCGCTTGGGCTTGAGCCACTTGTTCTGGCTCGGGTTGTACTCGGTCCACATGAGGCGGATCTCGCCCTGGTATTGCGTGCGCTGCGGCGTGGCCACGTTGGTCCCGTCAATCTTGGCGGTGGTGGGCTGGGGCACCTGCTTGACCCGGATCATCGGCCAGTAGAGGTGGAGGCGTCCGTTGAAGATCACGGGAGCGACCAGCTCGGCGTCGATGTCGACGGGGATCGTGATCCATGGCGTCCAGCTCCCGTCATACGACTGCTTCCCCTGGAACGTCCGGTAGTAGAACGTGTAGGGCTGCGAGCGCGTCCTGCCGATCACGTGCAGGACGTAGTTGATCCCCGACGAATTGACGTCCTCCGCGTAGGCGCCGACGATCTCGAGGTTCGAGACCTCGTTCATCCCGTCGAGGTAGTTGGTGAGCGCCGTGACGCCGATGTCGTCGGTGATCGCCTGCTGCTGGAGCTCGTCCTCGAGCGACTGGAACAGCTCGGTCTTGTCGTCGCGCAGCTCCGGCTCGATGTAGTTCTCCGGATAGAGGAACACCTGGCGGTTCGCCTGCCAGACGCGGAACTTGTCCATCCAGGCCCACTCGTCCTTGAGCAGGGCCAGCTGCGCCGCCGAGGAGCCGTCCTCGAGCCCCAGGAACACGCGATCGACGAAGAGCTGGATGACGTTCAGGGCCAGCACCATCCGGGAGATCAACGTATCCGTCTCCATCCCGACGTCGACCAGGAAGAAGCCGAACAGGTCGTCGGTGTCGATGAAGGTCTGCACCGTGCCGTTGATCCAGATCGGACGTGTCGTCAGATAGCCGACCAGCGCGTCGCGCTGCTTCTGCCGGAGCGGATCGCGCAACGGCTTGAACACCGCCTGCCAGCTGTCCGCGGTGAACTGCGCGCGAAAGGCGTTTCGCAGAGTGATCGCGGTCGCCGGCGTCAGCTCGCTGTGGACGAGCAGGTCCAGGATTTGTTGGGCGCGCAGATCGAGCTTGGTGACGATCGCCATCGCCGCGCTCAGCACGAACCAGCGCGCGGGGTCGAGCGGCACCGTCGTCACAGGCGCCGGCAACGACGTCACCTGCGTCAGGATCGTGTCGACGTCCACTGCCTTCCACCCGGTCTGGTTCTCGACGTCGGCCTCGGAGGGCGCGGCCACGTCGTTCCAGAACTCGAACAGCGTTCCGTTCTTGAACGCGGTCGAGCGGTTGAGCGCCAGGAGATCAATCACCGCGCCGAGCGCGCTCCAGGGCACCACTGGCGCATTCAACAGCACCGGAAGGCCGTCGAAGGAGAACACCAGATCGAGCGGATTGGGGGTCGCGTGCGGCGGCTGATGCGCGACCAGGTGACGCAGCTCGAGCTTCGTCAAGGCCAACCCGGTGGCGATGCCGGCCGCCTTGGCCATCTTCAGGTAGGCCGGCGGAGCGACCGGACCGGCGGGCGGATTGGCGGTCGGGACGGTGATCGTGAACGGCAGCGTCACCGTGGTCGGGACCGGGACGGCATCCGCGTTGTCGATCTGCCAGAGCAGCGAGATCTTGGCGGTGGTATCGGCTGGCTGGAACGCGAACCGCACGTTGAGGACCGTGTTCGCCTTGAGCTGCACCGGCGAGGGGAACGGCAGGGTCGTCGCTGGGGTGTTGGGCGCCGCGGCCGTGGCCGGCACCGCGGTGAGGGTGTCGATCGAGACCGCCTTCACCGCGTCGGTCGTGAGCAGCACCTCGCCGGGCACCACCGTGCCGCCGTCGATGGAGGCGAAGAACTGGTACTGGCCGCTCTGGGGAACGACGATCACCGCCCGGCGGACGCCCGGTCCGGCGCCGTCGATCGTCGCGCTGCCGTCGTCCCACCCGCCGTTGAGGAACACCTTCCAGTCGTCCATCGCCGTCACGTCCGGCGGCGTGGGGAACGTGGGGTTCGGATTGGGGACGATTGCCGTCAAGCTCTCCGTGAGCAGGAAGTCCGCCGTGTCCTGGTCGATCGCGAACAGCTCCTTGGCCATCACCAGGATGTCGGTCGTCTTGGCCTGATCGATCAGGAAGGCGTTCAACGTGGAGAACACGAACGCGTAGCGGGTGGGGAGGTCCGTCGTGCCGAACAGGGTGGTGAAGAAAGGGTCCGAGGGGGTGGGCAGGAACGGCGCGAAGTAGCGCACCAGAAAGGCCTGGTCGGCGTCGCTCAACGGCGTCGGTCCGGCGATGATGTTGATGGCCTGAACGACGCGCTGGGCGGGGACCACCTTGGCGAGCAGCTTGCTCAGGGCGGCCGCGTCGGGCTGGGCCAGGGCCGGCAGCGACGTCGCGATCCCCGCGATCGAGGTCGAGAGCCGCTGGGCGAAGGTCTCGAGATCCGCCAGTGAAGGAACGGAGGGATCGCCGGTCTTGCCGACGTCGGTCAAGTAATAGGTCATCGCCGCCGGCGTCATCTGCGTGGATTGCGCGCGCGCGAACTCGAGGAGCGCGGCGAAGGTGGCGGGGATGCGCGCCGAGAACAGCGTGCCAGCCGTATCGAACGGATCTTGCCCCGTCAGGACCTGGAGGTCGTTCAGGTCGATGACCGAGATTCCGAGCGCCTGGCTGAGCGTCGCGTTCCGGTAAATCACGCTGAGGAACGCGAGATCGATGGAGGTGACGCTGTCCGGCCAGAGGAAGTCGATCTCGATCGACGTCAGCCGGAGGGCGGCGCGCACGTGGGCCTTGATGTCCTCGCCCGGCGCGCTGCTGGTGCCGGGGAGAGTCACCGAGCCCCCCTCTGCCACCGTCTCGAGATCCTTCAGCTCGGGCTGATCGGGGCTGCCGACCAGGAACACCTGATCGAAGAGGCTCTTGGGGTTGCGGACGCTCCGCCGCGTGTCGACGTCGGCCCAGAGCGCGAACACGGCCTGGGCGGGGATCCCCAGTCGATCGATGGTCCGTTGAACCTGAGAGACCTGGATGAGGTTCTGGGGGATCTGAGGGACCGGAAAGCCCGGAAAATCGGTCACGGTCATGAGGTAGCGATCGAGCTCGAGCATCGACCAACCGAGGCGGCGCCAGAGACGGATGAAGAAGCTGATCCGACCCAGGGTCTTGGGGCCGAAGTTCGGATCGTTGAGGTGCGCGATCTGGAACTGGGTGACGTCGCACTGGGTGAGCGCGTCCCCCGTCGCCGCGATGTGGATCCCTTCCGGAGCCGCGGTGAAGTCGACGTCGAGATTGACGAACTGCGTGTCGAGCAGGTCGAGCAGCTGTTCGTAGGTCAGGCCGCTGCGCTGAAGAAAGACCGGGACCAGGGCCAGCAGATCGAGATAGCTCCCCTGGAGGTTCAGCGTCGGCGTGGTGGGGTTCGGGATCAGCACCGGCGATTGGCTGTCGAACCCCCAGAGCTCCCAGATCGGCGCCGGCGGCGGGACCTGCGGCGGCGAGCCGGCCGGCAACGGCGCAGGGGCCACGATGGCGTTCGCCTCAGCGGTCACCAGGTTCAGGTAGGCCAGGGCGGACGTCCCCTTCTGGAAGGTCGTCGCCAGGCTGTCGGTGGTGAACGCCTCCAGCACGTCGCTGAGACGAACACCCTTGGCCTTGAGGAAGATGCTCCCCTCCTCCTTGCCCATGGCGAGCGGCAGGTTGAAGGGAAACACGGCGTTCTGGAGGTTGTTGTCGGCGTCGATCACGTCGTGCTCGGGGAACACGGTGAGCGTGTCGTTGGTCGCGCTCGTCTGGGGCGTCGGGAAGACGGTGAAGAGCGCCCCCTTGGGGGTCCCCGGGTCGCGGATCGGGTAGCGCCAGGCGTCGTCGTCGACGAACCACTCGCGCTGCGCGCCCGCGGCGGGAGGCTGGGGCGCGTCGGCGTTGCTCCTCGCGATGGTCGCGCGGGGCCCGAGAATGTAGCCGCGCGCGGCGAACGCCGCGCTGATCGTGGCGACCGACGCCGCGTCCCCGTTGGCGGCCAGGTCGATGGTGCTGGCCGGGATGGGGGTGTTCGAATTCGCCTGCGTGAGCTGGAACGCCAGCAGACCGGGGGGCGTGGCCCGGGCCGCGAAGGGAGCCGAGTCGCCGCGCACCGCGAAGCCCCACACGCCGTCGCTGACGAGCCAGGCGCGATAAGGCGGATTGTTGCCGGACGGGTCGACCTTGACGGTGGTGCCCGCCTGCAGGACGAACCCGTTGGCGGCGATCGCGGCGATCACGGTCTGGAGGTTGGCGGCGTTCCCCGCCGCGGCGCCGTCCAGCGTCGCCGCGGCGACGTTGGTGATCGTCCCGCCGGTCGTCGCCAGCGGAAAGATCCTCGCCGAGGCGGCCGACTCGAGCACCTCGTTGACGAGATCGATGTAGGGGAGCTCGGTGTTGGTGTTCGAGCAGGTGATCTCGATGTCCGCCAGATCGTGTCGCCGGGCGAACAGCGCGTTCTGCGCGGGACCGTTCACGAACTCGAGCAGGTCGACCAGGTAGGCCCCGGGGTCGAGGACGGTCTGGCAGCAATCGCACGTGCACTGGGTGTTGCTGCCAAACAGCGTGATCCAGTTCGGGAGGAGGCGCGTGCTCGGCGTCTGCGGGGCCGTGGGGACGCCCAGCTGGGGGTTGTACCCCTCCGTCGGGTCGAGCGTCGTCGTCCCCGTCGCGTCGGCCAGCGCGGTCATGTCCAACTTGCCGGGGACAGCGCTCACGCCGCCGAGGTCGTTGAGGTTCTGGTGGAACTTCACCAACGTGAACAGCACCTCGGAGGTGTAGTGCGCCGCCGTGCGATGGATGTTGCGCGCGGCGGTCAGCCCGCCGACGAACCCCGGCTGCGTCGCTATCTGCGCGATGAACGTCCCCTCGTCGATCTGGGAGATCTTGACCGCGGAGTCGAGCTGGTTCGCGATCAGCAAGGACCCGTTCGTGAAGTCCGGCGTCAGGCGGTAGACGCGCTGCAGTTGCTTGAGCGCGGTGACCCCGGCCGGGCTGAGCGAGGCCGACGGGTTGGCCGCGAGGTACTGATCGATGTTGGTGTCCTCGAGCGTGAAGGTCGCGTTGGTTGGGTTGCCGAGGAACCCGGAGACCTCCGGCAGCGAGGAGGTGGGGGGCGCCGCCGCGGCGGCCGTCGCCAGCCCCGACGAAAACCGGTTCTGCTGTCCGACGGTGCCGAACAGGGCGAGGAGCCGCGCCCCATAGACGCCGGCCTTCTCGGTCGCGCTGCGGCCGGGGACGTCGCCGGGGAACTGCCCGGCGTTGAACCCCGCCGAGATCGAGGCGTAGGTGATCCATCCTTTCAGCGTGACGCCGCCCGAGACGGTGTCGTTCAGCGTGACGGTCCCGAGATCCGCGGTGGTATGCCACCCGCGCGCCACCTTGTCGGCGTAGACAGCCTCGACGATCGGGAAGAAGCCACCGACCTTGTGGTAGAGGTCGAAGGCGAAGGTGAGGTTCTCGCCGTCCAGCGCGGTCAGCGACCCCGCGGCGACCAGCGAGGTGACCAGGGCGTCGAACGATCCCTGGTTGTCGAAGTTGGCGGCCGCGACGAGCGCACGCTTCGGTGCGGCCAGCGCCGGCTTCACCGCCACGGTCTGGGCCACCCAGTCGTCGGCCGTCGCGATGTTGAAGTTCCCGGGATCCTCGCTGGCGGCGGAGTTGACCCGGATGGCCGACAGCATGGTGACGCTGTTGGTGGTGGGGCTCGAGCCCGAGGTGGTCCGGGTGTTGCCGGTGTAGTTGGTGGGCGCGCCGCCCGACTGCGCGATCGCCAAATCGTGGCCGGCGCAGGCGATCCAGAGATCGAGGGTCGCGCCCCAGGGCGGGGTCAGCGCCGGCGGGTTGAGGGCCGTGCTGCTCCCCGTCGCCGGCGTGGCCACCACCGCAACCCCGTCGGTGATCGCGGTGGAGATGCCGCTCCAGCTCGCCTGGGCGACGCGATAGACCTGCGCCACGGCCGCTTCGACCGCCGAGGTCACGAAGCTCACGCTGGCGCCGGCGTCCGCGGCCACCGCCACCTTGGCGTAGCCGCTGAACCGGATGGGCGTCGAGCTGGTGGTGGCGGTGGACCAGAGCTGCGTCCAGCCGGTCGGAACGGTGACCGTGGCGGAGCCGTCGTTGGTGAACAGGACGAGCAGCAGATCCCCCGCGGCGAGCGGGGTCGGCATGACGACGGCATGCGCCGTCGTCTGCGGGCCGAACGGCACCGGCGTGAGCGACGCGACCTGCGGGCTCACCGGCGCCAGCGGGAAGACCATCGCCAGCAACGGCTGTTGAAACGGGACGGTCTCCCCTTGCCCGGGCGTCCGGGTCATCATCACCGAGAGCACCGTCTTCCAGTCGTCGAGCAACGAGTCGTGCAAGCCGGTCGCGCTCGGGCGCAGGTTGGCCTCGATGCTGGCGGAGATGATCCCTTCGTGGATGGCGGTCACCAGCGAGGCGAAGAACTCGTCGGGCATGACGCTGATGAGATCGGTCAGCGTCGTCCCCAGCCCCAGGCGCACCAGTCCGTAGATCACCTCGGGCGACAGAGGAAACACGAGACGAATGAGCGGCGGCGAGCCGACCTTGGTGTTGATCTCGCCCGCGATCAACCAGGCCCGGACGTAGGCCAGCACCAGCGGCTCGGGCTCGGAGATCGTCTGCGCGATGAAGGTCAGATAGTCGGGGCGGGTGTTGATCAGGTTGAGGGTCGTGAACCGAATCGCGTCGGTGCTCCCCAAGCAGTTGGTCAGGCTGTTGTTGAGCTGGGTGTATTCGGAGGTCCCGCTGACCGCGACGCTGTTGACGGTGAGATCGACCTCCTGGTTGTTCGAGGCGTTGGCCACGATCCCCGAGGCGCCCAGCGGCGTGACGACCGGGGGTGTGGCGGTGGTCTGGCTGGAGGCGCGGACCAGCAGGTTGATCTGATTCGTGGGCGGTCCACAGGAGGTGGGGGAGCCGGGGACGACGGGGGGAGCGTAGAGGATCTGATAGTTGCCACCCCCGTCGCTGGTCACCGCGGGACCGAGC
>Ga0210389_10001375_pt1 | contig 19730 bp, 17 predicted proteins | sample IncBWH28OmetaG_FD_160127 | JGI IMG/M metagenome (GOLD analysis project Ga0210389, IMG submission 160127) | Forest soil microbial communities from Barre Woods Harvard Forest LTER site, Petersham, Massachusetts, United States - Inc-BW-H-28-O ...
AGTTCCCGATAGCACGGCTGCTTTCCGCGCTGCCGCGGGCGCTCGGCGCCGGGGACACCAGCCCCGGGGCGCCTGCCGCGGGCGGCCCCGGCGGACCCGGGATCGGCCCCAACGGGGCCGGGGCGGTACCAGCGGGGCCCGGCAGGGCAATCGGGGCGATCGGCCCCGGCGGGCCCGCCATGGCCGGCACTGCTATGGCCGGCACTGGCGCCGTGGGCGCAGGGACGATGGGGCCCGCGGGGACCGGGCAGGGACCTGGCGGGATGCCAGGATGGAACGGGCCCGCGGGAGCACCGCAGCCGGTCCGCGGCCAGTTGCCGTCGGGCGGCTCAGCGCAGCCCGCCGCGGCCCCGCCGCAGCCCCCCGCCCCGGCCAGCGTGCAGTACCCGGTCACGGGCGCGTACTACTCGCCGACCGCGGCCGCGGCTGCGGTCAACGGTGCCGGGTTGCCCGGCGCTCCTGGCATGCCCGGCGTTCCTGGCATCCCGAGCGCACCAGGCAACCCCGGGGCGCCGCAGCCGACTGAGGTGCCGCAGCTTCCCGGCGGGCCGCAGGCGGCCAGCGGGCCACCGGCGCCCGCGATCCCGCATGGCGCCGGCCTGCCGCAGGGCCCCGCGAGGCAGCTCGCGATTGCCGCACCCGGTCAGAGCGCGCCAGGAGCACAGGTGACGCCGGGCGCGCCCCCGCTGTCCGCTCCGGCGATGCCGCCTCCCGTGCCGCAACTGCCTGCCGCCAAGCAGTCACCGGCCCAGCAGCAGCCGGCCCAGTCGCCAGTGACGCAGCAGCCGGTGGCCCAGCAGCCGGTGGCCCAGCCGACCGGACAGCAGTTCCCTGCCGTTCCTCCGCCTCCTGCTGTACCGCAGGCTCCGGGTGCACCCCAGGCCGGGGCGGTTCAACTGGCCGCACCGCAGTCCCCGAACGGGCAGTCGCAGGCACAGGCACCGACCGCCGTGGCCGCATGGCATGGCTCGCCCGCGGCCGATGGCAACGGCACGTGGTACTACCAGCCGACTCCTGACCAGCAGCAGGGCGGAGCGGCAGCCATCGGGTATGCGGCCAACCCTGCGATGCCGAACGGCTACGCCCAGCAGGACCAGAGCGCGCCGGCCAACGGCCCTGGCGGGATGCAGCAGTACGTCCAGCCCGCACAGCAAGCCCCGGTGACCGGCTACCAGCAGGCGCAGGCGCTCCCCGGCCAGCAGCCGCAGCCGAGCCCGTCGGTGCCGAACGGCCAGCAGCCCCAATCCCCTCACCCCCCGCAGGCAACGCCGCAAGCACCCGCGATGCAGCCAGTCCAGGCGATGCAGGGACCTCCGCTCGTCGCACCCCCCGCACCGCAGGCACCCCCGCCGGCCGCCCAGGCAGCCCCGCCCGCGAGCGCCGCTGAGCCCATGGTGCCGCTGCCCAGTCCGGTCACCGGGGTGCCGGCCGCCATGGCGGTTCCCCCCACCGCGCCGTCGTCTCCGTCGACCGGGCCGGGGACCGTCCCCCTGCCAGTGCCCGGGGCGGTACCGGAGCCTGCGGCCGCACAGCAAGCGGCCCCGCAGCAAGTAGCCCCGCAGCAAGTAGCCCCGCAGCAAGCGGCCCCGCAGCAAGCGGCCCCGCAGCAAGCGGCCCCGCAGCAAATGGCCCCGCAGCAAATGGCACAGCCGCCGGCAGCGGCCGGCGCACCGTCGGAGGCCAGCGCCACCGGCCCGCTCACCTCCCTGCCGCCGCCCGCCCGGCCCGATCAGGCAGCGTCCCCTTCCGGCCCGACGGCGGGCGGCGCGCTCAGTAAGCTGACGGGCGCGGTCCGCGGGCGGCGGGCAGCACGCAAGCCGCGCCTATCGATGTCTGCGATCTTCGCCGATCTCGTCGATATGGCCGATATTCCACGGTCCGCGTACGCTGTCGATGAGGAAATCACGGGGGCTATGTGTCTCTTCAAGACCGACGGCGGCTACGAGGTATTCAGCTGCGCGGAGGACGCGAGGCACGAGGTCCGCTTCTTCGAGGAGGAAGAAGCAGCTTACTTTTACCTATTCGGTGTGCTGGCCGCCGAGGCGTTGCGCAACGGACGCTTGAGCCCGCGCCGGGGCTGAGCCCTGTGTTGCCTGTGCCTCGGATAAATTTCTCGCTACACGTAAAAAGCGCACCCGAAGATCAGCTGAATAGCTCGAACAGTCGCGCGATGACCGATGTGCAGCTATTCTTAAAATTGCCGACGGGGCTGACGGTCCCCCGCTCCCCAAGCAGCCCCGTCGGCCCAGTTCACCATAAAACGGACGCCATCCGGCCATGCTCTCACTAAGTGAGAATGCAAAACTCAGTCCATGTGAACTCAATATTCTCTGCAGTTTCAGAGGCAACTCACTTCCCTCGGCTCACATGCCTCACAGAAATGCCAATTCGCACCACTAGCGCAAATTGAAATTCGAATGCAATAATGGAATTCTCTATGGTGTACCCGGAGAGCCGGCCGGCCGATGCGTCAGGTAGGCAGAATCCGTATGCTGATCGGCATGACCATCCCGCTTACCGGCACTCAGCACGAGATCGAAGCAGGCGACTACCGGGCGACCGTCACGGAGCTCGGCGCTGGCCTGCGCGGCCTCAACTTCGGCGACGTCTCCCTGGTAACCAGCTTCGACGCAGATGAACTCCCGCCGCACGGCGCCGGCCAGTTGCTGACCCCGTGGCCGAACCGGATTGACGGCGGCCGCTACCAGTTCGACGGTGCAGACCACCAGCTGGCCCTGTCCGAGCCGGCCCTCGGCAACGCCATTCACGGACTGACCCGGTGGACCCCGTGGACCAGGACCGAGCATGACCGCAGCGAGGTGGTGCTGCGCTGCCTGCCGCACGGCCAGCAGGGCTACCCGTTCGCCGTCCAGGTCGACGTGACCTACCGGGTTGACGCCGAGTCGGGGCTGCACGTCACCGTGACCGCGACCAACAAGGGAAGCCGCCCGGCCCCCTGGGGGACGGGCGCCCACCCGTACTTGACCGCGGGCACCCAGAAGATCGACGACTGGGAGCTCGAGCTTCCCGCCGACCGCTGGCAGCCCGTCGACGACCGGCTCATTCCGTCGGGGCCCGCGCAGGACGTGGCGGGAACCGGTTACGACCTGCGCACCGCACGCAAGCTGGCCGGCGTGCAGCTCGACACCGCGTTCACCGGCCTGCGCAGGCAGTCCGACGGCCTCGCCTGGGTCCGGCTGTCGGGCGACCAGGTGACCACCGCCATGTGGATGGACGCCGCCAATGGCTGGCTGCAGGTTTTCACCAGCGACCCGCTTGAGCCCGAGCGCCGTCGTGCCGCGGTCGCCGTCGAGCCGATGACGTGCCCGCCCAACGCATTCGTCAGCGGCGAGGACCTGATCACCCTGCAGCCCAGGGAGTCCGTCACGGTCCGCTGGGGGATCCGGGCGGAGTAGTTGCCGCTGCCCGCACCCGTGCCAGGTCCTGCGGGGTGTCGATGTCGACGGGGCTGCCGGTGTCCCCGCATTCCACAAGCGTGACAAGGTGGGGGTGCGCCCGTAGGAACGGGCGTGCCCCCGCATCGCCTGTTGCCAGCTCGATCACGGCCGGCCAGTGGACGTGGTCAATGAGCACCGGGTTACGCGGCTTGCCGTCGTAGGCGGCGACCGCGACGGTCGCCCCGTTCTCGTGGGCGGCGATTAGCCGGCGCACCGCCTCGGCCCCGACGAGCGGCTGGTCGGCCAGGGCGATCACGGCGGCCGTGGCGCCACCCTCCAGGGCGCGCAGCCCGGTCGCCAGTGAGGACCCCATGCCGGTCATCCAGTCGGGGTTGTGCACGCTCACCACCCCAGGCAACTCCACGGGCACGGCCCCCGTCACCACGATCACCGGATCGGTTCCGCCGTCCCTGAGCAGCGCTACCCCGCGCTCGGCAAGCGTTGACCCGGCGAGTTCGACGGTCGCCTTCGGCTGCCCGAGCCGGGACCCGTCTCCCGCGGCGAGCAGTATTCCCGCGATATGTGTGGCCACGGCACTATCCAATCATTCCGCGGGCCGATTATTCCGAACGGGCGCGCGCTAAACCCGGTGACCCGGAGCGTGGCGCGCGGTTATGGTCGGAGGATGCCGCCTAGCTCGCAACTGCTGACCTTCGCGCTAACCGCGTTCGTGATCATCTTGATTCCTGGGCCGAGCGTGCTCTTCACGGTCAGCCGCGCGATCGTACTCGGCCGGGTTGCCGGCGTCGCCACCGTGGCGGGCAACACCGTCGGCGCGTTCACGCAGGTACTGGCGGTGGCGTTCGGCATCGGGCCGCTCATCGAACGCTCAATCGTGGTATTCACGGTGCTCAAGTTCGCGGGCGTCTGCTATCTGGTGTTCCTCGGCGTCCAGGCGATCCGCCACCGGCATTCGCTGGCCGAGGCCCTCGGCAGCAAGGTGGAGCAGAAAACCGTGGCGCGGATCATGGTCGACGGGTTCACGGTCGGGGTCACCAACCCCAAGGTGATCGTCTTCTTCTCGGCCATCTTGCCGCAGTTCGTGGACCGCCAGGCCGGCAACGTGCCCGTGCAGATCATCGTGCTCGGCGCGATCTTCGCGGGGGTGGCGCTGCTCAGCGACAGCGCCTGGGCCTTGGCGGCCGGCACCGTCCGCGCCTGGCTGTCACGTTCCCCGCGGCGGCTGGCCCTGCTCGGCGGCACCGGCGGGCTCGCCATGATCGCGATCGGCACCCGCCTGGCGTTCACCGGCCGCCACGACTGAACCGTTAGACGGGGACGCGGTCGTCGTGGTGAATGCGCCCCTCGGTGCTGGTGAGTGCCGCGCCCGTGCCGCCCCAGCGGAGCTGGATCAGCTCGGCGGCGATGGAGACCGCGGTCTCCTCTGGCGTCCTGGCGCCCAGGTCAAGGCCGATCGGGGAACGCAGCCTTGACAGCTCTTGTTCCGTCATGCCGATCGCGCGCAGGCGCTCCAGCCGGTCCTCGTGCGTGCGGCGGGAGCCCATCGCGCCGACGAAGCCGGCCGGCGTGCGCAGGGCGACCTCAAGGACGGGCACGTCGAACTTCGGGTCGTGGGTGAGGACGCAGATGACCGTGCGAGAGTCCACCTCGACACCCGCGAGGAACCGGTGGGGCCAGTCGACCACGACCTCGTCCGCGTCGGGGAAGCGGGACCTGGTCGCGAAGACCGGCCGCGCGTCGCAGACGGTCACGTGGTAGCCGAGGAACTTGCCGACCCGGGCGACGGCCGCCGCGAAATCGATCGCGCCGAAGACGAACATCCGGGGCGGCGGCGCGAATGAGTTCACGAACACCGCGAGTTCATCGCCGCGCCGCTCGCCGTGCTCGCCGTAGTGACGGATGCCCGTTCGGCCCTGGGCGAGCATGCCGCGCACGTCGTCGTCCGCCGCGGCGTCGAGTCGCTCTCCCGCGCCGAGAGTGCCGGTCGAGGCTTTCGCGACGTCACCCCAGATGACCCGTCGCGCGCCGATTTCGCCGGGCCCGGAGATCACGGTGGCCACCGCCACCGGTTCGCCGCGCTCAACGGCCTCGTGAATGTCGCCGAGTTCGGGGAACGTCGTCTTGTTTACCGGCTCGACGAAGATGTCGAGGATACCGCCGCAGGTCAGGCCGACCGCGAACGCGTCATCGTCGCTGAAGCCGTACCGCTGCAGTATGGGCTGACCGCTCTCGGTGACTTCCGTGGCAAGCTCGTACACGGCACCCTCGACGCAGCCACCGGACACGGAGCCGATCACGTCGCCGCTGTCTTCCACCGCGAGCGCGGCCCCCGGATCGCGCGGCGCGCTGCGGAACGTGCTCACCACCGTCGCAAGGCCAAACGTCTGGTCGTCGGCCCACCACTTGGTAATGGTGTTCAGGATGTCACGCACAGTACCCACCTCGAAGTCTCACTGGTACTACGCTACAGAGGCAAGCCGTAACCCGCTACGGCCTCTTAAGCGACCACTTAAGGGCTAACTAACCGAACTCGAAACGACCGTCGTCTATGCCGCGACTCACCCGCGGTCAGCGCGAGCCGCGGATGGCCGCGACGGCAATCCGCATCAGCCGCGGCAGCTCGGGGTCGGCGAGGCGCTCTGGCCTGTGTTCAAGCTCCTCGGCGGACAGCCACTCATGCCGCTCGATGCTGAGGCGCTCAAGCAGCGACTGATGCTCGGGGCTCACCTCGGCACCGTCGACGGCGACCGCGAAGTACGTCTGATACTGCCTGACGGGCACCAATTTAAACACGGCGTATTCCACGATGGTCGTCCCGATCGGCTCGCCGAGCGCCGCGGGACCGAGAGCAATCCCTGCCTCCTCACGCAGCTCGCGCGCCCCGGCCTGAGCCAAGGTCTCGCCGCGTGTCTTACCACCGCCGATCGTGAGCCAGTAGCGGTCTTCACGCGGAAACGTTTCCCTGCCGAGTTGCAGCAGCACGCGCCCTTCCCGGTTGACGGGAAGGACGCGTGCCGTGTTCCGCTTAAGCCTCAAAAGGAGGACTTCACTCGACGATCTTGGAGATCGGGATTTCCAGGATGTCGTGGGCGCCCGCCGCCTTCAGCGCCGGGATCAGCATGTTGACACCGCGCTTCGGCACCACGGTCTCGACCGCGTGCATGTTCGTGTTGGCAAGCGCGGTCACCGTCGGCGAGGCCATCGCCGGCAACATCGCGGTTACCGCCGTAAGCTTGTCGGCCGCGACGTTGAGCTTGAGCAGGACCTGCCCGCGCGCCTGGATGGCGCCGCGCAGCAGCAGCGCGATGTCCTCCATGGCGGCCCGCTTGTCGGGATCGGCGTAGGCGTCAGCGCAGGCCACGAGTTCGGTGTAGCTGGTGAGCAGCGTGTCCAGAATGCGAAGACCGTTCTTGCGGAGCGACGACCCGGTCTCTGTCAGGTCGACGATCGCGTCGACGATGTCCGGGACCTTGGCCTCCGTCGCCCCGTAGGACGGGACGACCATCGCCTTGACGCCGTGCTTGGTGAGGAACCGCTCGGTCAGCGACGGGAACTCCGTCGAGATCCTGATGCCCTCGGGCAGGTCGGCGACCGACTGCCACGGCGCGCTGTCCTGTACCGCGAGGACGACCCGGACCGGGTTGGAGGTCTGCTTGGAGTACTGGAGTTCGCCGAGCGAGACGATGTCCGCCTGGGTCTCGGTGATCCAGTCGCGGCCGGTGATGCCGATGTCGAACAGGCCGCGCTCCAGGTAGGAGGGAATCTCCTGGGGGCGCAGGAACCGCACCCTGTCGATTCGCGGGTCATCGATCGAGGCGTGGTAGTCGCGGTCCGACGCCCGGCGCACGGTCAGGTCCGCGGCGTCGAAGAGGTCGAGGGTGGCTTTTTCGAGCGAGCCCTTGGGCAGTACCAGAGAGAGCATGGGGAAAGTCCTTTTTATCCCGAACGTGTGCGTGGTTCCCGGCATAGTCAAGCGCCGCACGGCAGGTCGCCCAAGCCCACGACATCGGGGGAAAACAGGGGCATCCCCTGTAGGGTGACTGCGGATGCGGCGCTTCTAATGTCGCGCGTTCTCGCTCTTCCGAGGGTCTTCGCAGCGCAGAGTGCGGAGCAGGATGGCGGTTTCAAGCGCGGCCACGACTGCCTCCCATCCCTTGTCCTCGCTGCTGTCAGGCAACCCGCTACGCATCCGGGCTTGCTCAATCGTGTTACACGTTAGCACGCCGTTGCCGACCGGCGTGCCCGAGTCCAGCGCGACGCGGGTCAGCCCGGCCGTCACCGCGTCGCAGACGTATTCGAAGTGCGGTGTACCGCCGCGGATGACCGCGCCGAGGCAGGCCACGGCGTCGTACTGCTTGGCCAGCTGCTGGGCGACGACCGGGAGCTCCACCGCGCCGGCCACCCTGACGACGAGCGGGTCGGTCACGCCGCATGCTTTGGCCGCCGCCGTGGCACGGTCCACCAGTGAGTCGGTGATCTCGGCGTGCCACCGCGTCGCGGCGATGGCCAGCGTCAGGCCGGCGGCATCGACGGTGGAGACTTCTGGACGCCCCTCTCCGCTCATCCGCTCTTCCCTTTCCGCTGGTCAGTCATCGTTTCTCCGGTGAGTGTAGTAACGCTGTCAGAACACTTCGGCCGCTGGCAGGTCCCGGGGTTCCAGGACTTCCAGCTGGTGGCCGAGGCGGTCGCGCTTGGTGGTGAGGTAGCGGAGGTTGTGCGGCGTGGTCAGCGGAGGGAGCGGGATGCGAGTGACGCCGAAGCCGTGCCCCGCCAGGGCGTCGACCTTCGCCGGGTTGTTGGTAAGCAGCTTGACCGAGCTGACGCCCAGGTCGTCGAGTAGCTGAGCGGCGACCGAGTACTCGCGGGCGTCTACCGGCAGGCCGAGCTTGAGGTTGGCGTCCACGGTGTCCACGCCGACGTCCTGTAGCTCGTAGGCCTGGAGCTTGGACAGCAGGCCGATGCCCCGGCCCTCGTGGCCCCGCAGGTAGAGCACGACACCCCGGCCGCGCTCGGCGATTTTGGCCATGGCCGCGTCGAGCTGCGCGCCGCAGTCGCAGCGCTGTGAGCCGAACACGTCGCCGGTCAGGCACTCCGAGTGCACGCGGACGAGGACGTCCTCGCCAGGCTCTTCTTCGCCGCTGCCAGCGTTGATGTCGCCGAGGACGAGGGCGACGTGCTCGGTGCCGTCGACGTCAGAGCGGTAGCCGTAGGCGCGCCAGTCGCCGTAGGCGTTCGGGATCATCGTTTCCGCGCCGCGGGTGACCAGGCGCTCGGTGCGGCGGCGGTACTCAATGAGCTGCTCGATGGAGATCAGCGCGAGGCCGTGCTCATCGGCGAACTCACGCAGCGCGGGCAGGCGCTTCATCGTGCCGTCATCGTTGACGATCTCGCAGACCACGCCGACCGGCGGAAGGCCCGCCAGGGAGGCCAGGTCCACGGCGGCCTCGGTGTGGCCGGGGCGGACGAGCACGCCGCTGTCCCTGGCGCGGAGCGGGAAAATGTGGCCAGGCTTGGCGAAATCGCCCGCCGAGGCCTCCGGGTCGGCAAGCTTCCTGATCGTGGTGGTGCGATCGGCGGCGGAGATACCGGTGGTGACCCCGTGGGCCGCATCGACGGAGACGGTGTACGCGGTGCGCATGCGCTCGGAGTTCTGCGTGGTCATCAGCGGGATTTGGAGGCGGTCCAAGTCTTCCCCGCGCATGGGGACGCAGATGACGCCGCTGCTGTAGCGGATCATGAAGGCAAGCAGTTCGGGGGTGGCCTTGCTGCCGGCGAAGATGATGTCGCCCTCGTTCTCCCTGTTGGCGTCGTCAACCACCACGACCGGGCGGCCGTCGGCGATGTCCTTGATCGCCCGGACGACATCGTCAAGCGGGATGCTGCCAGAGAGCTCTGCTTCCACGTTCTGCATGATCAACCCATTCCTCCGACCAACTTCTCCACGTACTTGGCGATCACGTCGACCTCAAGGTTGACCTCGGCCCCCGGCTGCTTCAGGCCGAGGGTCGTGCGCTTGAGCGTCTCCGGGATGAGACTGACCTCAAACCAGTCGTCACAGATACCTGACACGGTCAGGCTGATGCCGTCGACGGTGATCGAGCCCTTATGCACGACGTACCTGGCCAGGTCGGCGGGCAAGCCGATGCGGACGACATCCCAGTTCTCCTGAGGGTCCCTGCTGATGATGGTGGCCGTCCCGTCGGTGTGCCCCTGGACGAGGTGGCCGCCGAGGCGGTCCGCCAGCCGGACGGAGCGCTCCAGGTTGACCTTGGTGCCGGGGGCGACAGACTTGAGGCTGGAGTGCCTGAGGGTCTCCCCCATCACGTCGGCGGCGAAGCCGATCGGCGTGGCCGACGACTCGGGAGAAGTGATGAGCCCGGTGACGGTCAGGCAGACGCCGTTGACGCAGATGGAATCGCCCACCCGGGCGTCTTGCGTCACCACGCCGCTGCGGACATGGATACGCGCGAAATCGCCGAGATGCTCTACCGCCTGGACCTCACCAAGGTCCTCAACGATGCCGGTGAACAACCACGTCCTCCTCCGGTCCGGCTCCGGGGGACGCGGGCGCCGGCCTGTTTCGGCCGCGCCCCTCCGGTGCGACGTGATCCAACGCCGCCGGGCGCGACCGGCACTGGCCAGCCGCACGCGTGCTGCCTCCCATCCGGACTTTAACCGTCGGTCCCGGAGTTTCACCGGGTCAGCCAGCCGCATGTTGCGGCCGGGTCGCGGACTATCACCGCCGGTTCGGAGTTTCACCGACCCCGGAGCACGCTCACTTCCGCTAACTAGTGTGCCACACGAGATATTCCGGGCTGAACCCCCACAGTGGGACCAGTGCCTTTGACTTTCAGTCAGCTGACAGGCGGGTGACCGCGCGCATCTTGTTGGTCGCGTCCAGTGCGGCGACCTTGTAGGACTCGGCCAGGGTCGGGTAGTTGAACACCGCGTCGACCAGGTAGTCAACCGTGCCGCCGCAGCCCATGACGGCCTGGCCGATGTGCACAAGCTCGGTGGCGCCGGTGCCGAACACGTGCACACCGAGCAGCGTGCGGTCCTCGGGCGAGACGAGCAGCTTGAGCACGCCGTAGGAGTCGCCGATGATCTGGCCCCTGGCGAGCTCCCGGTACCGCGACACGCCCACCTCGAAGGGGACGCAGGCCTCGGTGAGCTCGGCCTCTGTCTTGCCGACGAAGCTGATCTCGGGTATCGAGTAGATGCCGATCGGCTGCGGGACGTGGTTGCTGCGCACCTGCTCGCCGCACGCGTGCAGCGCGGCCATCCTGCCCTGCTCCATGGACGTGGCCGCCAGTGCGGGGAAACCGATGACGTCGCCGACGGCGTAAACGTGCTCCACCATGGTGCGGAAGTACTCGTCGACCGAGATCCTGCCCCGTTCGTCCGCGGTGAGGCCCGCGGCGGGCAGGTTGAGGCCGTCGGTCACGCCCTGGCGGCCCGCGGAGTACAGGACGGTGTCCGCGGGGATCTTCTTGCCGCTGCGCAGGACGGTGATCGCGCCCTCGGGGTGCCTTTCCACCGCTGCCACGGTCTCGCCGAAGCGGAACGCCACGGCGAGGTCCCGCAGGTGGTACTTGAGCGCCTCGACGACTTCCTCGTCGCAGAACTCAAGCATCCTCATCCGCTTCTCAACGACGGTGACCTTGGTGCCGAGGGCGGCGAACATGCTCGCGTACTCCATGCCGATCACACCCGCACCGACGACCACCATCGAGCGCGGCACCTTGTCCAGGTGGATGATGCCGTCGGAGTCGATGATCGTCTTGTCGTCGAAGGCCACGCTTGACGGCCTTGCCGGACGCGTCCCTGTGGCGACGACGATCTTGTCGGCGGTGACCTTGCGGGTCCGGCCCGCGCCGTCGTCGATCTCCACGACGTGCGGGCCGACAAAGCAGGCGAGACCGCCGATGATCGTGACGTGGTTGCGGGCGAGCTGGCTTCTTACTACGTCGTTCTCCCGGCTGACCACGTGCCTCGTCCGCGCGGTGAGGTCGGCGACCGTGATGTCGTCCTTCACCCGGTACGACTGGCCGTAGATCTCCCGCTGGTCAACGCCCGTGAGGTAGAGGATGGCCTCGCGGAGCGTCTTGGACGGGATCGTGCCCGTGTTTACGCAGACTCCGCCGAGCATGTCCGGGCGCTCCACCACGGCCACCCGCCGGTCCAGCTTCGCGGCCGCGATGGCTGCCTTCTGCCCACCCGGCCCTGACCCGATCACGAGGAGGTCGTAGTCGTACACGATTCAATTTTGCCGGTTGGCAGCGGGAAACTGAAGCCGCATAGCGTACCGTTTGCGCGGGAATTATCTCCGAGCGTCGTTGTGGCATCGCCAACTGAGCTGGCACCCGGTAAAAAGCCGTGAATGCGGGAAACCGAGAGCGGGCCGGGGCCGTCTAATAGGTGTCCGCAGAATCGAGGCACTTAGATGAGCACACTGTTCGCATTCAGCAAATGGGCCGGCCTATCCGGCCTGGCCGGGCGGCGGGCCTGGGCCCTCGCTGTCCCGCTGCTCGCGGCCGGGGCGCTTGCCGCCGGATGCGGGACGGCGCAGTCGAGTGCGCCAACCGGCTTGCCCGGCAAGACCACTGTGCCGGCCCGGCCGTCGACGTCGGCCACCGCCGTGCCAACGGTCAGCGGCGGGCCCGTCCCGGCGGGCGAGGTCGCCTGCGTGGGCTGGCCGGCCGATGCGCCGAGCGCGGCCCTGCCGGTATCCTTCGTCCCCGTGCGCGTGGAGCGGTGCGTAAACGGCGCCCAGACGATACCGGGCAAGGGCCTATGGACAACCGCGACGCTCCAGCGGTCGACCGGCGACCTCACGGGGCTCATCAACGCCCTGCGCCGGCCCGCCGTCACCCGCCAGCCGGGCACCCTGTGCCCCGCCCTGGCCGTGCTACCGCCGCAGGTCGTGCTCATCAGCGCGACCGGGCAGAAGCTGATCCCCCGCCTGCCTACCGACGGCTGCGGGGTCACCGATTCCCAGGTGCTATTGGCGCTCGACGCGCTCCGCTGGCAGCCGGTTTCCGTCCGCCTCATCGCTCAAATCCCTGGAGCAACACAGTCTTAGCGGGCAGTCCGTATCATTCCCTTTATGGCGATTGAGGCGGTCATTCTCGACTGGGGCGGAACGCTTACCCCCTGGCACTCGCTGGATCACGAGGCATTGTGGCGTGCGGCATGTGCGCCGCACTTCCCGCAAGAGCAGCTGGCCTCGGTCGCGGCGGCGATCGTCGCGGCAGAGAACGCGTGCTGGCGGCAGTGCGAGACCGAGCACCGCAGCGCCACGCTTGATCACGTCTTCGCGCGCGCCGGGGTGACACCGCACGCCGAGCTGCTCGACAGCTATTTCCGCCTCTGGGAACCGCACACCTATACCGATCCCGACGTGGCGCCGCTGCTGCGCGCGCTGCGGGGCCGTGGCATCCGGGTGGGCGTGCTGTCCAATACCCTGTGGCCGCGCGCGCTGCACGAGCGGGTGTTCCTGCGGGACAGCGTGCTCGACCTGATCGACGGCGCCGTCTACAGCAGCGAAATCCCGTGGACCAAGCCGCATCCCGAGGCGTTCCGCGCCGCGATGGCCGCGATCGGGGTGAGCGACCCCGCCTCGTGCGTCTTTGTCGGCGACCGGCCATATGACGACATCTTCGGCGCGAAGAGCCTCGGCATGCACACCGTGCTGATCCCGAACTCCGCGGTGCCCGGCTACGCGGATACGGTCCCTGACGCGGTAATCACCCGGCTGGCAGACCTCCTCCCCCACCTAGATTCCTGGGCAGCAGAAAGTTCCTGAAAAAAGTTCAGGAAAAGTTGTTGGCGGCGCGGGCGGTCGCACCTCATATATGCGCAGGACGGGGAACAGCAGGGCACCCGGACCCAACGCCAGACGGGGCGGCAAGTCCGGGGCCCTAGCCAGATCCCAACGGGGAGCCGGCGGGGAACTCCCGGGCTGGAGCAAGAGGGGGCTCCAGCCCGGGCCCTGCCAGGCCAGCGGCGGCGCGGCAGGAGCGGCAACCGAGGATCCGACGGTCCTTCGGCGCCTTACAGGGGCGGCGCCGAGGGAAGCGACGACCGGCCACGGCTATCCTGTCGCCCCGCCTAGGGGCATAACAGACAGTTATCAACAAAATACCTATAACTATCGTGTTGCCGGGATACAGCAGCTACGTTGAGTGCATGGGCGACAGCGAATTCGTCGCATCGATCGTGTCGGGGAACCCGGAAGGACTCGCGGCTGCGTACGACAAGTACGCAGCCGACCTATACGGTTACTGCCGGTCGCTGCTGCAAGACCCGGATGACGCTGCGGACGCGGTACAGGACACGTTCGTCATCGCCGCCTCGAAGCTCACGGGGCTGCGCGATCCGGAGCGGCTGCGCGCCTGGCTGTTCGCCGTGGCCCGTAACGAGTCCCTACGCCGCCTGAAGTCCCGGCGCGCGGCGGCGCCGCTGCAGGACGCTCCCGAACTGGCCGACGACCGGGTGGACGTCGGCGGCGAGGCCGAGCGCTCCGAGACCATCGCCCTAGTCCGCGCGGCCACTGGCGGCCTGAACGACGGCGAGCGTGACGTCATCAACCAGCTCTGGCGGGGTCTTGAGGTCTCCGAGGTGGCGGCCGTCCTCGGCGTGTCCCGCAACCATGCCTGGGCGCTGTTCTCCCGCGCGCGCGACCAGCTTGCGGCATCGGTCGGCGTGCTACTCGTCGGCCGTGCGGGCCGGCGGGACTGCGCGACGCTCGACCGCCTCCTTGGCGACTGGGACGGGCGGCTGACCGCGCTGCTGCGCAAGCGCGTGGGCAGGCACATCGACCGGTGCGAGGTCTGCTCGGACCGGCGGCGCAGGGAACTGACCCCCGCCTTGCTCTACGGCCTGTCTCCCGCGGGGCTGATCGCGATCGCGGCGATACGCGCAGGAACCGCGTTCACCGCCCGCCAGTTCGCCGGGCCGCTGTCCGGGGTGCGCGATGAGGTGCTGCGGCTGGCCTCGGATCCCGCTTCGCACGCGGCGGCAGCAGTGGCGGGCGGGCAGCGGAGCATGAACCCGTTCGGGAGAAGTGGCTTTCCCAGGCCTGCGCACTACGGCCACCTCGGCCTCGGGCAGGCACACCTGCCTCTTGCCGTGGCCAGCGGTGCGGTGGTCGCCGCGACAGCGGCCACTGTGGTGGCGGTAGTCATGCTGCAACCGCGGCCGGCCGCCAGCCCGCCGGTCGGCGGGCTGGCGGTGGGCGCGCCGGTGCCTGGCGCGGTGCCGACGGCATCGGCCGGCGGCATCAGCGGCAAGCCGCCGGTGACGCCACCCGCGTCCGCCAGCGGCAAGCCTTCAGTGACGGCACCCGCGACCACCAGCCTTGCCACGGGCGGCGGTACCGTGTCCGCGCCTGGCCCATTGGGCTCAGCTAGTTCGACTGTAAGCAGCGGGCCGACTCCGACGACCGCGACGGCAACCGGACCGGCATCGGGTGCCCTGGTCAGCGCGCCGACGACGAAGACACCGGCTGCCTCCGCAAGCAGTCAGGCAAGCGCACCGCCAGCCGCGGGGACGCTGACCGTGTCACCGACGACCGTGCTGCTCAGCCCGCTGATCGGCGGATCGCTAACGCTGACGGCCAGCGGCGGTCCTGTCTCCTGGTCGATCTCCGTGCCGGTCAGCCTGCTCGGCAAGCTGACCGTAAGCCCGGCGTCGGGCACGCTGAACTCGGGCGGCAGCGCTACGGTGACGCTCACCGTCAGCGGGCTCGCCTCGCTTGACTCATCGCTCGCGGTGCAGCCTGGCGGGCAGCTCGTCACCGTGCTGCTCGGACTCGGCTGAGGCGGTCAGCTCCTTGACCAGGCCGCGCGTGCCGTCGCACGTTCGGCCTGCGCGCGCAGGTCACGTGCGGCGCGCGCCGGATCCTGCGCGCCGTAGACGGCCGAGCCCGCGACAAACACGTCCGCGCCCGCCTCGGCACACCGCTCGATCGTCTCGTCCGACACGCCGCCATCGACCTGGATCCAGATCTCGCGGCCCGCGTTCCTGGCGGCGAGCATGGCGCGGGTGCGGCGGATCTTCGGCAGCACGATGTCAAGGAACTTCTGGCCACCGAAGCCAGGCTCCACCGTCATCAGCAGCACCATGTCGACCTCATCGAGCAGGTCCTCGAAGGGCTGGATGGCGGTTCCCGGGTTGATGCCGAGGCCGGCCCGCGCGCCCGCCGCCCGGATGGCACGCAGCGTGCGTACCGGAGCCTTCGCGGCTTCCGCGTGTATGGTCACGCTGCCCGCGCCCGCTTCCGCGTAGGCGAGGGCGTACCGGTCGGGGTCCTCGATCATCAGGTGGCAGTCGATCGGCAGCGCGGCATGCTTAAGCAGCGCCTGGACGACCGGCAGGCCGAGGGTGAGGTTCGGGACGAAGTGGTTGTCCATCACGTCGACGTGAAGCCAGTCGGCAGCTTCCTCGACGGCCTTCGCCTCTTCGGCGAGTCGCGCGAAGTCGGCGGACAGGATGCTGGGCGAGATCTGAACGGCCATGGTTCTTCCCGAGTGTAGAGTGCGGACGCGAGGCCGTTGCACGGTCCCCTCAACTGTCACACCCCGTGATTAGCATTCAGCACTGAGTTCGATCGCCTCCCCGACGGGGGAGTCCGGGGGTGATTCGCGTCCCCGGCTATGCAGAGGAGGTCCTCAGTGGACGCCGATCTTCTTGACCGGGTGCGCAAGCTGCTCGCCAAAGCCGAGGATGAGGGCTGCTCGCCCGCCGAGGCCGAGGCGCTAACCGCCAAGGCCACCGAGTTGATGGCCCGCTACGGCATCGACCGTGCGCTGCTCGGCGCGCTGCACCCCGAGACCGATAAGCCCGCCGACCGCGTCTTCACCCTCGTCAACCCGTGGGGCGACGTGAAGCGGCATCTCCTGGCGGGCCTGGCGATGGCGCTGCGCTGCCAGTGCGTGCAGACCCGGTCCGCCGAAGGGACACGACTGCACGTCTTCGGGTACACCTCCGACCTGGAACGGGCAGACATCTTGTTCACCTCGCTGCTCGTCCAGATGGTCCGCGCCCTCGCCAGCCAGGCGGTGCCCGGTGCCGGCGGCGAGGCACGCGCCTGGCGCCGCTCGTGGATGCTCGGGTTCTGCACCGCGGTGGTCACCCGGGTCCGCGCCGCCGAGGAGGCCGCGGTCGCGTCGGCGTCTGGTTCCGGGTCTTCGCCCGGGTCCGCCGGCGGGCGGTCGGCCGAACTGGTACTCGCGGACCGCTCGCTTGTCGTGCGCCGGCAGGTCGCCGCCGCCTACCCCCGGCTCCGCAAGACGCGCGTCACCTACTCGGGCGGCGGCTACGGCGACGGGTACCGCGAGGGTCAGAAGGCGGACATCGGCAGCACCAAGCTACGGTCCCGTTCGGCCGGCGCTCTCGGCCGCTAACGGCCCGCTATCCGGGAGGGCGGATGACCTGGCAGCTCGGGCGGGAGTAGCGTCCTGCGCATGGAACATGTGCGACTGGGACGAACCGGGCTGCAGGTATCGCGGCTTTGCCTGGGGACGATGACGTTCGGACTGCAGAGCGACGAGGAGACCGGATTCGCGGTCATGGACAAGGCGGCCGAGGGCGGGGTGGACTTCTTCGACACCTCCGACGCCTATCCCCTTGGCGGGGACCTGTCCACGCGGGGGCGGACCGAGGAGATCATCGGGCGGTGGCTAACCGGGAAGCGGGACCGGTTCATCATCGCGACCAAGTGCTTCGGGCCGATGGGGCCCGCGCCGTTCGACGCGGGGAACTCGCGCAAGCACATCATGTCCGCCGTGGAGGGGTCGCTGCGGCGGTTGCAGACCGACTACATCGACCTGTATCAGCTGCACGGGTACGACCAGAACACGCCGATCGACGAGACGCTGTCCGCGCTTGACGACCTCGTGCACTCCGGGAAGGTCCGCTACATCGGCTGCTCGAACTTCCTGACCTACCAGCTGGTGCGGGCCATCGGCCGGTCAGAGACGCTGCGGCTGGTCAGGTTCGACTCGGTGCAGCCCCGGTACAACCTGCTCTTCCGGCAGATCGAGCGGGAGATGCTGCCGTTCTGCGCCGAGGACGGGGTGGGCGTGATCTCCTACAACCCGATCGCTGGCGGGCTGCTGTCCGGCAAGCACAACCGGTCCGTTGCCCCGCCGGAGGGCAGCCGGTTCACGCTCGGCAGCGCCGGGCCGATGTACCAGGACAGGTACTGGCACGAGCGGGAGTTCGAAACGGTCGAGGCGGTGCGCAAGCTCGCGGACGAGGCCGGAGTGCCGCTGGTGACGCTGTCGGTCGCGTGGGTACTCGCCAACAAGGCGATCACCGCGCCGATCATCGGAGCCAGCCGCCCTGAGCAGCTTGACGCGTCGCTCGCCGCCGCCTCCTACGTCCTTGACCCGGACCTGAAGGGGCGTCTGGACGACCTCACCTACGAGTACCGGCTGGGCGACGCCGCCCGGTAACAACGCCATTATCCCTGTTCATCCCAGCTAAAGCAGCATCCCGGCGGGCTCGGGCGGTCAGGTCCCGTCCGCGTCCGTCGGGCGCTCGCGAATCCCGGCAAGGACCGCCGGGCGTGTCCGCCGCGATGCCGCCCAGGGGGCGGCCGGATGACCGCGACGCCACCCGCGTACGCTTGGTTACTTACTCGTTTGCACTAGCCCGTGACACGACATATCGTGAGTTTGAGCTGGACTGGTGAAAGGTGAGTGACATGTCAGTCTGGTATGCGGCTCGAACGATGGGCTGGAATGCGGCCCGAACGATGGGCTGGTCGACGAGGGCGGTGGTCGCCCTCGGGCTACTCGCTGTGCTCTTGGTGGCGGCCGTGCCCGCGGCGCTGTTGGTTGGCCTGATCCTGGTGCTGTTTGGGCATGTTGTTGTGGGACTCGCACTGTTCGGCGCGTCGGTCCTCGCGGCCGTCGCGGCCGTCGTGGTCGCGAGCATGAGCGGCGTGCGGCACCTGCGTAAGCTGCTCAGCCACAAGCTGGTCAGTCAGCAACGCGACCGGATTGTGCAGCTGCGGCAGAGCGATTACCACTTCGACTGAGGGCACCCGCGCGACAGAAGTTGTCTAGTCACCCGTTACCGGGACGCATCGGCGTTGCGTTGCCGCTGCGTTGCCGTAGTGCCCGGTAGGCCCGGCACAGCAGGGCAGGGCGATAGGGCGTGGATTTAGAGGTCGTAGGGCGTAGCCGTGGTTTTGTGGGTGCGGCCCGACGGGGTGGTCCAGGTGCTGGTGTCGGGAGTGGGCTGGGTGACATTCCAGCCGGGGGCTTGCTTCGTCCGGTGGTGACGGCGGCATTTCGGGTTGAGGTTGCACTGATCCGTGGGGCCGTCGGGGTACGGGACGGTATGGTCGAGGTCGCAGTAGAGAGCCTGGGCGTTGCAGGCGGGCGTGGTGCACAGCTGGGCGCGGGCGCGGACTAGATGCCTGAGGTTGCGGCTCGGGACGTAGCGGTTCTCGGCGTTCTGGTGGTCGCAGGCATCCCGTGCGATGGGTTCGAGCGTGACGTTCAGCCTGCTCAGAAGGTCCAGTAGCTGAGCGGCCTGCTGCGGGCTGCTCGCGGCATCGGGTGTTCCGCTTTGGGCATCGCGGGCTCGAGGGGGTGGCGGTTCTGGCCTCAACCGGGGATCAGGCGGGCTTCCTGAGGACGGCGGGACGCTTTTTGCCCAGGGGTGCTGGCCTTTGGCGCAGCCGTGGGCAATCGCGGTGCCGTCAGGGGCGATGATCGTCATGCACCAGCGGGTTCTGGGGTGCTGGGCGGCCGCCTGAACGAGGGCTCTCGTTTCGTCGGCGTCCAGCAGACCCCAGCCAGCGGCCTCGGCGGGAGCGGTGCCCCAGCCGAGAAGGGTGCCCGCGGGAACAAGGAGGTTGATCAGGGCGGGCAACGGCACAGGGGTGCCGGTGCTGGCGGGCTCAGGTGCGTCTTCGGATGGCTTCTCAGTCGGCTCGGCGTGGTGGGACGGGCTGGCATGGCCGAGCAGGTCATCCCCCGCGTCCCCAGATGGCTCCTTCGCTGGCCCGGAGGCGTGGCGGGATGAGTTGGCATGGCCGAGCGAGTCATCCCCCGTTCCCCCGGATGAGGCCGTCCCCTCGGATGCCTCCGTCCCCTCCCCCTCGGACGGGGCGGTGGCTTGCTCGCCTGCGCGGCTGGGTGCCTCTGCGGGCTGAGGGTCCTCTGAGGCTGGTGCGGGGTGGAGCTTGATGCGGTTGAGGGGGTCGCGGCCCTGGGTGAGGTCGATCAGCGCGAGGGCGCGCAGCTGGCCGATGGTGCCGCCGATCAGGCCGGAGCCGCGGAGTCTGGCGGCGAT
>Ga0210389_10001376_pt1 | contig 19727 bp, 19 predicted proteins | sample IncBWH28OmetaG_FD_160127 | JGI IMG/M metagenome (GOLD analysis project Ga0210389, IMG submission 160127) | Forest soil microbial communities from Barre Woods Harvard Forest LTER site, Petersham, Massachusetts, United States - Inc-BW-H-28-O ...
TGCAGCGGATTGCGCCGGGCCACTGCACGGGAGAGCCGGCGTTTGCGCGGTTGCGGAAGGCGTATGGGGAGAGGTATGTGTATGCGGGGTTGGGGACGGTGGTGGCGGTGGAGTGACGGGGGAAGTTGAAGAGTTCGAGAGTTGAGGAGTTAAAGAGGAGAGAAAAAGAGTTTGACGTAGAGGTTGGCTGAGACGTGGAGGACGCTGAGATCGGGAAGAAAAGAGCGGCCCGCCTCAGAAGGCGGGCCCTACATAGTCAGGATAAGAGGCGCCACCCTTCCTTCGTCAGGGCAAGCACCGAAGGTGGCCGCTACGTAGGCAGATCGGCGCACGTCGGTGCGTCTTTTTTATTTTGTGTCGGGCAAGGAGTAGGTGAAGTCGTAGGAGTGTTTGCCGTCTTTGATGATGATATCCATGGAGCCTTGGAGGCCGGAGAGTTGGTTGGTGGCGGAGTCGGGGATTACGATTACGTTGAGGTGGAAGACGCCGGCTTGCATGGTGCCGTTGTGTTGGAGGATGAAGGTGCCGGAGCGACCGTCGAGGGTACCGGTGACACGTTCGATGGCTACGTAGCCGCCGGAGCCTTTCACGGTGCCTCCGCCGGAAAGCATTTCGCCTTTGCTGGTGGCTTCGAGGGCGCCGTGGAATTGCTTGTCTATCGAGTAGCGGCCGATGGAGTTGTCTTCGGATTTGAAGGCTGGGTCGAGGGGGGAGAGTTTTACTTCGAAGGTGCCGGTGGCGTGATGGGTGGTCATGTGTTCCTTTTGGGCGGCGCGGAGAGCAAGGACGGAGAGTGGGAGAAGGAGGAGCAGCGCGGCGCGGGATTTGGTTTTCATGGTTTTCTCGTTTGGTGTGGAATCGGGAGGAGAAATATAGCATGAAGACCAGAAGAGAAAGGATAAGGATAACGCAGAGGCGCAGAGAGCGCAGAGATTCGCAGAGAAGAGAAAGATTTGACATAGAGGAGACGAAGGTCGGAGCACAGGGGTCCAGAGAAGAGATCTTATGAGTCCGTTGGTTGCCGTGGTCCCTCCACTGCGCGGCCCGACGCGCCGAAGTGCGGCGCGGAGAAAAAATCGGGCCGCTCCGGTCGGGATGACAGATTAGAAAGAAAGAAAACCCAAGAGCACAGCCAGGAATGGCTGTGCCACAGGTGGCGACGATTGGTAGCACGTGGTTATGGATAGTATTGAGATTGCGGCGGTAAAAGCGGGAGCTTTGCTCCCGCACTCAAAATTAGGATTTGAAATATTTTAGGCGTTCTAGGACGGCGCCTACTACCAGCGGGAGGGCTACGGTGGCGTCTTCTAGAACTTCGGCTAGTTGGCCGCCTTCTTCGCGGGGGACGAATTTGCCCCAGCTTACGGCTTCGGTGTAGGTGCTGCCGCTGAGGCCGCCCCAGTGGACGGGTTCGGGGCAGATGCGAACGCCGTAAGAATAGCGCTTGAGAGGAAGGTTTTTGTAGCCGCGGCGGGCCATTAGTTCGGCGTAGACGCCGAATTGCTGGGACCAGTTGCGGGGGACGCCGCCGCCGACGGTGAAGATGCCCATTTTTTTGGTGGCCATCATGGTGTTGGCGAATTTTTCAAAATCTTCGAAGGGATCGAAGTGGAGGAGCGGGCGATGGTCGCGCTGGCGGCCGTATTTGTTGAGGGCGAAATCGAGGCCTAGTTCGGAATCGGAGAAGGCGGGGACGAAGACGGGGACGTTGTGTTCGTAGGCGGAGCGGAGAATGCCGCGGCCGGTGGTGTGCTTGGTGAGATATTCACCGATTTTGCGATGGAGTTTCCAACTGCAGACTACTTCTTTGGGATCCCAAGTTTCGAAGATGCCGTCGACGACTTCTTCTACGTGATCGAGATTGGTTTCGGGTTCGAGGGAGTCGTAGACGCGGTTGTAGCCCGCGAGGAAAAGTTCGTTGTCGTTCATTTTGGAGGGATCGTAGCGGAAGTGGGAGAGGCCGGTGGCTTCGACGAGGCCGTGGGCCATGAGGGCGCCGGTGGAGACGATGGCTTTGACGATGCCGGATTCGATGAGGTCGCAGAAGACGAGGCCCATTTTGCCGACGGTGAGGGCGCCGGAGAGGGTCATGACGACGAAGCAGTCTTTGTCGCGGGCCATGGCTTCGAGAACGTCGGCGGCGTCGCCAACCTGGCGTGCGGTGTACGCGGTGTTGCCCATGGCGCGGACGAGATCGTCGATGGTTTTAATTTTGGAGAGATCGAGGGGAAAGATGGGGCGGAGTTTGTCTTTGACGGGGTCGTGAAGGACGCGCCCGGTGACGGTTTTTTTCGGCTTCTTGGCCATCGACTCTCCTGACGGAACGTGAATGATTGCGATGTTACAGGGCGAATAAAAATTGTATGGGTAGTGTACTAGAAGTGGAGAGAAAAAATGCAAGGAAGGGAGAGGTAGCAGATAACTGCGATCAAATAGCAAGAGGCGCAGTGGGGAAGCTGAGTACCTGTATCAGTGGTTTCTTGAGATGACACGATCTCGCCACGGTCCCTCCACTGCGCGGCCCGACGCGCTGAGAACCGCGCGAAAGAAAAAATCGGGCCGCTCCGGTCGGGATGACAGATAAGACCAAGCGAAACCCAAGAAGGCGGCGTAAAGCCGCCCCTACGTTGAGGAATGAAGAGAGTGAAGAGAAGAGAAAAATGTTCGTGATAGGATTAATTGCATGAGCGACAAATTTGCGGTGGGACTGGTGCAGATGCGCTGCACTACGAATAAGGAAGAGAATCTGACGCGGGCCGCGGAGAAGATACGCGAGGCGGCGGGGCGCGGGGCGCAGGTGATTTGTCTCCATGAATTGTTTGCGGGGGAATATTTTTGCAGGACGGAAGATCCGGAGCTTTTTAATTTGGCGGAGGCAGTGCCGGGGCCTACTACGGAGCGCTTGGCGGCGGTGGCTAAGGAAAAGAAAGTGGCGCTGGTGGTGTCTGTGTTCGAGCGGCGGGCGGCGGGGGTTTATCACAACACTTGCGCGGTGGTGGATGCGGACGGTGCGTATTTGGGGAAATACCGGAAGATGCATATTCCGGACGATCCGCTGTATTACGAGAAATTTTATTTTACGCCGGGAGATTTGGGGTTTTTGAATTTTGATACGAAGTATGCGCGCGTGGGAGTGCAGATTTGTTGGGACCAGTGGTATCCGGAAGGTTCGCGGTTGACGGCTATGCAGGGAGCGCAGGTGATTTTTTATCCGACTAGTATTGGGTGGCATCCACATGAGAAAGGGACGGGGGGGGCTGCTCAACTGGATTCGTGGAAGACGATTCAGAGGGCTCATGCGATTGCGAATGGATGTTTTGTGGCGGTGGTGAATCGCGTGGGGTATGAGGGGAAGCCGGAGAAGGGCGATTCGGGGATTGAGTTTTGGGGGAATTCGTTTGTGGCGGATCCGGCGGGGCAGTTGTTGGCGGAGGGATCGAACGATAAAGAGGAGATTTTGGTGGCTGAGATTGATCCGAGGAAGAGCGAGGAGCAGCGGAGGAATTGGCCGTTTTTCAGGGATAGAAGGATTGATGCATTTGGTGGGTTGACTCAGCGGTGGTTGGGAGAAGAGTGAGAGGCAAGAAAAGAGCTTACAGTTTACAGCCTGCAGCTGACAGCTAAGAATGAAGAGAAGAGAGGCTAACGCAGAGACGCTGAGGGCACAGAGGATTCGCAGAGAAAAAAAATACAAGAGTTAAGAGAAGAGATTGGGTGCGTTTAGACCGTAAGAACCCACGTATCGCAAAAAAGCGCGAAACGTGGGGCACCCTCAAGTTCATTTGGCGAGTTCATTTGAGAGGTGGCGTTCGTTGAAGAAAGCGAAGACGGAGGAGATGGGGCCAGGAGAGATGGGGTTTCGGATGCCGGCGGAGTGGGAGAGGCATGAGGGGACGTGGCTGGGGTGGCCACATGAGTTGACGGATTGGCCGGGGAAATTTGGGCCGATACCGTGGGCGTTTGCGGAGATGGTGCGGGTGCTGTCGGAGGTGGAGAGGATTTTTTTGCTGGTGCAGGATCGCGCGGCGGAGAAACGCGTGCGGGGGATTCTGCGGAAGGCGGGGGCGAAGCTGGAATCGGTGGAATTTTTTGCGGTGGCTACGGATCGCGGGTGGATGCGGGATTCGGGGCCGATTTGCGTGAAGAATGCGGCGGGCGAGGTTGCGTACAACAATTTTGTGTTTAACGGGTGGGCGAAATATTCGAATCATAAGAAGGATGCACAGGTGGTGCGGAAGGCCAATGCGCGGCGGAAGAAGAGGATATTTTTTCCGGAGCATAACGGGCGGCGCGTGGTGCTGGAAGGCGGATCGATTGATGTGAACGGGCGGGGGACGCTGTTGACTACGGAAGAGTGTTTGCAGAGCAAGGTGCAGGAAAGGAATCCGGGATTTACTAAGGAAGATTATGCGGAAGTGTTTCGGAAATATTTGGGTGTGACGAATGTTTTGTGGTTGGGCAATGGGATTGCGGGGGATGATACGCACGGGCATGTGGACGACCTGACGCGGTTTGTGAATGAGACTACCGTGGTGACGATTATGGAGGAGGATCCGAAGGAAGCGAATTACGCGGCTTTGCAGGAGAATTTGGGGCGGCTGCGCGGGATGAAGGATCAGGATGGGCGGGCGCTTGCGGTGGAGACGTTGCCGATGCCGGCGCCGATTTATTTTGATGGACAAAGGTTGCCAGCGAGTTATGCGAATTTTTATATTGGAAATGGGGTTGTGATTGTGCCGACGTTTAATGATCCTCAGGATCGCGTCGCGTTGAATACGTTGGCAAGATTCTTTCCAGGGCGCGAGGTTGTGGGGATACATTGCCGGGATTTGGTACTGGGCTTGGGGACTTTGCATTGCATGACGCAGCAGGAGCCGGCGGCGGGATAAGAGCCGGAGAGGATTTTTACCACAGAGGACACAGAGGTCGGCGCACAGAGATCACAGAGAAGAATGAGAGATGGAGGAGGCTGGAGATGAATGTATTGGTTGGGATGATTTTGCTGCAGCAGCGGGTGGTGATTGTGGAGTGGAGGCGTGGGTTGATTGGGTGGCTAATCATAGGGTTGCTTGCGGGATGGCTGGCCGGGAAGATGGCGCGAGGGCGAGGATTTGGGTGCATTGGGGATGTTTTGATCGGGTTGATCGGGTCGGTGATTGGGGGATGGATTTTTACGCAGCTGGGGATTGGGCATGCGAATACGTTTTTATTTTCGCTGGCGGCGGCTACGGTTGGGGCGGTGTTGCTGGTGGCGGTGGCGCATTTGTTTTTTGGGGGGAAGGGGTAGGAGTAAAGAAAGATTTCACACAGAGGGCACAGAGGTCGGAGAGGAAGAGCACAGAGAAGAAACGAAGATACGGGATTGGTTGCCGCGGTCCCTCCACTGCGCGGCCCGACGCGCTGTGAATCGCGCGGTGGAGAAAATCGGGCCGCTCCGGTCGGGATGACAGAAAAGGCGAAAACGAAGAGGGGCGGCGTTGGGCCGCCCCTCTGTTTTTTGGTCTCGGCGGAGAAGAGAAGACCCCAGGTGCAAAAACGGCACCTGGGGCACCCGCGGAGATAGAGAAGAGGACGGTCAGAGACCGCCCTTATTTTTTAGGATTTGGGGTACGCGGGGTCGGCTTTTACTTCTTTGATTTGGTTGGTGTGGCGTTCGCTGTGGGCGGCGATTAAGAGGATGAATTCGTAGGCGTCCCATTTCTGGCCGTTGGGGCTGTCGGCGGCGTGATCGCGGAGGCCAGTGGTGGTCTTGAGGAAAGTTTCGGTGGCGGCGCGGCTTTCGACGAAGTGGTCGATGGCGGCTTGCGGAGAACCGAAGCGGTTGGTGGGCTTGATGGCTTCGGGAGCCTGGACTTTATTTTTGCGTTCGGGGACGTTGGCGATGATGCCGGCGTCGATGGCGGCAATGTCGCGGCCGGGGACAGCGGGGGCTTTCATGACACCGTTTTCAACGGCGCCGCGGATGTAGTCTTCGGCGGCGGCGATGTGCTCCATGCATTCGGCGATGGACCAACGGTCGGGAGCGGCTTTGAAGTTCCACTGGGCGGTGGAAAGGCCTTTGGTGGCATCGAGGACATCTTGTTTGGTGGATTCGAGATAGGCGAGAGCTTTGTCTTTTTCGGCCGGGGTGACTTCCTGGGCGCGCGCGGCGAGTGCGAAGAAGAGCGCACAGACTAGCGCGAGAGCGACGCTGAATTTTCTGATCATTGCGAGAGTTCCCTTCCCTTTTTAAAGTTTGGCGAGGCGGCGGAGTGCCTCTGGTAGGAGTACGTACGGGTGAGTGGGAATATAGCAGGGATTTGCGGGGTTGAGGAGGGAAAGAGAAAGAATTAACACAGAGGGCACAGAGGCGGAGAGCGCAGAGGACGCAGAGAAAAAGTCTTGGGAGATCGTTGGTTGCCCTGGTCCCTCCGCTGCGCGGCCCGACGCGCCAAACTGCGGCGCGGAGAAAAAATCGGGCCGCTCCGGTCGGGATGACAGAGAAGAGTAAGAGGAAGCCAAGAGCGCAGCCCGGAATGGCCGCGCCACAAGGCAACCCAAGAGCACAGGCTGAAGCCTATGCTACGTGGGGGCCACGTGGGGGCTGGAAAGCGGGGCGCGGGGCGGTGTGGTACGATTTAGAGTTCGATAGTGGAGAGAAACCTTAATTGAGCAAGAGCAAACAATCACTCACAGTTATTCCCCTTGGGGGGCTTGGCGAATTCGGAATGAACATGATGGTGTTCCGATTCGGCGACGATATTTTGGTGGTGGACGCAGGAATGATGTTCCCGGAGTCGGAATTGCTGGGCGTGGACCTGGTGATTCCGGACATTACGTATTTGAAGCAGAACCGGGACAAGGTGCGGGCGATTGTGCTGACGCACGGACACGAAGACCACATCGGGGCACTGCCGTACATTTTGCGCGACCTGAACGTGCCGATTTACGGATCGCGATTCACGCTGGCGCTGGTGAAGAAACGGCTGGATGAGGCGGGGCTGCTGGACTCGGCGAAATTGTTTGAGACGGTGCCGGGGCGGCTGGTGGAGATCGGGCCGTTTGAAGTGGAATTCATTCCGGTGACGCACAGCACGATCGATTGCGTGGCGCTGGCGATCCGGACTCCCGTGGGCGTGGTGATTCATTCGGGGGATTTCAAGATCGATCAGACGCCGGTGGACAACTACCAGTTTGATCTGCACGCGTTCGCGCGGTATGGGACCGAGGGCGTGCTGGCGCTGTTCAGCGATTCGACGAACGTGGAGCGGCCGGGATTTACGCCGTCGGAGCGTGTGGTGGCGCCGCGGATTGAGGAGTTGACGCGGTCGGCGCCGAGGAGAGTGGTGCTGTCTTGCTTTGCGTCTTCGATTCACCGGATTCAGCAGGTGATTGATATTGCGGACCGGGTTGGGCGGAAGGTGGCGTTTGTCGGGCGGAGCATGGTGGACAACGTCGAGATCGCGCACGATTTGGGTTATATGCGGATTCCGGACGGGATGGTGGTGCGGCCGCAAGATATCCGGAGTTTTGATCCAAAGAAATTAATTGTACTGGCGAGCGGATCGCAGGCGGAGCCGATGTCGTCGATGTCGCGGATTGGGGTGGATAATCACCGGTTTGTGACGATTGATGAGAACGATACGGTGATTTTGTCGGCTAGGATTATTCCCGGGAATGAGAAGGCGATTTTCCGGATGCTGGATCATATGTTCCGGCGGCGGGCGCTGGTGTATTACGACAACTCGGCGGGACCGATACACGTTTCTGGACACGCTAGCCAGGAAGAGCAGAAATTGCTGCTGCAGCTGGTGAAGCCGAAATATTTTATTCCGGTGCACGGGGAATACCGACATTTGTTCCGGCATGCGGCGCTGGCGCACCAGTTGGGTGTGGTGAGCGGCGAGATCATGCTGCTGGAAGACGGGAAGTGCGTGGAGTTCACGGAGGATGGGGCTTACCGGAGAGATCCGGTGACGGCGGGACGCGTGCTGGTGGATTCGGGTTCGCTGGAGGAGATTGAAGAGATTGTGGTGCGCGACCGGAAGCATTTGTCGGAAGAGGGCGTGGTGATTCCGATTATCGCGATTGACAAGCATACGGGACGGGTGGAATCTGCGCCGGAGATTGTGACGCGCGGGTTGATGAGCGAGAACGGGAACGAAATGCTGGCGGGTGCGCGGGAATGCGTGGCGCGGACGGTGGAGAATTCGAACCTGGAGGAGAGGGCGGACTGGTCGGTGATCAAGGAGAAGATCCGCGTGGATTTGAAGAGGTATATTAATAAGCAGACGTCGAAGAGGCCGTTGATATTGCCGGTGATTTTGGAAGTGTAAGCGGGAAAGACAACGCAGAGGCGCTGAGAGCGCAGAGGGTTCGCAGCGAAGATGGTTGCGAGCAGTGGTGGCTGGTATCAGACGAAGTGGAAGTGCCTGCCTGAAGTAGATCAGAAAAGAAGCAGCGTGAGGTTGAGGAGCATAGGCTAGAATCGTGGGCTTATGGAAAAGATGGGGGCGGGTGTGAGAAATGGAGGAGGAGGAGCGGAGCCGGGGAATGCGGTGACGGCGTCGCGGGCTACGTTTGTATTTATTATTGTTACGGTGGCGCTGGATTTTCTGGCGTTTGGGATTATTGCGCCGGTATTGCCGAACCTGATTATCCGGTTTGAGGGCGGGAACATGGCGCGGGCGGCGGCGATCACAGGTTACTTTGGGTTTGCGTGGAACCTGATGCAGTTTTTGTTTTTGCCGGTGCTGGGGGCGTGGAGCGACCGATTCGGGCGGCGGCCGGTGATTCTGATTTCGTGCCTGGGATTGGGGCTGGATTATATTTTCATGGCGCTGGCGCCGAGCTTGCGCTGGCTGTTTGTGGGGCGATTGATCAGCGGGATCACGGCGTCGAACGTGTCGACGGCGTTCGCCTACATCACGGACGTTACGCCGGGAGCGGAGCGCGCGAAGAAATTCGGGTTGTTGGGGGCGGCGTTTGGGGTGGGATTTGTGATTGGGCCGGCGGTGGGGGGATTGCTGGGGCATTACAATTTGCGGGCCCCGTTCTGGGCTGCCGCAGTGCTGAGCCTGGCGAACTTTTTGTATGGGATCTTTGTGCTGCCGGAATCGTTGCCGCGGGAGAAGCGGGCGAAGTCGGCGTGGCACATGGCGAATCCGCTGGGATCGTTGACGCTGCTGCGGTCGCATCCGGAACTGGCGGGGCTATCGGTGGTGGTGTTTCTATACTATTTGGCACATCAAGCTCTGCAGAACATTTGGGTGCTCTATACGGAATACCGGTATGGATGGAACACGCGGAGCGTGGGAATCTCGCTGGCGTTGGTGGGGGTGTGCGCGGTGATTGTGTCTGGCGGGCTGGTGGGACCATACGTGAAGAAATTTGGGGAGCGATTCAGTCTGGTGAGTGGATTGTTTTACGGATTTTTGGGGTTCGCGGGATTTGGACTGGCGTGGAGTGGCTGGGGAGCGCTGGCGGCGATTCCGTTTATTGCGCTTTGGGGAGTGGCGGGGCCGGCGATGCAATCCCTGATGTCGCAGAGGGTAGACGCGACATCGCAGGGGAAATTGCAGGGAGCGATTAATTCACTGCGGGCGTTGACGGGAATGGCAGGGCCACTGCTGTTTACACAGGTGTTCTCAGCGGCGATTTCACCGGGGGCGAAGGTTTACTTGCCCGGGGCGGCGTATTACCTGGCCGGGTTGATTGTGGGGGGGGCGATGTGGGTGGCTGTGGCGGTGACGAGGGGCGCGGCTGGGCGTGAGGAAGCGGCGGCGTAGGAGGAAGAGATTTAACACAGAGTGCACAGAGGAAGAGCACGGAGGGCGCGGAGAAAACATCTTTGAGGATTGTTGGTTGCATGGGTCCCTCCACTGCGCGGCCCGACGCGCTTGAAATCGCGCGCAAGAAAAAACCGGGCCGCTTCGGTCGGGATGACAGAAACTTCTAGAAAAGAGCAAGAGAAACCCAAGAGCACAGCCAGGAATGGCCGTGCAACGGGAAGTTTGCATTTTTATAGTAATGTGACACAATGCGGCTCACTGACGGGCCGCTTTTTTTTGCGCCTGCGCGTTGACTGATCGAAGGCTTATACATTCATTGGGTCTGTTCCTGCCGGAATGATCCGAAACGAGGCTTGTTATGAGTTCACCTGCAATGCAGCCGGAGCAAGTTATCGCCACGCTTCCGCCGATGAAATTGTTTATCGGAGGGAAGTGGGTGGATAGCGATTCGAAGGAGTGGATTGATGTAGTGAGTCCGGCTACGGGCAAATTGCTGGCGCGGATTCCGCATGCATCGACGGGTGACGTGGCGCGGGCGGTGGAATCGGGACGGGCGGCGTGGGATGGGTGGCGGATGACGGCGCCGTTTGAGCGGGCGGCGGCTTGCCACCGGATTGCGGACCGGATTATGGCTCGGAAGGAGCAGATTGCGGCCGTGATTTCGCTGGAGCAGGGGAAGCCGTACTTTGCGGAGGCGCTGCCAGAGGTGGAGGAGACGGCGGAAAATTTCCGGATTGCGGCGGAGGACGTGAAACGGCTGGAGACGCCGATTATTCCGGCGCGCGATCCGAACAAGCGGTTGTTTACGTTCAAGGTGGCGATTGGGACTTGGGGAATTATTACGCCGTGGAACTTCCCTACCGTGATTCCTTCGGAGTATTTCGGGCCGGGGCTGGCGGCGGGGAATACGATTGTGTTCAAGCCGGCGGAGCAGACTCCACTGGCGGCATTTTTTATGACTCAGTGTATTGAGGAAGCGGGACTGCCGCCGGGCGTATTCAATTTGATTACGGGGGACGGGCCGACTACGGGAGATGCGCTGGTGTCGCACCCGGGGATTGATGCGATTGGATTGACGGGCGAGACGACGACTGGGGATACGATTCAGCGACGGGCTGGGGTGAAGAAATTGCTGATGGAACTGGGCGGGAATGGACCGCAGATTGTGTTGGAGGATGCGGATTTGCTGCGGGCGGCGCGGGCGGCGGCGTTTGGAGCGTACTTCAATGCGGGGCAGGTTTGCTGCGCTACGGAGCGCGTGCTGGTGGACAAGCGGGTGCATAAGGATTTTCTGGAGCTGGTGATCGAGGAGGCGAAGAACATTCGGGTGGGAGATCCGTTGCTACAGGGCGTGACGATGGGGCCGATGAATAATGTGCCGGTGCTGGAAAAGACGGAGCGGCATCTGGCGGACGCGGTGCAGAAGGGCGCGCGGGTGGTGTTCGGCGGGAAGAGGGCGGCGGGGCAGGCGACGAAAATGTTTTTTGAGCCGACGGTGATTGATGGCGTTAGCACGGCGATGCTGCTGAATAAGGAAGAGACGTTCGGGCCGGTGGTGCCGGTGATTACGGTTACGGAGTATGACGAGGCGATTGCACTGGCGAATGGGACGGGGTATGGGCTGCAGATGGCGGTGTTCACGCGGGACATTGATAAGGCGTTTTATTTTGCGGAGCGGCTGCGAAGCGGAAACGTGGTGATCAACGATACGACGGATTATTGGGAGGCGCATGAGCCGTTTGGGGGAGGCGGAGGGACGCGGAGCGGGTATGGGAGATTGGGAGGAAGATTTACGTTTGAGGATATGACGCATTTGAAGACGGTGGCGCTGCATGTGAATCCGTTGAAGTAAGAGAAAGAGCTTAGCGCAGAGGCGCGGAGAATAAATCTTGAGCGAGCGTTGGTTGCCGTGGTCCCTGCACAGCGCGACCCGACGCGCCAAAAAGCGGCGCGGAGGAAAGAGTCGGGCCGCTCCGGTTCCTTCGGCTTTGCTCAGGGCAGGCGGGATGACGGAGTAAGGCAAGAAAACCCAAGAGGGCGGGGCGAGCCCCGCCCCTACAAAGAGAATTGTTGTGGTGGGAGAAAGGCGCCCGCTGCGGACGGCGGCCGCTGCAAAGGCAGGTTTGCCGGCAGGATGCCGGCGCTACTAAAGGAGAGAGGCGTGAGATTTACGGTGTTGGGTGCGGGGATGATGGGGTGCGCGACCGTTTACGATTTGGGTCGCGCGAAGGAAGTGACGGAGATTTTGGTTGGGGATTTTGATTTGGGGCGGGCGGAGGAGGTGGCGAAGAAGTATGGAGGCGGGAAGGCGCGCGCGGTTTTTGTGGATGTGAGAAATACGGGCGAACTGGCGAAACTGGTTGCGGGGAGCGAAGCGGTTTTGAATTGCACGCAGTATTATTGGAATTTGGAAGTGATGAAGGCGGCGCTTGAAGCGCGGGTGAATTATCTGGATTTGGGCGGGTTGTTTTATACGACCCGGAAACAGCTGGAGATGGATAAGGAGTTTCAGGGAATCGGGAAGTTGGCGATATTGGGGATTGGGAGCGCGCCGGGGATTGCGAATGTGATGGCGCGTTATCTGGCGGATCAGTTGGACCGGGTGGAGTTCGCGGGGGTGTATAACGGGAGCCGGGATTTTCAGACTTATGCGGATGCGATGTCGTTTGGATTTTCGATTGCGACGATTCTGGACGAGCTGACGATTGCGCCGATGGAATTTACGAAGGGCAAGTTTGTGCAGCTGGCGCATTTTTCTGGCGCGGAGCCGATGACGTTCGGGAAGCCGATCGGGAAGCTGGTGATGCGGCACTCGATTCATTCGGAGGTGGCGACGCTGCCGCTGAGTTTCCAGGGCAAGGGGATTCAGGGGGCTTCGTTCAAGATTAATTACGATCCTCACTTGATTGAGGCGGTGCGGTTGTTGACGGGGATCGGGTTGATGGAACAGAAGCCGGTGAAGGTGGGGGACACGGAGATCGCGCCGCGGGCGTTTCTGGAAAAGATATTGAAGTCGCGGCCGCCATCAGGGAAATCGCCGAAGGATGTGGAGACGATCCGGGTGATTGTGCGGGGGAGGAAGGGCGGGAAGAAGAAAAAGCTTTTGCTGGACGCGACGGCGAGGTATACGACGAAACCGAATTTCAGCGCGGTGGCGCGGGATACGGGGTTTCCGATTTCAGTGGCGGCGCAGATGATTGCGAATGGGAGTATTAAAATGAAGGGCGTGCAGGCTCCGGAGACGGCGATACCAGCGCGGGAGTTTTTGAAGGAAATGGACCGGAGGGGGATCCGGATGAACGGGGCGACTTGGCGATAGAGGAATGTGGCGCCTGAGAGAAATTCGTAGAAAGGAAAAGCTAACGCGGAGGCGCTGAGGACGCAGAGTTGGCGCAGAGAAGAGTAACCCAAGAGCACAGGCAGGAATGCCTGTGCTACCAAGGCGGGGCTCAGGAGGCGAGTAGGGCGCTGGCGATTAGGGCCAGGACGATGCCGACTCCCTGGCGGGTGGTGAGCTTCTCGTGGAGGAGCGTGGTGCTGATGAGGATTGTGACAACGGGATAGAGAGCGGAGAGAGTTACGACGGTGGAGGCACTTCCCTTTTCGAGGGCTGCGAAAAAGGTGAGGAAGCCGACGAAGGCGAAGAAGCCACCGAGGGCGGCCCAGGTGAAGCCCGCGGTGTTCCACTCGATTTTGAATTTTTCCAGGAACAAGACGATGACGGCGAAGGCGAGCACTCCTACAGTTTGAAAGAGGAGGGCCTGGCGGGGCTTGGTGTAGTTGGAGGCGAGTTTGCTGAAGACTCCCCAGAGTCCCCAGGTGACGACGGTCATGATGGCGTAGAAGTACCAGGTTTTCAGAAAGCCTCCGTGAAACGGATGAAGAAACGAGTTGGGATATTGTAGCGGGAGTGGGGGGATTTGGCGAAGGGGCGGGGGGATGGGCTGGAGTACGTGGACGAGGCTCGATTGGGAGAATGGAGATAAGTGGTAAAAGCGGAAGCTTCGCTTCCGCACTCAAAGGTCGCTACTTTAGGGCGGCTAGGCGTTTTGTGGCGAAGTCGAGGGATGGGTTGAGGGCGAGGGCTTGCTTGTATTCGCGGATCGCAGTTTGAGGGTCACCGGAGCGTTCAGCGTTTGCACCGAGAGTGAGATGAACCTGGTCGGCGTGCTCCCAGGTTGGATTCAGTTGGAGAATTTTGTGGAGCTGGGCGTTGGAGTCGTCGAACCGGTTCAGGCTGGCCAGTGCTCCGGCCAAAGCCTGGCGCACGAAAGAAGAATCGGGATTCATTTGCAGACCACGTTGAAGAACTTCCACTGCTTGCGCCGGGTTGCCCGCGCGATATAGGGCGACTCCCCATTTATCGACAACATTGGCGTTTTCCGGCCGTAAGGCGGCGGCGTGCTGGTAGGCGTCGGCGGCGCTGGGCCACTGGCCCGCCTGAGAGGCGGCGTCGCCAATGCGGACCCAGCCGGCGAAATCGTGTGAGTTGGAGGCTTCGGCGGAGTGCAGCGCGCTCTGGGCAGCTGCGGACTTGGCGTTGGATTCGGCGAGGGAGGCGAGTTGGAGGAACATGGCGGACTGGGAGGCGTCAAGTGTTGCAGCGTGGCGGTAGGTTTCGGCGGCGAGTTGCCAGTTGTTCTGGAGGGCGTAGACCTTAGCGAGATTGACGTAGGTGACGGTGTAGTCGGGATAGAGGCGCAGCGCTTCCTGAAATTGGAGGACGGCCGCATCGTAGTTCTCTTTTCGGGTGTAGTACATGCCGGCGTTGAGATGGCCGAGGATGTACTTGGGATTCAGCTCGATGGAACGAAGGACGTGCGACAGGGCGGTATCCAGGTCGCCACGATCAAAGTAGGCTGCGGCGACTTGACCTTGAACGATGTAGGAGTTGGGAGAGTCAGGTTCGGTGGTGGTGAGCAGGGTGTAATTGTCGTGGAATACCGCAATGCGGCGCTCGGTTTGGACAAAATAGAAAGCGAAGAGTGTGACGAGCGCGGCGGAGAGAGCGAAGCGGGAGGGAGAGGTCGAAAGCCGGGCATACAGGGCGAGACCGGCGGCGGCGACAAGGATGGAAAAGCCCACGGACGGAATGTAGAGATAGCGCTCGGTGAAGAAGTTGGCGGCGACGGAATTGAGGCTGAGAGCGGGGGCCAGAGTAAAGACAAACCAGCAAAGAGCGAAGGAGAGGATCGGACGGGTGTGGCGAAAATAGAAAGCCGCGAAGGCCATGGCGAAGGCGCAGAGGAATCCGGTGACGGCCCAGAGCGTGAGCGTTTTGGTCATGGGAAAGGCGTAGAAATAGTTCATGTGGATGGGGACGAGGAGTTTACCGACATAGCGGGCAAAGACGGGAGGAATGGCGAAGAGGAGTTCCCAGGGCGTAAGGGGAGGACGATCAATATTGATTCGAGGCGCGAAGCCGCCGAGGGCGGAGATGCGCGCAACAAGATAGATGGCGAGAGCGACGAGAAAGGGAGCGAGTCGCGCGGCGATGGGGCGAATCTGGGAACGCGGCGCGCGGGCGTAGAAAAATTCGTAGCAGAGGAGAATGACCGGAAAAAGGAGAGCAGGTTCCTTACTGAAGAGAGCGGCCAGAAAGAAAAGGACAGAGAGAAGAATTGAAGCGAGAGGAGCGGCAGCCGAGCGAGCGCGGTGGTAGAAGAGTATGGCTAGGAGGAGGAAGATGGCACATTGGAGTTCGGGAAGAGCGGCGATCCAGGCCACGGGTTCCGAGTGCATGGGATGAAAGGCAAACCAGAAAGCGGCCCAGAAAGCGAGAGAGGGAGTACCAAGGGCAGAGATCAGGAGATAGACAAGGGCGACAACAACGGCGTTCAGAAGAGTATTGACGAGGTGCCAGCCGAGCGGGTGGTCGCCAAAGACGGGGTATTCCGCCGCGTAGCCGAGGAGTTGCAAGGGGCGATAGTAGTTGCTGCCAACGCGGTTGTTCTTGTTGGCGTGACGGGCGAAGTCCCAGACTTCTCCGGTAAAGACACGGCCCAGGTCTTTGCCTTCAACAACGATGGGGTTTTGAAGGATTTGGAGGTGGTCGTCGGTGACGAAGTCGTTGCGGAGGGTGGGGGCGTAGAGTGCGAGGGAGAGGAGGATGAGGAGGGAGAGATGGAAGAGGCGGGTGCGGCGTAGGGCGTTTGGGCCGAGGGCGGATAGGTTGGCGGAGGACGACGGGGCGATGGGGGCGGGCTGGGGAGATTGGGGAGAGTTTTTGCGTTTTCTGGACAAGGGTTTGGAGGGCAACGCGAGACGCCGGTGCGTTGCGGACAAGAAAGTTTAGCGCAAGGGTGGAGGGAAAGGAACATGGGGGGAATCGGAAGCCTGGGACCGCTTAGGAAAAACCTATGGGATGCATCGGGTTTATTGATTATGGCGGCGCGGGGGTATAGGCTGGGTTGCGATGCGCGGAGGACCGACCTGAAGGTCGGCCACTACATTTAGGCGGCCCGCCACGGTCGGCGGGCTACACGGGTAAAGGCATCCAAAGAGGAGGAACGGTTATGGCTACAGCTACTACGGTGATTGAACCTAAGGTTAAGGTGTCGGCTACGAAGCTTTTGATAAATGGGAAGTGGGTGGATGCAGCTTCGGGGAAAACTTTCCCGACGATTAATCCCTCGACTGCCGAGGTGATTACGCAGGTGGCGGAGGCGGATGCGGCCGATGTGGACAAGGCGGTGGCGGCGGCGCGGGCGGCGTTTGAGAAGGGCGCGTGGAGGAAGATGTCGGCTTCGGCGCGCGGCGTGTTGATGAACAAGTTGGCGGATTTGATTGAGAAGCACATTGAAGAGCTGGCGGAATTGGAATCACTGGACAACGGGAAGCCTTACCAGGTGGCGCTGACGGCGGATTTGCCGCTGACGATTGCGTGTTACCGGTACTACGCGGGATGGGCGGACAAGATTCAGGGGAAGACGATTCCGGTGCAGGGGCGGTATTTCACGTACACGAAGCATGAGCCGGTGGGCGTGGTGGGGCAGATTATTCCGTGGAATTTTCCGCTTTTGATGCAGGCGTGGAAGTTGGGGCCGGCTCTGGCGGCGGGTTGCACGGTGGTGATGAAGCCGGCGGAGCAGACGCCGCTGAGCGCGCTGCGCGTGGGCGAACTGGCGATGGAAGCGGGATTCCCAGAAGGAGTTCTGAATTTGCTGCCGGGGTACGGGCCGACGGCGGGTGCGGCGATCGCGCGGCACATGGATGTGGACAAGGTGGCGTTCACCGGATCGACGGAAGTTGGACATTTGATTATGAGAGCGGCGGCGGATTCGAATTTGAAGCGGGTGACGCTGGAGTTGGGCGGAAAAAGCCCGAACATTGTGTTTGCCGATGCGGACATGGATAAGGCGATTGAAGGGGCGCACTTTGCGCTGTTCTTCAACCAGGGGCAGTGCTGCTGCGCGGGGTCGCGCTTGTTTGTGGAGGAGAAGTGCTACGACGAGTTTGTGGAGAAGAGCGTGGCGCGCGCGAAGAAGCGGACGGTGGGCAATCCGTTTGACAAGAAGACGGAGCAAGGGCCGCAGGTGGACAAAGACCAGTTTGACAAAGTGATGGGTTACATCGAGATCGGGAAGCAGGACAAGGCCAAACTGGTGGCGGGCGGGAACCGCGTGGGCGACAAGGGATATTTTATCGAGCCGACCGTGTTCGCCGACGTTCAGGACAACATGCGGATTGCGCAGGAGGAGATTTTCGGGCCGGTGATGTCGATCCTGAAATTCAAGGACGTTTCGGAAGTGGTGGAGCGGGCGAACAAATCGCTGTATGGATTGGCGGCGGCGGTTTGGACGCAGGACATCACGAAGGCTCATGCGATTGCGGATGGCGTGCGGGCGGGGACGGTGTGGGTGAATTGTTATGACGTTTTCGATGCCGCGGCGCCGTTTGGAGGGTTTAAGCAATCGGGGCTTGGGCGTGAGTTGGGAGAATATGGGTTGGCAAATTATACGGAGGTTAAGACGGTTACGGTGAAGTTGTAGAGGATCGCCTACAGTCGGCGGTCTACAGTCAACAGTATCAGAGGGCCGGGCGAGCCCGGCCCCTACAAGGGTTGCGGTGGATCGTTGGGAGGTTTGGCTTAGTGCGTAAAAGCGGAAGTTTCGCTTCCGCACTCAAAAGTTGGGCCACCTGAAGGTGGCCGCTACGCGGGAATGAAGAGAGGTTGGGAAGGGGTCCAGTTTGCTGGGCCCCTCTTTTTTATGGGGATTGTTACGCGACAATATGTGGCGAAGGATTTTGGGAGGCTGCATAAGCTGGACCAGGAGTGTTTTCCGCCGGGGATTTCGTACAGCAAGTGGTCGCTGCATTATTATTTGAGTTTGCCGGGGGCGGATTGTTTGGTCGCGGAAGAGGGGAAAGCGATCGCGGGATTTATTCTGGCGGAGGAGAATCCGCCGTTGGGGCACATTATTACTTTGGATGTGGCGGAGGGGTTTCGGAGGAAGGGCGTGGGGACGATGCTTTTGGGTGAGATGGAGAAGCATTTTGCGTTTAAGGGAGTGAAAGCGGTGTTGCTGGAGACGTCGGTGGAGAATGAGAGCGGGATTGCGTTCTGGGAGCGGCATGGATATCGTACGGAGGCGGTGGTGAAGAAATATTATTTGGGGAAGATTGATGCGTATGAGATGAGGAAGAGGATTGGAAGAAGTGGCGAGTGACGAGAAAGAGATAAGAGATAAGGATAACGCAGAGGCACGGAGGACGCGGAGTTTCGCAGAGAAGAGAAAACCGAGAGTGCAGGCGGGAAAGGATGCGGCGCGGGTCAAGGAAGAGAGTGTCGCGCCTACGGCGCTTGGGGAGATTTTTGGTTCTGTACCCAGCCCTTACGGGCTGGGCTAAGTTCTGCCGCGCCTCCGGCGCTCAGGAATGAAAACTACGAGGAGAGGGCCTAGTGAATCCATATTTGCAGAGTGTGATTTTGGGGGTGGTGGAAGGGTTGACGGAGTTTTTGCCGGTTAGTTCGACGGCGCATTTGCGGATTGCGGAGGCGTTGCTGCATCTGGATTTGGGGAGCGCGTACTGGAAGATGTATACGATTGTGATTCAGTTGGGGGCGATTTTGACTTTGCCGATTTATTTTCGGGAGCGGATTGGGAAGTTTCTGGCGACGTTTCCGAAGGGGGAGCGCGGGGATAGGACTCTGCTAACGCATCCTTTGAGTTTGGTGCTGGTGGCGTTTGTGGTTACGGCGATACCGGCGTTTTTGATGACCAAGATTATTGGAAAGCATTTGGAGAGCTTGACGATTATCGGGAGCGCGCTGCTGATTGGCGGGATTGTGATGTGGTTTGTGGATGCGCGGAATGCGAAGACGGAGGCGGCGGGAGAGAAGGCCGGCGGCGGGCTCATCAGGATTTGGCATATGGAGGATATGAGTTTGGGGCAGGCGGTTTGGATTGGGGCTTGCCAGATATTGTCGGCGGTGTTTCCGGGGACTTCGAGGTCGATGTCGACGATTGCGGCGGGGCAGTTGGCGGGGATGTCGCGGGCTGCGGCGCTGGAGTTTTCGTTTTTTCTTTCGATACCGACTATGGTGGTGGCTACTTGCTATGACCTTTTGAAGTCGGTGGTGGGGAAACATGCGGATGCGATTTCGGTGGCGCATATTGATTCGCATGGATGGATTGTTTTGGGGATAGGGTTTGCGGTGTCGTTTGTGGTGGCGTATGGATCGGTGGCCTGGTTTATGGGGTATGTGAGGAAGAGGGGATTTGCGCCGTTTGCGATTTACCGGATTATTTTGGGGGTGGCGGTTTTGTATTTTGCTTCTGGGATGGGATGAAGCTGGAAAATAGAAAATGGAAATTTGAAAATGGTGACGCGTGGCGAGAAAAGAGAACAGGAAAAGATAACGCAGAGACGCAGAGTGCGCAGAGGGTTCGCAGAGAAGAGAAAGATTTCACCACAGAGGGCACCGAGAGCACAGAGAAGAGGGGAGGATGGGGG
>Ga0210389_10001377_pt1 | contig 19722 bp, 29 predicted proteins | sample IncBWH28OmetaG_FD_160127 | JGI IMG/M metagenome (GOLD analysis project Ga0210389, IMG submission 160127) | Forest soil microbial communities from Barre Woods Harvard Forest LTER site, Petersham, Massachusetts, United States - Inc-BW-H-28-O ...
GGTTAAAAAAGAAAATAATGAAAAATGGAAAACCCATCGTCCCGGGCCCGAATGATAAAAGAAATAGGGACATCCAGCAGGAACTTCCAAAGGGTTATGCTAAAGAAAAATTGCCCAAGGAAATGAAGACACAAAGCGAGAAGATTAAATTTAAAGATGGCGAATCAAATCAATACCGTAATACCACCGAAGGCGTGGAGCGCGGAACCGACTGTAGTTATGATGAAAACAGCATGAATGGAAAGTGAGGATTAAATGGCAAAGAAAAAGAAATCTGAAGCGGCCACACCAACACGGGCCATTGACATGATTCCAAAGGTTAGCACTAATCACACCCTACGCATAAAGAAAGCAGAAGGTGGTGGTTATTCAATGACTCATGAAATGAGCGGCCGTGACGGCTATGTGGAAAAGACTCATATCGCCAAAGACAAAAAGGAACTCACGGATAAAATAGGAAAAATCTTATGAATAAGATCAGCCGTTTAATCTTAAGCGCATTTTGCTTGTTAACCTTTGCGGTTAACTCTTTTGCGTCAGTGCCATTGACACGCATCCGAAATTTTGTCAACGATGCGTCAAATAATGTTCCTATCACGGCATCATATATGGACGCGGAATTAAATCAGTTAGTTGCGGGATTCAATAACACAATGGTCGTGCAAGCGACATCCCCATCCAGCCCTTTTGAAGGGGAGACTTGGTATAACACCACTAATCATATAGTCGAGGAATATAGGAATAATGAGTGGGTCACTATTGGGGCATTGCATATATCGGCAACGCAGATGGCCAATCCACAGACGGGCGATCTTTGGTATAACACGACGACAAAAGTTTTGAATGCTTATAATGGGTCTACCTTTATCACCATTTCAGCCACTAATCTTTTTAATCAAAATGTTGGCATAGGGACAACATTACCCATCGGTGGTCTTGATGTGGAAGGAACATTATCTCCAACGATATTCTATGGTCTTGGTCCTGGTAATATTGGCATTGGCACTATATTACCTAGAGCACCTTTAGAGATAGAAGTTGGCAATGTTGGTTTGGGAACAATAATTATCCCAGGCACTCAATTAGATGTGGGTGGTACTGTGCAAGCATTGTCATATTCAGGACAGAATGGGCACGGTATTCTAAATAATTTTGGTTCTTCAATAACAAAAGGTTCCGTCGTTGGCCCAGTGTCGGCAGATACATGGCTTAATTGTAGCGTTGTTACTAACGGAGCGGCTACTGGTGTTAATCTGTATATTTCAACAACCAATGTGATGCCTGTAAATGCTCAATCTGCCTGTACATCAACAAACGGAAGCAATGTTTTTGGATGTCCTATTTCTGGTTTTGTACCTAAAGGTGATTATTATGAAATACTAGACCCATCTTCTTTAATTCAAAATTGTGAAATAGCAAATTCGGGGTCTTAATGGAAACTTTAGTAGAAGAAAAACCAGCAGAAGTCAAAGTCGAGAATAAGACGCTCGTCCAATTACGCGGCCGCAAGACGATGCTATTTCCTTTCCACATTAACGACATGCTAGCCTTCATTCGATTGCACCGCAATGATCGCAAGGGTTACCTGGGGCAATTTTGTTTTAAATATATGAGCGAAGCCGAGGCTGTTAATTATCTTCACCACCTTTTGGCTTTCAACAAAATTCATATTTGGACGGCCTATACCAAAGAGATAAAGTCGCGCTTTGCTGGCTTCGTTTATTTGTCGGATATTGAAAAGTATAAATGCGTGATATCTGGTGTAATGGACACAGAATTTGTGCATGGGCTGTCCCGGGAATTACGAAGGGACAAATATACCTATTCTGAAGACGCTTTTAGGGCCCTTATCAGGCATGTTTTTACAACATCGATCATCAGGATCGAGGCCAACTGCACGGAAGGGAACAGGCTTTCATTTAATCTCTGTAAAAAAGTAGGGTTTGTTATCGAAGGATGTCGTCGAAAGGCTATGGAGATGGATGGAGAATTTTACAATGTTCTTTACCTCTCAATTTTAAAAGAGGAGCATAAAGATGCAATCTAAACAACCTTCGGTCACTGTTCCACAATATACTCCGCCATCACCCACAGGATTTAATACGCCTTATGGGAGCGTGGGCTATTCTGGGTCGGTGGGTTCAAATGGTTTTTATAATGGATCGTATAATTATACATCCGCAGACCCGAGTGGAGATTTGGAATTGCAGACAATGCGCGATGCTTTGACAGCTTCTTTGACTCCCACGGGGCCCGGGGCTTTACAGCAAACGCAGGATTGGCAAACAGCTTTCACGCAGTCGGCATTAAAGAATGCGGCACCACAACTTTCAAATCAACTATTTAATGCTGGCCTGGGAGGGTCAGCGGCCTATGGAAATGCCCTTGGAGATCTGTATAGTAACACATCCACTCAAGCTGTGCTGAATGCTCAAAACATGTCGAACTCTGCATTGCAGACGAATGCAAATAGTTTAAATTCTGTCAATACTGCCTATGGACAAAATCAAAATTATGCTCTGAACCTTCAGCAATTGGCGAATACCTATAACACAAACGCAAACCAACAGTACCTTCAAAAATACCAATCCTTGTTACCTTATCAGGCCACTGTAAACAATAATCAGGGTTCAGGATATGGTCAGATAATTGGGGCCGTGGGCGGGGGCATTGCAGGCGCATTTATGGGTAATCCAATATTAGGTGCTCAAGTGGGATCATCTTTGGGGGGCGGCGTTGATTCCGCGATGGGCAATACTTCTGTTGGAGGCCCGTTGATTACATCAAGCCTGGGCGGTTTAAGCGCCCTACAAGGGGCAGGATTTTTCGGTTCCTCACCTTTAACGAATGTAAGTACAAATAGTGGATATGGAATGACCTCATCTCCATACTCTCCAAACAATGGCGGTGGTACTAACAATGTGTATGGAATATTTCAATAAAGGATAAAATTATGAATCCTGACCAAGACGATCAAACGAATACACAAACGACTGATCCATCTACACCAAGCACAAGTGCTTTATTTGCTTTATCTCAAGATCCGAGTCAACAAGGGAATAGCAATTCAAATCCTGATGCGGCTGTTAATCCAAATATGGGCGTCCCTGGGCCATCTGGTATGGGGCCAATCTCACCAATGATGTCAGCAGCAATGCGTTTTTTGAATGCTAATCAGTCTAATAATACGAATAACAATACCAATTCAAATGGTGGAATTCAAACTCAACAGATTGGGCCATTCGGAACTCATATTTTGCAAACTAATTCCCCCGGTGATCGTGTTGCTCAAATGAATAACACCATCACTTCTGGTCTGAATGGTCTTGCTCAGTCATATATTCAAGATCAGCAAATGCAGAATAGGCAAAGTTTTATCCAAAGTGTGCATCAGATCATGGGAACGAATGCCCCTCAACAGGATAAAATGAATGCGCTTCTTGACCTACAAGATGCTCATGGTACTGATTATGGGGTTGGTCTAAATAAAATTGCCCAAACTTTAGGTCTAAATAAACAAGCACCACAATCGCCCGCGCAACAACTCCAACAGTTGATGCAATTGGCTCAAAGTAATCCAGATCAGGCTCATACGCAAGCCACATCACAACTTGGTGCGAATTATCAAACCAAATATCCACAGTTGGCCACCGCTATCAATAATGGGGCAAACAACACCGTCATGGGAATGGCAAATCAGGCATTGCAAAAGGTATATGGCCCTAACATGCAAATCGATCCTGTTGAATTTGCCAAATCTGGAAAGATTGTGCCGACACCGAATCAGCCAGTCAGTAATGATCCTAACTATTCCACGCTGGCACCTGATCAGGCACTCCAGAAGCTCCAAGCCTCAAATCCTTCTTACGCAGATTATCTGCAAATGTATGCCTCTGGCCAAGGTGGTAAAATCAGCGCTTCAAATCGTTCTCCTCAACAACAAAAGTTGATGCAGGACTTGGCTTTCTTTTATCCAAATATTAACGTTGATAATATCAATCAGCGTGTGGATACATTAAAGGACTTTTCTTCGGGAAACACATCAAAAAATATCCTTGCTTATAATACCGCTTTGGGACACTTGAATACTCTAAATGATTTAAGCACCCAAGTCGATAACAAAGGAATGCCCATCACTAATGCAATCAATCAAGCTGGTGAAAATACTTTTGGTTATGGGAATGCGCCCGCTTTAAAACAATTCAATATGACCAAGACAGCATTATCCGGCGAATTGGCGACTGTTTTTAAAAATACTGGTGGTACTGATACCGAGATTAACAATATCGCCAAAGAAATCAACTCTGCTGACACACCTGCAATGTTGCAAGCTGTAACCAAAACATCTGCAGGATTGATGGCCTCCCGTCTGCAGGCGATTCAAGGAAAGTGGTCGAACACATACAATGGGCCAAATGACCAATCGTTTCCTGTTTTGACACCCACCAGTCAAGCTATTCTCAAAAAGTTAGGCGTATTGCAGGAAACACCTCAGAGCGTTGCGGCTGGTGGCCAAGGTGGTCAGCCTCCTCAAAATAATCAACCAAAGGATTTCTCAAGTTTATGGACAGCCCAGCAACAACAATAGATTGGCCCACAGTGCAGGCATCAGCCTCTTACCAGGCTTTGTCTCCACAAGATCAGTTTGCCGCGAAACAGCAATATTTTAATCAAGTGGTTGTGGCAAAGCCTGAATTTCAGCAATTAAGCCCGGCAGATCAGCAGACAGCACAAAAGCAATTCTTTGGTGGAACAATACAAGGGCCAAGTACAATACAAGATTTACAGACAGCGCAAGGCAACGCTTCTGGGGCTGCGGTTGTTGGTCAAGGATTAGAGAATTCAGCAAAGGCTGTTTTTGATTCAACAGGCAAACAAATTGGCAATGTCGTGAATGCTGTTTTCCATCCTATTCAAACTGTAGAGGGATTGGCGAATGCGGTCACTCATCCAATTCAGACTGCAAAAAATATTGGTCAATATGTGATGGATCGTTATGGCAATCTACAAAAGGCTGAAAATACTATTTCCACTGATCCTGCCGGTGCGGTGCTTGATGCCTCTACTGTTTTAGGTGGTGCTGGTGCTTTAACTGGTAAAGTCGGTGAAATGGCTAATCTTCCAAATATGGCAAAGGTCGGTCAAGGAATGACGGACGTTGCTATGGCTCCATTTAATGCAGTAGGTAAGGCTGTCGCTCCCGTGGCGAGTGCCGCAGGGAATATTATCTCAAAGACTTTGAATCCCGATATCGATGCTCAAATAAATGCAACGATAAGCGATCTTTATAATAAGGCAGTAGCTCCACAAGTCAAAAAAGCTTCTGTTGGAGAATTTAATCAATTGAATAACAATCGTGCAGCCGTCATTCAGGATATCGTTTCAAAGACGCCAGATAAGACAATGCTTCCGACTGATAGAGTGACGGCCTTTAATACTGTTTCTGACAACATGAAGCCTATCTTTCAACAATATAATGCCATGAAGACTCAAGCAACTGGCCAAGGTGTTCAAATTCCTATTACACCTTTGATTCAGCAATTAAAAGCATTCACGCAGAATCAGGTTAATTTAACGGCTTTCCCATCAGCGGTTGCAGAAGCAAATCGCCTTATGGCCACATTTAATGGAGTCAATTCTATAACCCCAGATATGGCCCAAGATTTGGTAAAGGCTTTCAACGTTAATCTAAACTCCTATGCCAAGAATTTTGACCCGAATGTTGGTGGCACAGTGGCCGCCCAACAACTTGCCAATAATTACTTGAGAGGATCTCTTGATAATGCGATAGCCCAAAGCCCTGCGGGTCCCGGTTATGCTCAATTAAAACAGCTATATGGCGCCTATTCTCAGGTGCGCGATGAATTGTCAAAAGCCGCGATGAAGCAGATCAATACGGCCCATAAGACCAATATTAACTGGATGGATATCGTTTCGGCAGATCAATTGACAAATGGTTTGATTCATTTGGCAACCGGCAACGTTCCTGGCGCTTTGGCAAACATCGGCGCGGGCGCCGTGGCCCAGGGATTCAATATTGCCCGCAAGATGGGGGCAGATCAAGATTTGGCTATTAAAAATATGTTCTCGAATGTCAGTGATTTAAGGGCGAAAAAGAATGGTGGCTTGCAGAATCCTACGGGAAATTTAACAGGAATGAATCCCACCGGGATAATGCCGGGACAGCCAAATATCACTCCTCAACCTGTACAACCATTTGCCGGTAAATCTTTTGCAAGCCCATCGGCGGTAAGTCCACAATATAATCCTAATGCTGTATCAACTCCGCCTGCAGGATTAAATGTTTCACCCAATGCAACCACTTATCAAGTGAATGATATGGGGACAGCTTCAACAAAATCAGATATGTTGACTCCACAACCATCCATTGCTGATAGAATCGTTCCGTTTAAACCAACACCTCCCAGATCAGGCGCAAGCATTAATAATACAAATCCTAATATTAATCCCACTCCTATTCGTGGACTTGGAGTTGGTAAAAATGCTCTTACAGATCAAACCAATCCTAATGCGATGGGAAAGTATGCGTCAAATATTCAAAAGTCTGATATTGAGGATGCTATGGCCATGGGTACCCACGCCGCCCAAAACAACATCGAAGCCGCAGAAGGCGCATCAAAAAATGTGGTAAAATTCACCGATCTAAAATTATTAAATCAGTTTGTGAGCGATAATGAACAAAAGGTGCAGTTGATTTCCACAGACAGCGATGGGAATTTTTACGCCCATCTGAAAGGCAAATAATATGGCAACAAATAGAGTCGCCGGATTGGTTTCTTCAAATGTAAATTTTAAAGTTCCAAGTCCCAAGGTGACAAATGTTAAACTGCCGAGTATTCAACAGCAGTTGGCCATTGTTAATAATCCAGTCTTGAGGCAGATTTATTTAACCCAAAGAAATGTCGCGGCAGGTCAGTCGATGAGTCGCCATCTTGCAGGACAACAAAGTCCTATTAATTCGGCAAAGCCTGGTGGATCAGTATTTCAATAAGGGGTGAATATGAAGAATATAATTATTGGTATAGTCATTGGTTTAATTTTAGGAAGCACTATTGCTTGGGCCGCTATGCGTATTCAACTTGACGACGGTAATGGAAATATTTTAGGTACAACGGCTAGTCCTTTATACATCACATCACCTTAAGGAGAGAATATGAAAATCTTGAAATTTTTATTATTGATGACTTTATTTTGTTTACCATCTTTTGCGGCTGACCGCGCCCAATTGGATGATGGCAATGGAAATATTATGGGAACGTCAGCAAATCCCGTTCATGTTAATTGTGTGTCAGGATGCTCTGGCGGTGGTGGTAGTGGTAGTCCCGCAGGGACAAGCGGTTCTTTGCAGTACAATTCATCTGGTACACAGGCAGGAGCAAATGTTTATCAATCATCTTCTGGCAACGTCGGCATCGGCTCCACGAACCCAGGTTACGCGCTGGATGTGAATGGGACTATTAGAGCAACTAATTTTTCATCGACTAACCTGGCCACTGACCAGGTGTTCAATGTGAAGAATTATAGCGCAAAGGGAGATGGAATACAATATACAGATGGCACCGTAGCTGCAGGGTCTACAGCATTTTCTTCTTCTCAAGCCAAATTTACATCAGCAGATATTGGAAAAGTAATTAACATTTTTCAAGCAGGAACTTTATCGAATACGGTCACAAATAGTAATGGGGACGGTACTTGTTCTACTGGGGCACCTACAGCATTTACGTCAGCATCAGGTACTTTCGCCAAAACAGACTATGGAAAATATATTTCAATCCCTGGGGCGGGCACCGCCGGGGGAACTTTAATTACTACTATAGCTGCATGGGTATCTGCCACAGCAGTTACCTTAACCACCGGATGTTCTACATCGGTCACAACTGCAACTTATTCATATTCCAATATAAACGACCTTGACACAACCATATCTGCTTTTGTAGATTCCCATGATGTGACCTTAGCAAATTCTGCAACTACGGCAGTTAGTGGTTCTCTCTATGTTTATGGCACAGACGACACCACCGCAATCCAATCTGCTATTAACGCACTGACTACAAATGGCGGTGGAACTTTATATTCTCCTGTTGGGTTGTATATCATCAACGGTAATTTTGGCACCAATCCATCTTCTCAAATTTATTTGCCAAATATACTAATAACAAATAATGCTGTACCAATAAAAATATTAGGCAGCGTACCAACAGTTTTAGGGGATACGGCCAACGCGTCAATTTGGATGTTTACTAAAAACGGTAATTCTGGACAATCTGGATTAAGTGTCTATGGTACAGGGACAATAAATGGAGCCCATTTTTCTAATGTTGACACTGATATTGAGGATATGATTTTCAAGACAGTAGGGAATTTACAAAGTACCGCTGTAGATATGTCTCAATCAGTTTCGTTTAGTTTTAATGCATTAACCATCCAAAATTACGCTTTAGGCGGGGCAGTTGCTAACACAACAATTGCGCCGTCAGGCTCGGGTTCCTATGGTCTTAAAACGCCACTTATCCAGAATTACGCAAATATTCAAGGCGAACGATTGCAGATAAACGGATATTACACCGCTCTTTTAGCTGGAGAACATTTATCGGTTTTTGGATTTAATACCAGCGCGGATATTTACGGTGTTGAAAAATCAGACTCTATACACTCGGCTATGTTTTATGGCAGCGATATAGAAGGCGTTACATACCCAATTACTTGTGACGCATCTGCAAAATTTGATTTCGCATATCTAGAGATAGAGCATCACTCAAACGCATCTTGGGAGGGTACTATTGACGATGTGTATGACCCTAGTAACCATTGTAATGGTACGATAAAATATCTAAACACAAATGATTCAGGAGCAAGCGGGGTTAGTACGACGTCTTTAACAGTTAATGGCGCTGCTTATGTCACATCTTATAATATTTTAACAAACCAAACATTAATTGGAGCGCCTTACCAATCAATAGTAAATAATGGTGGTGGTTTTATCGGCAATGTCAATTTCTCTAATGGGAACATTGGAATAGGTACTACCAATCCAGTTTCAAACAGTACTTCGGAAATGCTATATTTACAAGGTACTGACGCTTATGCCCAAATTGGTAATGCAAGTTCAAATGGTTCCGGTTCAGTCATATCAGGGGGTTCCGGCGGTATAAGCATGATTAGTGATAACGTATATGTCAATGCTGCATCTACCCACTATCAAGCCCTTAATTCTTCTTTGAAGAGCGCGGCTATAATCCAAAATCAAAACACCATTGGTCTATATACCATGTCAGCCGCCACCCAACCCACTCCAACAGAGCAGGTATCTATTGGCACAACAGGTGTCGCCATTGGTTCAACTTATTCCGCGAATGCCGGTAATACCAATGGATTAATTGTCCAGGGAAACGTTAGTATTGACACCACATCGGCCTCGGTTCCATTAGCCGTAGGGACTACAGGGCAATTCCAGGTTAACTCTTCTGGCAACGTAAGCATTGGCTCGTCAACTCCTGGCGGTATGTTGGATGTTGAGGGCACAGTGTCACCTATTATCCTGAATGGAAAAGGTAATAGTGCAGTAAATGTGGGAATAGGGTCTTTTTCCCCTGGCTCACAACTAGACGTCCAAGGCACAGTAAGAGGCATATCAGGAGGTACCTGTACCACTCTTTATAGATGTCAAGGCGGTACAGATGCCGGAATAATACAAACATCAGCCTGTGTTTTATGCCCAGCAAGTACGTGCGTTGCTATGAATGGGTGCTTTTAAAATGATACCAAAACCCCACCACCAGCAGTACTACTGGAAAGCCGAGGCACAACGGATGAGGTGTCCGAGACGGATGCTTACCATATTGGAATTGGTGGATAGAATGCTTAATGCCAAGGTTTACTGGACGATGCACCATCATTGGTACAGAAAGTTGTTAAGGTATCTATGACATATTTATTTGCCTTCATCATAATCCTAATCCTCTCAATGCCCTCAATCGCACAGGTGTTGGGAAGCGCACAGTTAAAGTATAACCCATTGCCATGCCAGACATCTAACCTGACCTTGAGCAACTGTCAAGATATTTGCGAAGGTGTGGTCAATGCCGCAACTAATTGCGAATTTGATTGCGATACCATGGTTTCGACGGCTAAGCAGTTTAATGCGGATACGCATGGAGGGTATTGTGATTAAAATTACTGCTCTAGTAATTACAATTTTTCTTGTCTTGGGTATCATCGGTGTTTCAGTATGGTTATTATTTGTCCGTGCCATGAAAGGATGGAATGAATGACATCATCGCAGAAACGTCCTGACCCTGAATCTGATTTAAAAAAACATCTTGCCAATGAAGCGCGTATGCAAAGGTTTAGATGGGCAACCCCTATCGGTCTTGTTCTATTATCTTGCATTGTCACCGCGGGGTTTGGTTTCATAGGGTGGTGCGGGGATACCGCGGTAAAAGCATTTTCCAGTTACTTAAGGGATATTGAAAAAAAACAAGATATTCTTTTTGAGAAAGTCGGCCAGTTAGCGACAGCACAAGCTGTACAGATTAAATGTTTAGATAATGATTTCGCTAGATGCGGGAATTGTAAAGGGTATGATGTTTGTTAAAATAAAGGAGGTCACATGAACTTAAACTTACCTTCATGGATTTGGTGGTGCTTGGGAGTCATATTGCTTTTAATCGTGATGGCTTTATGTAAAGCAGATTTTTCTATAGGAAGTGGTGGTATTCATCTGACTCAACATCTTGTGGGAGGTAATTAAAAATGAATATCATGGACATGACCGTAAAGCAAATTTTGCAAAACATTAACATAACCGATATTTTTGTGGCTTTAAGTTTTATACTTAATTTCGAGGCCGTCGTGCGCCAGGTGGCCGTAAATAAAGGCTATAAAAATGTCGTATCTTGGTGTGATAGGATTGCCGCGGCGATCACCTTTATCATTGATGTGTTTAGTGCGGTAAAGGCAAAGAAAGTTGTGGCCTTAATTTTGATTTGTTTCAGTGTTTCCTTTTTGTCAGGATGTGCCGGAGTGATGTATAAAGGGGGTTGCGGGAATGTCTCAAGCACCAAAAATACCATTCCATATACTTTCGGGACCGCTGGTGGAAGTGCCTTGGGCTGTTATTTTGCGTGCATTGGTTATTGTAAAAATCCTGACTTCACACCGAATCAAAAAGCTGTCAGCGATTATATTAAAACAAATCCTAATCCAAACTCAATAACCACATCTGGACCGGTGGTCATTACAGCGACACCAATAAATAAATGACAAATATCATAGACCCTCGTAAATTGCCACCAAATTTTTATCTCATATCCAAAAGCGGGGTTGATGTAGTGTCAGCACTTATCCAATGGTGGACAGGATTATGGAATCATTCTATGTTAATGAGAAATCCTGGGAAAGTAGTTTGGCAGGGAATACAAATTGTTGAAAAACCCATTGATTTTTATATGAAGAAAGACACGCGGATGGATTTTTTCACGATTAAAAATCTTCCACCTAATGCTTTGATTGCCATGAATAAATATATCAATCATCGGATGTCCGGTCCTTGGTATAGCCAAACCTATGATTTTATTGGGATCTTAGGACAAATTTTGAAACAACCTTGGATTCATACCCCCGGATTGGATTATTGCTCTGTTTTTGAATTGGCCGTATTAAGATCAGGAGCACCATTTATGCCATCAGAAATGGCGAATCCTATAATGGCCATGGCCCAAGAATCAAACCCCCAACAGATGCATGATTTTTATGTAGCGCATTCTGATATATTTAATTATGAAGGCGCTTATGAATCCGATGAAGGGGTTATTGTATGATTCCATCATCGTTTATAATCATCGGCTTATTATTAATTTTAATTTTCAGAAAGGAGGATAAAATTATGGACTTTTCAAAACTGACAGCAGCTTTAAATGAAACAAATACCTTGATTCAAGGTCTACCAACCGCAATCGCCACCGCGATTACCGCTTCAAATACCCAGAATCAGGCCCAGATTGATGCGCTGACAACCCAGGTTACTGGATTGAATACCGCTATTCAAGCCGCTGTATCTGCACCATCCGCACCGGCAGCCCCTACCGCACCAGCTGCCTAACCCATGAAAAACAAAAAAGGCCTTTGGATTTACCAACCAAGGGCCTTTTATTTATGGTTTTTAATGGCACTTATAGGGCTAATTTCAACGATCTAGCAAAAAGCCTATATCCATGCCTCTAAGAGCAATTTGGCTCTCAAGGGCTTTCTTACATTCCTCTAGACAGGTATTGTATACCCTACATTCTTTGCATGTAGAACAATTCACCTTGCTAGTTAAATAATTATGATACGGGCATGATAATTGTTCAGGCCATTTCACTGCTGCTGGCGGGGGTTGGGCTAATTTTAATCTAAGCCTTAAAGTCTTGTTGGCTCTCTCTGCCACTTTCTCCGCAATTTCACCAATCATTATGTCCCCACAATGCTCTATCAAAATGTGTTTTATCACTTCAAAAAAATCATCTTCGTGAAATTCAGGACAAGGCAACAAAACCTCTTTTTCCCCCAGCGAATCTTTCATGGTTAATCCTTTCCATCATATCCACGTTTGTATATCTGATGAATTGTGCGATTCTTTGACATAATGCACTGATTCTTAAATCTCATAAAATCTAGCTTATGGTTATTGGCAGCGTCAAAACAGTATCCGTAATATTTATGAAGAGCATCATAAATATCAATGGCTTTAACAGGATTTTCTTCAAATGTCCTTAGAAACTCGTATCCGTCCATATTCCCCTAAGCAAAGCGTTGATGGTTAAGTAATACCATTATCTTCCCAATTATTTACAATCATATCTTTATACTTTTCTAATAAAACATAATGCTTTGGAGTATAATGAGCACACCTTACATCATCAGATTCAGGGAAAGTATAAACTATTACATATCCTTTTGGGAACATCTTGTCTAATTGTTCTTGATAATCTTCACGCATATTCACCCCCCATTCATTAGTCGAATAAAAAGGTTAATTCTTGAATATCACAATACAGCTTGGAAACGGAGCAGAGTTTTTAGCCCCCCCAAATTTTAATCTACCTTTAATAAATCTTATCTCTGTTGCTTTCATAACGTAATCGTGCCACCATCGGGTATCTGTACGACTTGGAATAAGCATTACAACTGTTTTATTAAGTAGATTAAAATTCATCCATGCGTGTTCTACCCATTGTTTAATATTTGAATAAGGGGGATTTACAAAATTAACTTTACCCCAACATTCTGTAAGCCCTGATTCTGCTCCATATAGAGGGCATGGGTCGTGGTCAAAATGAAACTCTGCGTCCAAAGCATTATAAACATCTTTCGGCGTTGACCAATGATCCGTTGCTGATGAAAACATCACCTTATTAAAGCTCATACTGTCCTTTCATCCGTTATTGTCGAAGAAAAAGGTTAATCCTTAATTCCTAAATCATCCCTTATAAACTTACAACCAAAATCTGCTGCCCTCTTAATCGAAAATTCTTGATGATTCTTATTATCATAAATCATTTCATCAATATCCAATACTAATGCGTGAATAAGGTTTGTCATTATTTTTAAGTTTTCAAATCGCCTATTATCCTCATTAGTTTCGCCTATTGGTCTTATTTCACCCACTAATTTCTTAACTACTTCGTGAATTGTCATACTGTCCTTTCATCTGGTCGGGGAAAAGGTTAAATTTCATTCTCAATAGCTCTCTGGAAATTCTTACAGATTAAGCTAATAAATCGTGATTAGAAATAGGACGTACATTAATTCCGACACCATTTCTGTTTGAATCTTCAATCCGAATCATGCAATCACCTTTTTCAGAGTGCTGATGATGTTCAAGGGCGTACAGTTTAGTAGCCATAGCACTTTGGGATTGATAGCAGTAATGTAATTCTCTGCGTAAATCTTTAATCGTGGCATGAAGCCTAGCTACCTTTTCTTCGATACCACATGAATTAAAGTCTTTTAATACTTGTGCTTGTGTGGAACTACAACAATTTGCTTGTGCTTGTTTATTGACTAATTCTTCATCGTGCATTTTAACTCCCTTTCTTTTGTTCTGACGGACAAATCATTCCTGTTGTTAGTATTTAGATATCATCCAAGCAATTCTTTTATTTCCATTCCGATGATAATAATTTTATATTGCGCCAAGGTGATTCTGTATATCCGTTCTTTCGTCCTAGCCAAATAGATTTTAAGATTCTTGTGACGTACTATCATCTTGCCGATTATTTTCATTTACTTAGATGCTTCCAAGTATTGTTTGTAACAACTCGACTAATAGTGGATGGGCAGACTTTATATTTTTCTGATAAAATCTTATGTGTAAAATTCCCTGTGCCATATTCTTTTTTTATTGATAAAATTTTATTGGTTGTAAGTTTTCTTCCTCCTGTTAATCTTGACCTTCCCATTCGATAGCTATGTAAAACATTTTCTTGATGAGTCTTATATTCAATATTAGTAAATAAATTGTTGTTACGAACATTGTCTTTATGATTTATTTCCATTCCTTTTGGACGTGAACCTATAAAAGCATTTGCAACAAGAGAATGTACTTTTAAATGTGTACGAATATTATCTTTACAGAGGATGATTGTTGAATATCCATCGTTATCGGTATTTAATTTTCTAATTCTTCCTATTTTAGTCCCATGACCAGGAAAATCCCTTCTAATTCTTCCTCTATTTGAAACGGAATACCAACCTTCAAATCCCTTTATCTGTTTCCAGACTTCCTTCATTGGCATCCTCCATAAGTTTTTTATACATTTGATTATCTTCCACCTTGGTCTTTTGAGCTATAACGTGCATATTCTGCCATGATATCATACGAGTACTCATATTACAAGGATTCAAATAAAGAATCTGCATCCTCCCATTGAACGAAGCCTCACATTTAATCAACGCTTCCCGAAGTATTCTTTCATTTATAAATGACTGGCACGTTTGCATGTCCCAATGGCCCCATGCGGGGATGTAATTCCGTCGGATATTGTCGGTGTTTGGCGTGATGATAAACAGGACGCCATTCGGCCTTAAAAGCTCATACGCCTTGTAAATAGCCGGTATCGGGTCTTTAAGACATTGAAGGAAATCACTCATCCAGATTAAATCAAATCTCTCTCCCTCGAATGTCTCAGTCATGAAATCGCCAGTGACATATTTATTAGGGATGAGATCAACGCCGGCGGTCAACCATCCTCGGCGTTCCATTTCTTCCATCAGGATAGGAGTGCAGAAGCCAACGTCGAGCATACGGCGGCCGTAAGTGAGTTCTTCGCAAATTGGAGCATACAATCTGATATAGTACAACATTCTTTCTTTTACAAATTTTAAGTCGGCATATTCTTTGGCGTATTCTGGTGTCCAGACGGTTTTGGGGTCAACTTCTACTTGATGGAACATGAAGCCGCAGCGACAATGAAGCCAGTTGACGGATTCTTTTTCATTTTTAGTTAATGAATATGCTTGAAAAACAAGCTCTTGGCACATTGGGCATCTTAACTCTTTTTGTTTATTTTCCGTGTTCATAGTAAACTCTTTTCTGATATCCATCGGCATATCCCACTTTATAAGATTTTTTCCATTCCGTAATGCCACAGCAATAACAGACAAAACAAAGAAGAAAAATAAATGCCATAGGCGCAATAATTATTGGCCACATAATGCTTGGCAATCCGTTCCATTCTGGATCTGCATACTCTGGTGTTTCATCATGTGTTTTGGTCATCAAAAACCTCCTTTATTCTCTTAATCAATCTCTCCGGCGGATGCCCCCATTTCATGCACAAAGGTACATCTTCTTCATCCGTCTGCGCCTGTACGTTTGCATCGTAAATTAGATTGAAGCATGGAGCACAGGCCACGTTTTCAGCTTCCAAAGAATAATCATTCTTAAAATGCTTCGTTATATTTTCCCTTGAAGTGTTGGTTAATAACCCGATCTTTGGCGTATCGAAGCACCCGGAACCATGAAGCAATCCGGTGTCTGGTGCGATTACAAGATCGACGTATTTACAAGCAAGAATGCTTTCCCTCATGGTAAACTTTGCAGCTCTTGTAACTACATTAGGAAATTGATCTTTAACGGATACGTGAGAAAATGGCCACTCCAACAACCGGCAAACTTCTTCTCCAACCGTAATATGGATATAATCAGGAAACGCTTGAATAACCTTGACCATATATTCCGGCGGATAAGTCTTTTGCCTCGATGATCCAGACAATCCCCACAAGATTTTCTTTTTTCCCATGTAAGGAATGCGGATATCTTCCTCGATGAATTTTTCTTCTTGTTCGGTGAAGAACATTTCGGGGTTTAAGTTATGATCTTTCCATCCCATAACCAATCTTCCATAATCACCCACTTGGCGTGCAGTGAATTCAAAAGTCTCCTCGTAATAATTTCTATTCGCAATCGCCATCTTTTCAAATTTAGGATATTTTGATTGCGGCTGTGATGGCGAAAATGCAAGATTGATCTCTATGGATTCACAAAGATCAATTAATTGATCGCACTCATAAAGCTTTTTCGTAGCCTCAAAATACTCCCCAAGCTTTGTATTCGGAACGCTGTCACGCTCGTGGAATATCAACTTATCGACATTGGGATTATTCTCCAAAATAGTCCGTCCGTTGTCGGAGGTTAGGTAATAGATTTCGTGGCCTTGTTGTTTAAGATAACGGATAAGTGGAGTGGTAATGAGGGTGTCTCCGTAAGCCCCAAGCCTCGCAATTAAGATTCTCATTTTTTATCTTCTCCCTTATAAAAATCCTTATCAGGAATATTCATTAAGATTGCGCTTATATTTTTTTTGAATCCATTTACTAATTTCCATTGTTTGATGCTCCACCATTTTTTAGGAACATAAAATAAATATGCTACATCACCACATTCCCATATATTATCTTTTGGGAAATCACTGAAATATAATTTCTGATTCATATGCCTCCTAAAAATCCTGTACCGGGAACGCCGTCGATAGTTTTCCGTAAATTGCCTTTAGAGACGCCTCCAATGCCAGGCCAGCCACGAGATTTGGGTCGCCCTGGTATCGATCCCAGGTTATCGTACCTATTTTATTGTCGACATTCATCTTTTTACCTATAAAAACCATGATGTCAAATCTTTTTGATAATTCTACGGTCAGATCATGGGCAGAAACTAAAGATAAATCTACTGCTGGCGATGGTGATATAGGGTTTGGTACTGCATTTCCGTTTTCCATAATTATCCTTTTAATATTATTTTTAAATCTTCCGGCATTGAATGAATATTTTCCGAAGAATAACGCAATATTCTCCATCCCAACATAACAGCAGCATTATACTTTTCACAGTCTTTGGTAAATCCTGATCCGCGTGTATGCCTTCCCTGAACCCATATAGCTCCTTCGATTTCTATGGCAACTTTTATTTCAGGATATGAAAAATCAAATCTCCATTTTCGTGTAGGATGGAAAACAAATTCCCTTATGGGTTCAGGGAGGCCACATATTTTTAATAATTGAAGGCTTTGACGCTCTAATGATGATCCTGTTTTCATCTTTGTAATCGACGATAGCACTCTTGTAGTGACATTGATTCGCCGTGTGTTATTTTCGTGTCAGACGCTAATCGCTGACGGATATCCTTGATGTTTTTGCTTTCGTGTTCATAAAGACCTTTGCCTGTTTTTTCTATTTCCGCGATCAATACGCGGGCGTCTTTGTGCGTCATGGATCACCTCTTAAATCATATTTGCTTCTTCAATTTTTCTAATTACAACTTCGCCATTCGATTTAATACCTTCTTTATCGGCAATTAATTTTGATGGGGTCAAAGAATTTTCAAATATACCCACAAGATGTCTTGCTAAACAAGCATCGCACATGTCATCATCATATCGATGATCGCAATGTTCACAAGTAAGTCCTCGACGATTTTCGATAGTTTTCTTAATAAAGATTATTAACTTACCTTTTTCTTTTGATCTCCATTCTCGAATATCTATCATTATTTTCTCCTTCCTATTTCTCGATATTTAATTAGATGATTATGAATCGTTTCCTGCTGGCTGTTCTTCGACATTTGATACCTCCACAGGTTTTCCATCAATGGCCTTGACTTCCCCTGCTTCTATGAAATATCCTAGTTCACCAGACTCTTCGACGACTTCTGCCCAAATGTCATAACCTTTTTGATGAGCTAATTCAGTCAATTCTTTCTTACCTTCACTATCAAGGTCAGCCCATCGACGAATGAATATAATTTTTAATAGTGGATTCAATGCCATAGATATCGCCGTTGATACTTTCGTCTTTTGACCTTCGGAAAGATTTGAAAATATCTCTCCGTTATACATGACTGATTCATTACCTAAAGACAATCCATTAATAGGCATTGGAGCATTCGCAATGCGCGTGGCTTTGTCTTGTTCAAGTCGGTTTAGTTTTTGAGTGAAACCATCGGCTTCTTCCTTGACTGAATTGCTCTCTTTAACAAGCTTGCGATAACGGATAGCCATTCTGATCTCGACATTCATTTTTTCGATATCCTGAAGAGAAGCTTCGCCAGCGATAATTTCGTTTTCAGTAACCTCTGGTGGCACGATTGCATTGTCGATAGACTCCTGTCTCTTTCTGATATGTTCTTTTTTCATTTTAATGTTGTATTGGATATCAAGAATCTGTTGTTCCATTTTGGAAATATCTTGCTCACATATGTCAATATCTTGTGCATAAAACTGGTTAGCCTCAATAACCTTTAAAAATTCCTTCCTCTTGTCCCTTAATTGTTGTAATTCGACCAGTTTTTCCTTATAACTGATCTCTTCATCAGGGGTTTGAGGATGCGGTGCCTGGATGGCCTGTAATTGCGCTATAATTCCCTTAATTTTTACGTTTACCTCTGTCCTGGCCTCATATGCCTTTTGGTATTCGGCATCAATGTCGGAGAATTCCAGTCCAGCAATCTTTTTTAGAATATCTTGCTGTTCTTTTGGTTTCATTCTAGAAAATTCAAGAGGATCAAAAGAAATGTCTCCAATAATACCACCAAGAAATTCCATTGGCTTGGCCTTTACATCTCCATTGGCCATGATAACTTTGATATATTCACCCTTGGCAGTCCATTTCTTCATTACCTTAAAATCGCCAACATCAATTAAGCATTCTGCATTTTCTTCACCATGCTTAATTGGGTCTTCCAACTTTTTACCTGTCAATACAGACATAATTACGTTAAGAATATTGCTCTTGCCTTGCCCATTCCTACCTGATAAAACCACATCTCCGTTTGGTTTTATTTCAACTGCTTTTAGGTTCTTTGTTCGTTCAGCTTTAAAAAGAATTATTTTCATTTCTTTGCTAAGGTCAGCCGAGCGAAGGTCAGCCGAGCTAAGGTTAGCCGAGCTAAGGTTAGCCAAGCTAAGGTCAGCCAAGATAAGATTAGCCAAGCTAAGGTTAGCCGAGCTAAGGTTAGCCGAGCGAAGGTCAGCCGAGCGAAGGTCAGCCGAGCGAAGGTCAGCCGAGCTAAGGTCAGCCGAGCTAAGGTCAGCCAAGCTAAGGTCAGCCGAGCTAAGGTCAGCCGAGCGAAGGTCAGCCGAGCTAAGGTTAGCCGAGCTAAGGTTAGCCGAGCGAAGGTCAGCCGAGCGAAGGTCAGCCGAGCTAAGGTCAGCCGAGCGAAGGTCAG
>Ga0210389_10001378_pt1 | contig 19689 bp, 20 predicted proteins | sample IncBWH28OmetaG_FD_160127 | JGI IMG/M metagenome (GOLD analysis project Ga0210389, IMG submission 160127) | Forest soil microbial communities from Barre Woods Harvard Forest LTER site, Petersham, Massachusetts, United States - Inc-BW-H-28-O ...
GGAATGTCTGATCACGATGAAGACGGCCGAGTGCGAGGGCGTCGAGAATGTGGGGCTGCTGCTGGCCGACGCCGTGCCCGCGACGATCGAAAGCGTCGAGCCGATTGGCGGCGGCCACAATGTGAAGGCCGTTGTGGATGCGGGCCGCTATGGACGGAAGACCGTGATTTGCGGCGCGCCGAATTGCCACGAAGGCATGCACGCGGTTTACGTTCCGCTGGGAGTGAAGACGGTCTCCGGCGTCGAGAGCGATGGCATGCTGGCGAGCGCGTCCGAGTTGGGGATCAATCGCGATCATTCCGGGATTCTCGAATTGCGTGGCGGCCAGGAGCTTCCTTTGCGGGACAGCGTCATCGAGATCGACAACAAGAGCATCACGAACCGGCCGGATTTGTGGGGTCATCACGGGATGGCGCGCGAAGTGGCCGCGATTACCGGCAGGCATCTGCGCGATCCCGTGTGGCTGGGCAACCTTCCGTCGCCGGGTTCGCCGGTGAAGATCGAAATTGAGGATTTCGGGCTGTGCCCGCGATTCAGCGCGCTGGTCTTCGAGAACGTTACGGTGCAGCCTTCGCCTTTGTGGCTGCAAGCGCGGCTGACTGCGATCGGGCTGAATCCGATTAACAACATCGTCGACCTGACCAACTACCTGATGGCGGAGTTAGCGCAACCGACGCACGCTTACGACCGGGCCAAGCTGCACGGCGATACGATTTGGGCGCGCCCGGCGCGCGAAGGTGAGCGGATCGTGGCGTTGAACGACGAAGAGTATGCGCTGGCGCCGTCGAACCTGGTGATCGCCGACGCGGCGGGACCGATCGGGATCGGAGGTGTGATCGGCGGCGCTTACAGCGCAATCTCGGATGCGACAACTTCAATCGTGCTCGAAGCAGCGAATTTCAACGCCACGAGCGTGCGCAGGACTTCGGCAGCGCTCAAATTGCGCACCGATGCGTCGATGCGTTTCGAGAAAGCGCAGGATCCGCGCAACACCGTGCGTGCGCTGGCCAGAGCATTGGATCTGTTGCCGATGCTTTCGCCCGGTATCAAACTGGTGGGTGGCCTGGCCGATCGGTCAGACGTTTTGCGCGAACCCGCTCCTGTCACGCTTGACCTCGCCTGGCTGGCGCGCAAGCTCGGAAGGGAACTCGAACCCGCGGAGGTGCAGCGAATTCTGCAAAGCCTGCAATTCGGCGTGAAGGAAATTGGTCCCACCATTTTCTATGTGACTGTACCTTCGTGGCGTGCGACGAAGGACATTGCCATGCCCGACGATCTGGTGGAAGAAGTGGGGCGCATGATCGGATATGAATCGATCGAGCCGACGCCGCCTCTGGTTCCGTGCGCGCCGTCGTATGATCCGCCCGAACGCGAGTTTCAACGTGGCGTCAGGCGGACGATGACGGCGCAGGGTTTCACCGAGGTTTCGAATTATTCGTTCCTCAGCGAAGAAGAGGCGCGGCGATTCGGGCTGGTTTTGGAAGATCACGTCCGCGTGTTGAACCCGATCGCCGAAGGCCAGGAACTGCTGCGAACGTCGCTGCTGCCCGGGATTCACCGGAACATAACGGAGAATGCGAAACACTTCGATACGTTCCGGCTTTTCGAGATCGGACACGAAATTCATCAGCGGGAAGGCTCGCAGCCGGAGGAACGCACGCACCTGATGGCGGCGATTTTTGCGAAATCCGGCGATGGTGACAGCGCGGCGCCACTGTTTGAACTGAAGCGCGCCGCTGAATGTCTGGCGCCGGGCGCCCGAGTGCGGCCGGCTGAGCCGCGGGCGTGGGAACACCCTGCGCGTTGCGCGGAACTCTGGTGGAATGGCGGCATGTTCGGACGCATCGGCGAACTGCATCCGAGCCTCGTCGAAAATGGCCGCGCTGCGGTAGTCGAGATCGACCTTGCGCTGCTGCAGGAGTTGACGCCGGCTCGAGCGAGCTATACCCCTGTGCGCCGATTCCCGACCAGCGCGTTCGATCTTTCCGTCATCGCCGATGTACGCGAACTGGCCGGGAATTTGGAACTGGAAATCCGGCGTTTCGCCGGCGACCTTGCCGAGACCGTGGAGTATGTGCGTGAATATCGCGGCGACCGCGTGCCCGAAGGCAGGAAGAGCATATCGTTCCGCGTGGTCGCGGGTGCGCCGGACCACACGCTTTCGTCAAACGAAATTTCAGAGCTGCGCGACCGGATTATTGCCGGGCTGCGCGATCTTGGGTATGATTTGCGGCTGTGAGTACGCGCCGTTCTGGTCGGCCAGGGCCAGGCTGGCAAGCTTGTCCACATCAACGATCAGGGAGATGCTGCCTTCGCCCAGGATCGTCGCGCCCGAGATGAATTGAACACACCGGTTTCGCGCCACACTTCAGCGGCGGAAGCCGCACCAACAAGGAGCCGGGGCGCGGTCTATTCGGCGTTCAGGCTGATTGATCCTACGCCGCCCTGGATATCGAGGTCGACGCGCACGGCTGCAGTTTCGTTTGCATCATTCACATAGCGGTCGCCGCTCTTGTGTAGTCCTTGTACGGAAACATCGCCGAGCCCGCCCTTGGCAATGGCGGAAATGCCGACGCCCCTGGGCAAGTAGATCGTCGCATCTCCAGCCCCGCCCCGCACGCGCACGGAATAATCCTTTTTCGGTGTGCCGCGCAGATCCAGACGCAAGTCTCCGGCACCCATTTCGAGGTTGAGGCCGCGCAGGTTCATGCTGCCGAACTTCAAGTCAGCGTCACCAGCCCCGAATTGAATGTCGAGATCCATCGGGACGCTGTCATTGAGCCGCATATCCCAACGGTTTTTGGCGCCGCCCAGAGACGATTTCGGGCCGTTCTGTTCGACGACCAGATCTCCAGAGTTTCCGGAGGCGGTGTAGCGGATATCGGGTTTCCATGCAGCGACGTTGTAATTGAAATCCGCGTCCATGAGTTTATCGGCGCCCCCGCTCATTTTAAGGTCTCCCATCGGCATCTTGAACCGGGCGTGGACTTTTTCGGATTTGTCGAGGTCGACCGAGTGCGATTCGTGCTGCTCGGGTCCGTTGGAAGCAACGTTAACGTTGCAGGCGGAGAGTGCGAAGGCGGCGCAGATTGCCGTGACGACAGAATGCCGGTTGATCATGAGTTCACCCTTTCGGGTGAGGGTACAACATGCGGGTACTGGCTGGCAACCGCGGTTTACCGGATGGTATCGGCCAGGGAGAAGATCGGCAGGTAGAGGGCAATCAGCACGAACGCTACAAACATGCCCATGAAAATCATGATGGCCGGCTCGATGAGTGAGAGTACTGCGGTCATCTTTGTATTGACATCGTCTTCGTAGAATTCCGCCACGCTCGTCAGCATCGCGGGGAGTGCGCCGGTCGATTCGCCTACTTCCACCATGTCCACCGCGAGCGCGGGGAAAATGCCGGTCGAGGATAGCGACGACGACAGCGTCTGTCCTTCTCGGACCATCTTTCCCGCCTTCTCGAGAGTCTTCCGAAGCAGCGGCGTGCCGAGCGAGTCCGCAGCCGTGTCCAGGCCTTGCATGAGTGGAATGCCTCCGGTGAGAAGGGTGCTAAGGACGCGCGAAAATTGCGCCACCTGGTATTTAATCCAGATGTCGCCGAAGATCGGCGTCCTCAGCTTGACGCGGTCGATTCTCTCCTGCGCGGATTCCCGGCGCCGCCACCAGACAAACAGCGTGATTAAAGCGGCCAGTCCGGCGGCGTAGAGCAGCACGTATGTCCTGGCGGCTGTGCCGACGGCGATGAGATAAAGCGTAATCGTGGGAAGTTGCGCGGACATGCTGGAGTAAAGTGACGCGAAGCTTGGCACCACGTAGGTTACCAGGAACACCATCAGGCAGATCACCAGCACGATAAGCACGCAGGGGTACATCAGCGAAACCAGTACCTTCTTGCGTACCGCCAGCGCCAGCTTCTGGTAGACGATGTAGCGCTCCAGGACTTCGACCAGGCTTCCCGATTTTTCTCCGGCCATGACGGATGTCACGTAGATTTTCGGAAAAATGCCCTGTTGCCGGAAGGCTTCAGAGAGCAAGACGCCTTTGCGCACATCTTCGCGGACAGCGTTGATATAGGGTGTGAGTTTCGGGTCAGTCAGGCGGTCGGCGAGGAGATCGAGCGACTTCAAAATCGGCAATCCGGCGCGGATGAGCGTGACGAACTGCTGATTGAAGATCAGAAATTTCTCGAGGTTCAGCTTCTTGCGGCGCCCCGGGATGGCGATGTCGCCGGAAAGTCTTAACCCGGCGCTTTTCGGTTTGACCGAGTAGACGAGGAATCCCTGCTGCGTGTAGCGTTCGCGGATCTCCTGGGCGGAAGTGCCCTGCGCGGTCTGGCTGTGGACCTCGCCGCGCGCGTCGGCGTACTTCAGGACGAAGTCAGACACTAGCGTTCTTCCTCGACGACCTGCACGCCGGCTGGCGCGTGAAATATGAACATGGCGGGCGAGACCGGCGCGTTTAATTGCTCGTTGGAAAAGATGAAATCGAGCTTCGAGCCTTCCTGCCCCGTGACGCGTACCTGATGGATTTCGCCGTCGGGGCCGGCGAGGAATTGCACCTGGCTATAGGCCAGGTTCTCTGATTTCGGTTCGACCACGATCCAGGTTCCTCCGGGGCCCGGATTTGCCTGAAATGACTTGAACTCTTTGTTGAAATCCAGCTTTCCGAGAAGGAAAGCCAGCGGCGCACGCATATCCTCGGATTCCTTCAACCGGGTCTTCGTTGCCTGGGCGTCGGCCGGCGAATATTGGAACACGTCCTTGCCGTCGGAAAGGTAAAGCTTACCGGCAGGCGACGAATATTCCCAGCGCATCCGGCCCGGTTTGCGCAGATAAAGGACACCGGATTCCTTCTGCTCGGGCCGCCCAGTCCCTTCGTAAGTCTGTGAAAAATCTAGCTTAAGTGATTGGGTTCGATTGTATCGCGCCTCGATCGTCTTCAGCAGGGTGTCGAGGTCCTTCGGGATGGCGAAGGCCGGCAGAGAAATCCAAGCTCCAAGAAACGCACACGTCACCGCGAGACGCATCAAAACGTTTGACGCGTCGATGGCTGCCAGCGTGTACTCTGGAAACAGAGCAAGTGCCAATTTCATGGCAGCTTAAGTCCCTTCGGAAGCATCCATTCAAAGAACATGGCGGATACCGCGGAAGCACCTCCTCAGAGCGCCGAACAGACTCCACCGCAGCGGCCCGAGCCGAGACCCGAACGGAAACCGAGGAAGTCACTTGGCCGGCGAATCCGTGAGCATCCAATCAAGCTGCTGGTATTCCTGATCATCCTCGTGGCGGCCGCAATCGGCGGCCACCGGTTCTGGCTCTATCTGGAATCCTACGAATCGACCGACGACGCGCAGATCGATGGTGACATCTACGCGGTTACCAGCCGCATCGCGGGTACGATCAAGGCCGTCTATGTCGAGGACAACCAGCAGGTGAAGGCGGGCCAACTGCTGGTCGAACTGGATCCGCGGGATTTCGACGTCGCGCTTGAGCAGGCGAAAGCGGCGCTGGCGGAATCGCGCACGCAGATCGCTATCGCGCGGCCGAGCGTGCCGATCACATCGACCACCACGGAAACCACTCTTTCGACTGCTGCGAGCGACATCGCCGGCGCCCGCGCCGCTCTGGCTGCGGCGCAGAGGGACTACGAATCCGCGGTCGCGAACGTCCGGACGGCTGAAGCCGATAATGTGAAGGCCCAGGCCGATCTGGCGCGGTACAAGCTTCTGGTCGCAAAAGACGAAATCAGCCAGCAGCAATACGATCAAGCGGAGGCTGCGGCGAAGTCATCGGCTTCGACTGTCGACGCGAAGAAAGCCACTGCGGAAGCGGCGGCGCGCACTATCGAACAGCAGCAATCGCGCCTCGAGGAGGCGCAGACGAAGCAGGTGGAAGCGCAGCAGAATCGACCGCAGCAGATCGCGATCCAGAACGCGACCGTCGAGAGCCGCCAGGCTACGGCGCAACGCGAGCAGGCGCTGACGGATCAGGCGGCGCTCAATCTTTCTTACACGAAGATCTTCGCTCCGGTGGATGGCGTAATTGGCAAGAAGAACGCCGAACCCGGGCAGCAGGTTTCAGCGGGGCAACAATTGATGGCGGATGTTCCGCTGAATAATTTGTGGGTGACGGCGAACTTCAAGGAGACGCAGTTGAAGAAAATGCGGCCTGGCCAAAGGGCCACAATTCATGTCGACGCCTACGAACGCGACTATGAAGGCTATGTCGAGAGCCTTGCCGGCGCCAGCGGCGCCAGGTTCAGCCTGCTGCCTCCGGAGAATGCGACGGGCAATTACGTTAAGGTCGTGCAGCGCCTGCCCGTGCGCATTCGTCTCAAACCTGGCGAAGACAAAGAACACCTGCTCAGGCCCGGCATGAGCGTCGACCCGAAGGTTTGGCTCGACAGCAAATAACCCGGCAGCGTCAACGGCGATCGTGATCGCGATGCCGCCAATTCCAATAGGCGCGCTGATCATCTCGATCCAGCCTGCGGTAATCGCGGTAGGGACGATGGGTTTCCACGATCCAGCGGTTGTAGTAGACGCCCTCGTCCGGGTCCCACGCGTGGTAGTCCGCATAATACGGGTCATAGACGCGGTAGCCAGCGCTGGCAGCGCAACCGCTTGTCAGCAGGACTGCTGCGACCATGCCCGCGGCGAGTATTTTCGTTCGCATAATCAGAACCCCAGTTCGTGGTCGATTCTGAGATCGACGGCTGCGCGGTGCATGAGCTCCAAAGCTGCGTCGATATGCTGGTACGCCGCATTCCGCCAGCCCCGTGCCGCCCCGTTGTCTTCTTCGCGGGCGAGGTCCATGCGGGAACTCCGAAGCAGTTCCACGATCTTCCGGAAGCGGCCCATGCGATCGAGGCCGGCGTCGGGACGCGGATGGTCGTCGATGTCTTTGCGATCGATCACAGCGGCGCGATCGATTTGGCGGACCGCGACGTCGATCTCGCGGTCTGCTGCGCGCAGGTTGCGCATCACGTTGGGTTCTTCATTCACTCTCGTGAGCGCCTGCGCGGTGCGGAGATCGGTTCGGGCTCGAAGGTAAGCAGGATGGCGGCCCGGCGTGTCGGCTTGCACAAGGGCCGGTGCGAGGGCTACGGCCAGCGTTAGAATTCCGGTTCGAATGATTGCGAGTTTCATTTACATCCTCCGCCTGGACAAACACGGGGCGTTGGATGCAGTTGCCGTCAGCGCGGATTGCTGAAAGCTTTTTAATTGCGGCTTAAGAATCGCGCATGGCTGGTGTTATGACTACTCTCGTCGATCGATCCTGTTCACCCATGAGTCTGGTCTCCACGTCATAATCGGCCGCGTGGAACCACGCAACGACGGCCTCGGCGTGCGTCGAATCGCGCAAATCCAATGAAAATGCAGGGTCCTCGATCCGCTTTCGCGTGGCACCCGGATTGCGAGATAGTGGATGGAAAGCTGGCAAAGGAGGCCGATAAAATGCCCAGGTTCGAACGTATTCTATTCCCGGTCGATTTCTCCGAGCGCTCGCGCGCGGCCGCGCCGTTCGTTCTTTCGATGGCGCAACGCTATAAGGCGAAGGTTATTGCGCTGCATGTGTTGCAGCCGCCGCCACCGCTCTATGCGGGAATGAATACGGTCTATCCGGAGGTTTACGACTTCGAGGGCTTGTCGGCCGATCTGCGCGCCGAACTGGAGAAGTTCGCTGAAGCGGAACTGCCCAAGGTTTATGTCACCTGCGTAGTTGAGACGGGTGATCCGGCTGCTGTGATCACCGAATATGCCGAGAACGAGAAGATCGACCTGATTGCGATGCCGACGCACGGTTATGGAAGGTTCCGGAGGGCGCTGCTCGGCTCGGTTACAGCAAAGGTGCTGCATGACGCGAAGGTCCCGGTCTGGACAGCGGCGCATGCGCCGGAGCCGTCCCACCGCGCGCATCCGCAGCCGCGCCACATCCTTTGCGCGATTGGATTGAAGCCGGAAAGCCGGCATACGCTGGAATTTGCGATCGAGATGGCAGGCGATGCGAATGCGACCGTCGAGGCACTTCATGTGGCTATCGAGGGCGAGGCTGAACCGGCTCGCGCTGAAACCCGATTACACGAGTTGCTGATCGAGACGGCGCGCGAAAAGCAGGTGAAGGTGCAGGAGGCGGTCGGGGGACCGGGAGTCGAGGGTGTCGTCAACGGGGGCAGCATTGCGCATATGGTTCGGGCCATGGCTGTGGACAAGCGAAGCGATCTGGTCGTGGTCGGACGTGGATGCGAGAAGAACCCGCTGATGGGCCGGCTGTGGTCGAACACCTACGCGATCGTGCGCGAGTCGCCGTGCCCCGTGTTGAGCGTGTAGTTGCGCCGTTAGCAAACGGTGGGCGGTTTACACCGCGATTCGAACAGATCCGCCAATTCCTGCTTGCCCATTCTGCTGGACGCCACTGCGAGAACCAGTTCGACCAACTCAGTTTTGATCGAAAAGCGGAGTCCAATCGTTGATCAGCAAAAAGGTGATTGCCGCGTTCGATCCGACGCGTTTGTTGCCATCGATAAAACGGGTGATTCTGGCACAAGTGAAACAGGTAGGCCGCTGCCCATTGCCGGAATCGAGGCGTGCAGAAACTCGCCACCGAATGCAGCTTGGGACGTGGCGATGGCGGATTTCAGCCCGGCGGCGTCGCGAAGGCCGTGCGATCCGCCATATAAATCGATCTGTTGCTCGTGCATTTCCAGAATTTCGTCGAGTGACAGGAACAGGGGGTCCATGCCGGCTCTACTCGGCGAGCTTTTTGAAGGCCTTTGCGTATCGTTTGTGCGCGTATTCCTGAGCAGCTTCAAATTTCTTTCGTCGGGCAGAAGGGGTCGCTGGGGCGATAATCAGGCGTTTGCCGTCGGTGGTGATATCGAGCGCGGTTTCGGGGCCGATGTGCAGAAGGTCGAGAATGGGCCGATCGATAACCAAAGCCAGGCTGTTTCCGTGTTTTGTCAGAGTCTTGACCAAACGCCCTCCGTATATCCAATGTATCACCATTGACATAAGGGTTTTCGACAAACACCCATCGGTTACATTGGTCTGGTGCCCACAATCCTGGATGGTAATCTCGTTCGCGAGGAGATAAAAGCCGAATGCCGGCCTAGAGTTGAGAAGATCATTGCCCGTGCGGGGCGGCCGCCTGGTCTCGCCGTTGTTTTGGTTGGCAACAATCCTGCTTCTCAGGTCTACGTCTCCAGTAAAACGAAAACCGCAGCCGATCTCGGCATGCTCAGCGAGACGATCACGCCTCCCGCTTCCATCAGCACCGAAGAGCTACTGGGAATCATCGAGACCCTCAATGCACGGCCCGAGATCGACGGCATTCTGGTGCAACTGCCCCTGCCGCCGCAGATCGACTCCCAGCGCATCCTGCTGGCGGTCGCACCGGAGAAGGATGTGGATGGATTTCATCCTTACAACGTAGGATTGCTCGCGACGGGCCGTCCCGGCCCCAGGCCCTGCACTCCCGCTGGCGTGATCGAACTACTCAAACGCCACAAGCTTCCGATTGCGGGACAGAATGCGGTGGTTGTGGGCCGCAGCGACATCGTCGGTAAGCCTGCCGCGTTCCTGTTGCTGCAGGAAAACGCGACGGTCACGATCTGCCATTCGAAAACGCGCGATTTGCCGGGTGTGTGCCGGACGGCTGACATCCTGGTTGCGGCGATCGGTCGCCCGGCCATGGTTACGGCGGACTACATCAAGCCGGGCGCGGTCGTCATCGATGTCGGCATCAATAAGATTGAGTCGCGCGCTGAAGGAGAGCGCATCTTCGATCCCAAACGTCTGGCGGATTTCGACCGCCGCGGAAGCCTGCTGGTCGGAGATGTGCATCCGGGCGACATGGCGCGACTGGCGTCGGCCTATACGCCAGTGCCCGGTGGCGTCGGCCCGCTGACCATCGCGATGTTAATGCGCAATACGATTGAATCGGCCGAGCGGAGAACCGCCCGGGCTGCGGCCGCGTGATCTGGTGCTTCTTGTCGGATTAACCGGCGGCATGGCTTGCGGGAAAAGCTTTGTCGCGGACGCACTGCGCGAGTACGGCTGCCATGTCATCGAAGCGGACGAGGTGGGTCACCAGGTCCTGCAGCCTGATGGGGAGGCTTATGGCCAGGTGCTCGAAGCGTTCGGGACGGGCGTTCTGGATGAAAACGGGGCGATCGATCGATCGCGGCTCGCCGGCATGGTGTTTGGCGATCCGGTTCAGCTTGAGCGATTGAATTTGATCGTGCATCCCGCGGTGCGGAAGCGTGCGCTGAAGGTGTTCGAGGAGACTCGCCAGCGCGATCCCGGGGGCGTCGTCGTTTATGTAGCGGCGATCCTCATTGAATCAGGCGCCTGGCAGGAAATGGATAAGATAATTGTAGTGACCTGCGATCGCGCACAGCAGATGGCGCGCGCGATGCACAGGCCGGGGGCAGTTGAGACCGCGGTTCTGGCTCGGCTGGAGAACCAGATGCCATTGGAGAAGAAGCAAACTTTCGCCGATTACGTGATCGACACCAGCGGGACGAAGGAAGACACGCTGCGTCAAACGGCATTGGTGTATGAGGAACTGAGGAGGTTGGCATCATGAAGGCAAGAGCACTTATCTGGACGCTATTGCTGGTGGCGGCGTTCTGGTTTGTGACTACGCACGGGAACTGGAATGTTCAGAGGCTGATCCAGCCGATTTCGTCGCGCGGCAAGTTATGGTCCGAGCCGGTAACTGCCTATGGCTCCGGCTTTACGCCCGATGAACAGAACAACATCGATATCTACAAGGCTAACCGCCTGGCCACCGTGAATATCACCAGCATCGTTTACCAGCGCGACTTCTTCTTTCAAGTGTTCCCGCAGAAGGGTATCGGCTCGGGCTTCATCGTCAACGCCGATGGCGAAATTGTGACCAACAATCACGTCATCTCGGGATCGCGTAACATTACGGTGACCTTGTCGGACAAGAGTCATTACCCCGCCACGGTTCTTGGCATTGACCGGCGGAATGATCTCGCAATCCTCAGGATTCGGGCGGACCGCAAGCTTCCAATCGTCCATCTGGGAAACTCCGACGATCTGGTTGTGGGACAGAAAGTGCTCGCTATCGGGAATCCATTCGGACTTGAAGGGACGCTCACCACAGGCATCGTAAGCTCGCTTGGCCGCAGCCTGGAGGGCGAAGAAGGAAACGCGCTGGAAGGGCTGATACAAACCGATGCGGCGATCAATCCCGGGAACAGCGGTGGTCCGCTGCTCAACTCGCGGGGTGAAGTGATCGGAATCAATACCGCGATCTTCGGGTCGCAGACCGCAAGCGGCGAAGCGGGAAGCATCGGCATCGGATTCGCCATGCCGATCAATCGCGCCAAGGAGCGGCTCGATGAATACAGCAGCACGGGGCGCATCTCACGGCCGGTGCTCGGGATTACTCAGACTTTCCTGATCCAGGGCGATCTGGCGGAAGAACTGGAAATGCCCCGGTCTGGCGGACTCCTGATTGAAGGAATCGATGAGGGCTCTCCGGCTGATGCAGCGGGACTCCGCGGACCGAACCGCACGGTGATCGTCGGGCGTATCTACAGGCTGAATGTCGGCGGAGATCTGATTATCGCGATCGACGGCAGTCCGGTGGAGAGCCAGGATGCGTTGCGCCGCGCTTTGAATCAGAAACGCCCCGGCGAGAAGATGGTTCTCACTATCTTCCGCGGGAAGGGGACGATGAAGGTGACGGTAACGCTGGGATCGGCGCCCGAGGCGCTATGAGCACATCAGGCTTGGCAGCCTGATTGCAAAAACGCTCCTCTGAAGACACAGGGAATGCCGGACAGAAGCAGGGCGGCAGACTGGAAAGCCTGACCCCGCATCCGCCGCCCGCGCAGACCAGTCAGCGAGGTCACTCCTCCACAGCTTCCAGACATTCCGCAATCTCTTTTTCGGGAATCGCGCCTTCCTTGAGCACGCGCCATTCGGGCTCGGTGATGTCGACGGTGGTGGCGCCCGTGCCTTCACACGTGCCCCCGTCGAGCACCAACTCAAGGCTGCCATCCATGATTCCAAATACCTCGATCCCCGAACGGCAGGTGGGGCGGCCCGAAATGTTCGCGCTGGTGGCGATGATCGGCTGATTCAAGCGAGAGATGAGCTGGTCGGCGACTTCGCAGCGGGCCTGGCGAACGGCGAGTCTGCCGGTGTTGCCCGTGGCGCGGAGCGGCATCTTTGGCGAGGCGGGCAGGATGATCGTGAGCGGTCCTGGCCAGAATTTTCGGGCGAGCACGTTGAAACGCGGAGAAATTTCGCGCACCAATTCCTCCACCATGAGCGTGTCACGCACCAGAATGGGGAGCGCGCGATGAATCTCGCGGCCCTTTGCGTGATACACCTGGCGCACTGCCATCAGACTGAACGGATCCGCCACCAGAGCATAGAGCGCGTCGGTAGGGATGGCGATAACGCGCCCGCGGCGAACGGCCTCGGCGGCGCGGTCGAGCGCTTCAGGCGAGGGATCGAGGGGCTGAATCTCGATCAGGTCTGTAGCCACGTGGGTCAGCGTAGCACAGACAGGCAGTTTTTCAGCTTGCCGCTACTTCCATTGCCGCTTCCTGGTTGCGCGGCTCAAATGAATAGCCGAAGCCCCGTACGGAATGAATAAGACGAGGCGCGGACGCATCCTGTTCGATCTTCTGGCGCAATCTGAGAATGTAAACGTCCACCGTACGGTCGGTGATCGCCCGATCCTGACCCCACACGGCGTTCAACAGTTGCTCGCGGCTGAACACCACTCCAGGACGGGTCATGAGGAACTCCAGGAGCCGGAATTCGGTGGCGGTCAACGAGAGGTTTTCACCGTCAAGTTTCACCTGGCAACTGCTGCGATCCAGCTCGACTCCCCCGGCTTTGAGCAAACGCGACGGCGCGGTCTGAGTACGGAACTGCAGTTTGATGCGCGCGATCAGTTCGCGGATGAAAAACGGCTTGACGATGTAATCGTTCGCACCCAACTCGAGGCCCACGATACGGTCGGTCTCGGATGCGCGTGCAGTCAGGAAGATGATGGGCGTCTGTGCCAGTTCAGCATCGTTGCGGATACCCTTGCAGATATCGAGCCCGTCGGAGTCCGGCAGCATGATATCCAGCAGTATGAGATCGGGGCGAACGCGGCGGCAGAGGTCGAGCGCGCCACGTCCGGTTTGCGATCCGGTCAGAATGAATCCCTCTTTTTCAAGGTTGTACTTGAGCAAGGCAAAGAGATCGGTATCGTCTTCGATCAGTACTATTCGTTTAGTCACGGCACTTTCAGCGTACCGGGAACGGCGTTACAGAAGGGTTAAGCTACCGTAAACGGTGGGTGAAGAAAGGCTGGTCAAGGGGTCTCGAACCGATAGCCAAATCCGCGGACGGTGACGAGAAACGTGGGCTCATCGGGTTTTTCCTCGATTTGCTCGCGGATACGGCGAATGTGAACGTCAACTGTACGCGGCGTTACAAAATGCTGCTCGCCCCAAACCTCTTTAAGTAGTTGCTCGCGCGACCAGGCCGTTCCAGGGTGAGTAAGGAAAAACTCCAGCAGTTTGAATTCGGTTGAGGTCAGCTCGATTTCGCGCTCGTTCTGATAGACGCGACGGGCAGCGCGATCGAGTCGAAATGGTCCCATGGCGAGGGTGGCCTGCGGGGCGGTATCGGTTTCCTGGCGGCGAAGATGGGCTTTGATTCGCGCCATCAACTCGCGCGGGCTGAAAGGCTTGGTGATGTAGTCATCACCGCCGATCTCAAGTCCCAGAACGCGATCGACTTCGTCGGAGCGGGCTGTCAGGAAAATGATCGGTGTGCGCGCGAGTCTGCCGCTCTGGCGAATCTGACGGCAGAGGTCGAAGCCATCGGCGCCGGGAAGCATCACGTCGAGCACGATCAGATCGGGCTGCCACGCTTCGAGGTCGCGCAATGTTTGTCCGGCGCCATTCAGCAAATTCACCTGGAATCCGCCACGGATGAGGTTGTATTCAATGAGCGAAGCCAGTTCTGCCTCGTCCTCAACGACCGCAATCTTTTTGGACATGGATATCAGACAGAGGCCCGGCTCGCCTCGCACGCCGGACAGGGGCAAATCTGACGAAGATGACTGTATGAGTATATCCCGGCATCATGGCCGTCGGCCCATTTGATGCGAAGCGCATAGTTGCCTACAGGTTCGATGTTGAGCATGCGCTCGCGCGGCTTGTACATCTGGAAAGGGCCGGCAGGCTTGTCCGTCGATTTCGCGCGGGGCGTAGTGCCGTGAGTCCCCGCGCACGTGGCGCAAGGGCACCAGTCGCGTAGATAATCGATACCGTAAGAGCTGTGGTGGCCGTCTTTCCAGTCGATGTCGATTCCTCGGGATTTTGAAACGGCGATGTGTTCCGGATCCGTACTGATGGGAGTGGTCATTGGTTTCAACACGGGCAAAGCCCGCATCACTACATATTGTGGCGCACGCGTTGCCGCGGCAAGACAGGATTACTGCAGGCGGAAATGGGCCTGTTCGCTGGAAACCAGGCCGTCGAAGATCGCCAGGACTCGTTTGCGGTACTGGTAGATGCGGTCGAGGTCGGCACGGAACGAACCCTGAAAATCCTTGGCGCGCAGCCACTTATCGATAATCCCGCGGGGCACGTCAATGTCCTGGCGCAAGGCGTCGAGCGAGTGACCGCGCAGGAAAAGACCGTAAAAAAAAGCGGCCTCGCGCTGGGGCGCCAATGGGTCGGAGTCGTCTCGCGGAGTCATTGAATTTCCGGACTCGTTCAGTAAAAAGGACATTTTAGCCATGTGCGGGGCTGGGATCAAGTATTATCGTGTGTTATGAAGCGGGGGATTCTCGGAATGGTGGAGATAACTGCGGTCCAAACAATTGGATGCAGCAGCACGGCTCAAGGGTTTCGGCGGGCATGAATCCGACCCGCATCCCAAAGCCAGCGCGGGTCAGCGCCGCAGGCAACAAGCCCAAGATAATTGATGAGTTTATCGGCCGCGTCAGCTCGGAAACCCAGGAACTCAGCGTCGCCCATATGCGCAGTCCGGGTGGGTGGATCGAGCCGGGTCAGACGCCCGATTTCGACGAGTATACAGTGGTGCTCAAGGGTGTTTTGCGGGTCGAATTCCAGGGTGGCGCAATGGATGTCCCGGCCGGTGAAGCTGTCATCGCGCACAAGGGCGAGTGGGTTCGGTATAGCACGCCGCAGCCGGAAGGGGCGGAATATATCGCAGTCTGCCGGCCCGCTTTCACCCTGGACGCGGCGCACCGCGATCCCTCGTAAGTAACAGCAGCAGTATGGTGTAATAGCTGTTTCGCCTCCGAATCTATGCCAACAGTTGGGACCCGCTTCAGAAGAAGCCTGGTTGCCGCCCATCGACGTGTACGCGAAGCGTTGATGGTGGCCAAAGGGCTCCGGTCGACAGACCACCCGGTATTGGCGCACATCGTTCCGACACGGCGCTGCAATCTATCGTGCACGTACTGCAACGAGTTCGACGATTTTTCGAAACCGGTGCCGACGGCGGAGATGAAGCGCCGGATCGACAGGCTCGCCGAGCTCGGCACCAGCATCATCGCCTTCAGCGGCGGTGAGCCGCTGCTGCACCCCGATCTGGATGAGCTGATTACGCACATCCGCAAGCGTCACGCCATCGCCGGCATGATTACAAACGGGTATCTGCTGACGGCGGATCGTATCCAGCGCTTGAATCGGGCCGGCCTCGAACACCTGCAGATCTCGATCGATAACGTGATGCCGGACGACGTCTCGAAGAAGAGCCTGAAGGTTCTGGACAAGAAGCTGCAACTTCTGGCCGAACACGCCCACTTTCACGTGAACATCAATTCGGTAGTGGGCGGCGGTATTCACGATCCGCACGACGCCATCGAGGTGGCGAAACGGGCGGTGGCGCTGGGATTTACGACCAGCGTGGGGATCATCCACGATAACGACGGCCAGCTGCAGCCGTTGTCTCAGGACGAGCAGAACATCTTCCTGAAAGTCAGGGACATGGGCAAGAAAAGCTATGCCCGGATGAACTATTTTCAGGACAACATCGCGGCAGGTAGAGAGAACAGCTGGAAGTGCCGCGCCGGAGCCCGGTATCTTTACATTTGTGAAGACGGTCTGGTGCACTACTGTTCGCAGCAGCGCGGTTATCCCGCGAAGCCGCTCGATCGCTATACGGTGGAAGACATCCGGCGCGAGTTCATAACGGAAAAGGGATGCGCGCCGCGATGCACGGTGGCGTGCGTGCACTACACTTCATACATGGATTTCTGGCGAGCGCCGCAGACGATTCCCGCGCCCGCGGCTGCCGAACCACAAAAAGAGAAGCTGATTCAGCTACAGACGAGATAGAACCGGTTGGCCATCCAGGGCGACCCGGAGCCGCGCAGCATGATTGGCGAAGCAGTCTCACATTACGAGATTCTCGACAAGCTTGGCGAGGGCGGTATGGGTATCGTCTACAAGGCTCGCGATCTGCACCTGCATCGCCTGGTTGCGCTGAAATTTCTGGCGGCTGAGATCACTGCGACACCGGAGCGCGTGGCGCGCTTTGAACTCGAAGCCCGTGCCATCTCCGCGCTGAATCATCCGCACATCGCCACCATTCATGCGATGGAGGAATCAGGCGGGCGGCGATATCTGGTGCTGGAATATTTGCCCGGCGGCACGCTGCGGCAGCGTATCAAGTTCTTCAGAGCGCAGAACGAGTTGTTTCCGCTGCGTGAGGCGGTCCGGATCGCGATCGAGACAGCCGAAGGTCTTGCGCATGCACACCGTAGGGGGATCGTCCACCGCGATATCAAGCCGGAAAACGTGATGTTCACGGCCGAAGGGGCGCTGCGAATCACGGATTTCGGGCTGGCGAAATCGGAGACATCCGATCTTACCCGCGAGGGCGCAACAGTCGGCACCGCCGCGTATATGGCGCCCGAGCAAGCGCTGCGCAACGAGACCAGTCCGCGATCGGACTTGTTCTCGCTGGGCGTGATGCTCTACGAAATGGTTGCGGGGCAGCGGCCGTTTTCGGGAAATAATGAGTTCTCGACGATGCAGGCGGTAGTGAGCGATGCGCCCGCACCGTTCGGGAACATTCGGTCCGGCATACCGCCAGGGCTCGAGCGGATCGTCCTTCACCTGCTGGACAAAGATCCTGCCAGGCGTTATCAGACGGGTGAGGAATTAGCGGCGGAGCTGAGGGCGCTGGATCTGGATGCGGAGACCGAGACTGTCGAGCTCAATTATTCCGGCGTTACGAAGACGATGCTGTTTAGTCCGCAGTTGGATTCCCGACGGCGGCGGACACAGCGCAACTGGACGTTGTTCGCGGCGGCGATTGTAGTGTTGGCAGCGGCCGCGGTCTTCGTCTGGCTCAGAGTTCGGCCCTCGGCAGGCACCGGGGTGACGCAAATTGCGGTGCTGCCGTTTACGGCGAAATCGGCCGCGCCTGAGGATGTGGCTTTTGGCAACGGCATGGCGAGTATTGTCGCCGACCGGCTGTCGGCACTGGGTACGAACATCTGGATTATTCCGGAAAACGATTTGCGTCAGAACCGCGTCGCGAATGTGACGGACGCGCGAAAGATCTTTGGCGTGAGAACTGCGGTCACGGGAACCGTGGAGCGCCAGGTCGGAGGCGTGGTGGACATCGACATGCGGCTCGTGGACACAGCTTCGGGGAAGACCGTGCGATCCGCGTCAGTCAAATCGCACGGTGTTGCCACCCCTCTTGAAGAAGAGGTCGTGAAACAGGCCGCCTCCATGCTCGACCTGTCGCTCGATCCGCTTGCCGTGAGCAAGCTCCGCGCGGATGCGACCCAAACTGCCAATGCCTACGACTACTACGTGCTTGGCAACGGCTATCTGCAACGCTATGACCAGGCAGGCAACATAGGCTCCGCCATTGCCGCTTTTCAGCGCGCGATCCAGCTTGATTCGTCTTACGCGATGGCCTATGCAGGCCTGAGCAGCGCCTACATTCGTCAATACCGCAATTCCAGTGATCAGCAGTACCTCGAAAAGGCCCGCGACGCCGCTATTCAGGCGCTCTCGCGTAACGAGAGCCTCGATTCGCCTCACATAACTCTGGGCACTATTGCAATGGCGACAGGACAGACCGAAGAAGGCATTCGCCAACTGAAGGCGGCGCTTGATCGCGATCCGGTTAACGCCGAGGCCTATGGCGAACTAGCCAGGGTTTATGTTCAGTCGGGCAGACCGGCGGAGGCGGAAGCGACCTATAACCGGGCGATTCAATTGCGGCCGGGCTTCTGGCTTGGATATTTCTACAGCGCAACGTTTTACAACAGCCAGGGACGCTATGCCGAGGCTGAAAAAGCCCTGAAGACCGCTGTTCATCTTACTCCCGACAATTATCTTGTCTACCGCAATCTCGGCGGCGTGCAGATGGCGCGGGGTGAGTGGGCCGACGCGGAACACAGCTTTCGCGAAGCCATTCGTCTCCGGCCCGGCGGCACGGTCTATTCCAATCTTGGAACGCTCTACATCTACGCGGGGCGCTACGTGGACGCCATACAGGTCCTCGAGCAGGCCGTCCGGCTGGCTGGCAGTCACGAGATCTATTCCCACGTGATCTGGGGCAATCTGGGTGACGCTTATCGATGGGCAGGGGGACGCGAGGCGAGTGCGAAAACTGCGTATGCAAAGGCCGTGGAGCTTGCGAACACACAGCTCGCTGTCAATCCAAACGATGCGACGCTGTTAAGCCTGATCGCCGTCTGGGACGCCAAAATGGGGAACCTGCCGGAAGCCCTGACGAAAATGCGGCTCGCGCGCAAGCTTTCGCCCGCAGACTCGACGATCCTTTATTACTCCGCCATCACGCTGGAGTTGGCCGGCCAGCGCGGACCAGCACTCGACGCTTTGCGTGCAGCGCTCGCCTCCGGGTATTCTTTAAGCGTTGTGGAACGCGAGCCGGAATTAATTTCACTGCGCCAGGACCCCCGGTATCACGAAGCCGCGAAACACGCCATGGAGAAAAAATGACACCAGAGAGAAAAAGAGAACCGAAGCTGCATCATATCGGCATTCGCATCGACGGCAAAGGATTCGTCTATACGACGCCTGACAGACCGGACGCATCGACGGTCTACGTCAAAAAGGGCGACTTCGTGAAATGGAATTGCAGCCACGGAAATTATTCGGTTCTGTTCAAGAGCGGAACGCCATTCCAGGACATCGGCGCTCATGGGCGAGGCGGTGCCGACACCCATACACTGGAGGTCATCGGCGAGCCTGGCCCCTACAAATACGCCGTCAACGTTGCGCTGCCGAACGGGTTGGTCGTGGACGACCCCGTCATTATTGTGGGCGATGACGGCGGAGACTAAAAGCGCATGTCGGTTGGCTTGACCCGACGGGCCTCGCACCAGTCGTTGTAGAGTTGGCTGTAGCTTGCCGTGACGTAGGCGTCCTGGGCAAAGCCCATGGCTTTTGCGGTGCGATCGATCCAACGCGCCGGACCTTCGAGTTCCAGATAAACGCCAATCGGCGTCTCGTCGAGAGTCGCGACGCCGTTTTCGTTGTCGCGCACGAATTCGGTGCGATATTTCTCGTAGCGGAATGCTTCGCGAAAGCCGATGCCGCCGAAAACATCGAGGCACGCAGCGAAATCGGAAGCGGTGAATTCGTTTTCCACGCGGCGCTTGTGGCGGCCCG
>Ga0210389_10001379_pt1 | contig 19682 bp, 17 predicted proteins | sample IncBWH28OmetaG_FD_160127 | JGI IMG/M metagenome (GOLD analysis project Ga0210389, IMG submission 160127) | Forest soil microbial communities from Barre Woods Harvard Forest LTER site, Petersham, Massachusetts, United States - Inc-BW-H-28-O ...
ACTCCCAATCACGTAGACGGGATCACGGAAATCCGTGCCGCTCCCTCCCTGCCCGACCCAATCCTCACCCAAGTGACCGTGGGGCGTGAATCCGCGAGAAATGCGATAACCATCGGCGTTCGGTTTTCCAACAGGAAAATCAAAACCGTCTGCCAGACGAGTTAGTGCCGCATTGGGGTCGGCTTGTGCGAACGCGGCGATCAATCCTACTACAGCCGCGGCCAACAGCTTTTTGCGCATGGAGGATGCTTTTAGGCCGGAATCGGACACCTGACAAGCTTTTCCAATGAAAAAGAGTTAAATATTTGTCAGTTCTGAAAAATGGCTTGACCGTACCGCGCCTGCGAACGCGTTTGTGAAGTTGTTCAATCTAACTTCGCAGGGTGGCGGCGACGCAATGCCAAAATGTCCAATAGGACATCAGCCCGTATCGAGGCATTGACCGGCAATTACGTGCAGATTTTAGCATTTACATAACACATTCTCATGATGTATTCGAAAATGATCGATGCAAAATCACTCTGTCGAAACACCCATTTCGCGCTAACGTTGCCACCTGAATGGCGGAGATATTTGTTGTTGGTTCAGCCTGCGGATTTCCGGTGCCCGGTCGCGGACACTCCAGTTTGCTTCTTTCCATGTCCGATCAGTCACTTCTGATCGATGCGGGAGAGCCGTGCAGCCGATCACTGCGTGAAGCCGGAATCTCGTTCAACACCATCGAGGCAATTCTGCTCACGCATGCCCATGCAGATCACACCGGCGGTTTGCCAATGTTGATTCAATCTCTATGGCTTTCGCAACGGACCAAGCCGCTCACCATCTTTCTGCCGGAAGAATTGTCTAGGCCATTGCAACAATGGCTGAACGCTATTTATCTGGGATCCGACTTTATCCCTTTTGAGTTAAAATTTGTCACTTGGGAGACACAAAAGGTGTTTGAAATGTGCGGGCTCCGGATTTACCCGCGCGAAACGACTCATTTGCTCTCTCTGTCGAGTCGATTTGGGAATGGCAGGTTCAAATCGTACAGTCTTCAAGTCGAGCATTCCGATTTTCGCATCATTTTTTCGGGAGATCTGGGCAGCCCGAGAGATTTAGAGGTTCAACTGCGTAACCCGGTAGATCTTCTAGTAAGCGAACTGGCGCATTTCCCGCCAAGTGAGCTTTTTCGATTTCTCGGTACCCAAAGAGTAGGCAAACTCTTGCTCACCCATCTCGCGCCGGAGTTGCATGGCAACGAAGAATCGATCGTCCAGGAAGCCAGAATTGAATTGCCTGAAATGTCAGTCGTCGTTGCCAATGATGGGCTGAGGATTCCGTTGTAAGAGGAACGACGCGAAGGTTGTCGACTGCGTTGGATAGCGCTAAGATAAAGAAGAAGCAACTTAAAATTGAAAGGTAACAATATGTTATATATATGTTTTAATAATGCAAGAAACCGCATCCTCTGCTTTGTTGCCTTTTCGCCAACGGGCGCCGTTTGCCGGGCTCTTCATCGCCGCGTCGTTCGGCATTCTCGCCTCGGACCAGCAGCCGCAATGTTGGCCGGCCTGGTCCGCCGCGTTCCTCTGCACAGCGCTCGTACTGTTAAAGATCCGCTCCACCTTTCTTGGGTGTCTCCTGACCTTTTTCGTCTTCGCGGTCTGGCACGGGAACCAGGTGACAACCGATCCTGGTTACCAGCGTAGTCGCCAAAAACCGTTTGATACCAACGAACACACGGTCACTCTGGTAGTATCGAGCGAGGCGAAACTCGATCAACTGCGCTCCACTCAACGATTTGTTGCGCTCGTTAATTGTATCGACAATCGACCGGCCGGCTTTCAAGTCTCCGCCGAATGCTCCGGCGAACCTTTTTCGTACGGCGACCAAATCATCGCGCAGGGAAAATTCTCCGTTCCAACCCATCCGCTGAATCCCGGAGAGTTTGATTTCGGGGCTTATCTCCAGCGTCAGAATGTCTACCTGAACTTTCGGACTCATCGCGATGTCCCGGCCATGGTGACCGCACAGAATCAGGGAAACCCAGTCGTGGCGAGCGCAATCGCTGCTCGCCATCGAATCCTGCTGGCCTTGCAAGAGGGATTGCAAGACGACATGGAAGTCGCGCAGACGATACAGGGAATGATCCTTGGCGCCAGAGCGGAAACAAACCCGGCACTTAAAAAGCTTTTCCGGGACACCGGAACGATTCATCTCTTCGCAGCCAGCGGTCTGCAAGTGGGCCTTTTTACGGGGCTCGCCTGGAGTTGCTTGCGTTACATCCGCCTACCCCGGCAATCGCTGGCTCTGGCAATCGTTCCTGTGGCGATTGCCTATTGCGCCCTCACCGGATTCTATCCCGCTACCGTCCGCGCCACGGTAATGGCAGTATTCATGGCTGTCGGGGTTTCGCTTGAACGCCCTGTTGCAACGGTCAATTCACTCTGCGGATCCGGCTTGTTGATCCTCACTCACGACACCCAGGAATTGTTCCAAACCGGGTTTCAACTCTCGTTCGTTGCAGTGTTTGCCATAATGACCACGGTCCGGCCGCTCGGACATCTGCTCTATCGTCCGTTTGAAGTCGATCCGTTCTTGCCGCTGCGGTTATTGCCGCACTGGCAGCGAATCTGGCACAAGGCGATGCTCCAGTGCTGCGAGCTCTTTAGTCTCTCGACCGTTTGCTGGGCCGCGACCGCCCCGGTCCTGATTTTACAAGAACATTGTATTTCGCTGGTCGCGATTTTCTCAAACCTTCTGGTCGTACCACTGGCCACGACCGTGATGATTCTCGGTGTCACCGGGCTGCTGGCAGGGACCATCTCGAGATCGATCGCAGTGTGTCTCAACAACACCGGCTGGTTGATTACCAAACTCATTCTGCTGGTACTTCACGCCACGACCTTGGTTCCCTGCCATTCCTTAAATCTTTCTCCATCCTGCCTGCTGCAATCGGATCATGTCATCGCATTATCAGAAGGGTCTGAACACGTGATCCATTTGCACGTGAAGGGTCACGATTGGCTGATCAATACCGGTAAACTCTCCCAGTGGCACAGCCTCACCGGACCCTACCTCCAATCCCAGGGCGTTAATCGCCTCGACGGACTGTTTCTCTGCGACGCGTCCGCGCACGAGGCCGAGGTATTGGAACAGGTGCAAAATGAGTTCCAGGTTGCCAGAATCGTTACGTCTCAATGGCAGGCCGAAGCCCATAGGCAGCCTTTCCCGGTCGAGCAACGCGAACATTCCGCGGAAGCAGGCGCACTGGCAAGTCTCGTCGAGATTTTTTCTGCAGATCAACCGGGCCCCGGTGAGGCCTCCATGAGAGATTCTGACATTGCGGCAATACTCGTTCACCTGGACCGGTTCCGGGTATTGATCCTTCCGAATGTAACCGAGGCGAGCTTGAACGCGTTGAACTGCGGTCACGTTGATGTGGTGTTCTGCGGCCGACTACGTGGTAGGCGTTTTCCTCGCGACCTAATGATCGCGAGATTGTCGCCCTCGATTCTTGTGTTGAACGGCACAAAACCGGAGATGATCGCCAACGCCCGGGACGGTCCGTCGAGCCCAAAATGTTTTTATGTAAAGCAAGATGGCGCCGTGACGACCGAGTTGCTCAACAGTGAGCTTGCGATCCGGGGTTACCGTGGATCCGAGTTTCGCTTGCGGAGCCTGAGCCGATAAATGGGCAGTTCCTTCGCCAGAAACTGTTCCTCAAAATCGGTGAGCGGATAACCTTCGTCCATCCAGTCCGTCGAATTCCAGAGATCCGATCTGACGGCTACCTTCGTGATTTGTTGAAAGTAGGCTTCGTGATCAGTCTTGACCCAGAGCTCTCCGCCGTCGATCAAGCTGCGATAGATTGCTTGCAAAAACTCACCGTCCACAACCCGGCGAATGTGATGCCTCCGCTTTGGCCAGGGGTCAGGAAAGTTCAAATGAAATCGCCACACTGAATTCTCGGGCAAAAGATAACGAACGGTATAATCGAGTTCCAATCGCAATACCCGAAGGTTCGTCAGCCCGATCTCCGATGCGAAACGGCATGTCTTGCGCACTCGGCCCAGGAGACGCTCGATGCCCAAAAAATTTCGATCCGGAAATTTTAGTGCTGATTCCACCAGAAATTTTCCGGGACCTGAACCCAGATCGACTTCAATGAGCCGATCGGTGAGAAAGACTTCGCGCAAAGAGAGCGGCTCCAGAATACTGGGCGGCGACAATTCCATTTCTACCGGGCAAAGAAAGGGTTGTGCTCCCGTTCGTTGCCGATAGTGGTCAGAGGACCGTGACCGGGACAGACCAGGGTATCCACAGGCAGCGAGAGCAATTTCTCCATGTTGTTCCGTAGAGCCTTCTGATAATCGTTCGGAGCACCACCCATCGATCCGGCGAATAACGAATCGCCGACCACAGCCACCGTATTTTGCAGGCCGTGCACGACGTAGGAAGTGCCGCCAGGAGAATGGCCATTCGTCAGCCTTGCTTCGATCCGAAGCTTGCCGAGACGTAACTGGTCCCCTTCGCGGACAATTTTGGTTTCCGGCAACCGCTCCAGATCCGGGGAAAATATCTCTGCGTGGGTCCTTTTCACAATCGCGCCGAGATCCGCAACGTGGTCCTGATGCGTGTGGGTGAGAAACAGATACTTCACGGTGAGCCCTGCGGAATCGACGAACGCCAAGAGCTCGCTGGCATCGGCCCCGGTATCGAATACTGCCGCCTCTTTAGTTTCGGGATCCCAAATCAGATAGGCATTCACCGTCATATCGATCAGCGGCGTGTTGAATTGTTTTGCTCCGTCAATTGCCGGCACATCGGTCGGGTACCAATCCTTTGAATAACTGGCGGCCAACGCTTTTGGACCCAGCCCAAGGGCTTCGGCGAGTCCCGGCACACCCGCCAGCGTCCCTGAACCTTTCTTGAGCGGACGGAGATCCTCCTGGCTTAGATGAGCTCGCTGACAAAGGTCCTGGTCACTGACTTGCAGCCCGCGTTGTGCCTTGCCAACTATATCTTCGAAAAGGTCTTCAAGAGGGATTTTCATAAGTCTTCAGCCGTGGGATTTCTTCTCCAGTGTCGTAACGCGATTGTCTTCAATCCGTCTGATGATGACCTGCGTCGGGCGAATATCTAAAACTTTGTAGCTGTGATCGGGATCGCTTGGAATCGAGAAGGTTTGATCCACTTCCACTTTCAGCGTCTCGTCCGAATCGGGGAAAGCGAGGACCGCATAAGCCGCATGTTCCTGGGCAGGGACCCCTTTGATCAACGCAAGATTCTGCCCCGACTTCGTGTTCCGCAGCGTCACGATGGAGTCATCCACCGGGTTGCCATCTTTGTCTTCAGTATTGCGCACTTCAACGTCGGTGACCTTGTAGTCGAGCCCCTTGAGCTGGTCCCCGACTGCGACGCTGTACTCTTCTCCCTCAACCGGCCGGATCTTGGCCTTCTTCCCGTTGACTTCGGTGAGCATCACCGGCAGGAACTCTTGCCGAATCTCAACAACGGAAGCCGGCTTGGTCTGACCAGAATTGCTGGCCGCGATCGTCGATTTGCTGGCACCGGCGGTTCCGCGAGAATCTGGAACAGCACCCTTTTCTCCTTCTGGTTGCAAGAGGAGATCCTTGTCCGACATCGAACTGGAAGGGGCGACGGCACTACGGGATGCGACCCCGTTTTGCGGAGAGGCCCCGGCGACCGGCGGCCCCGGCGGCTGCTGCAAACGATCTGCTAATTCTTTGTGACCCTTTGCGATCGCCAAAGAACCTGCGCTCGCACCAGCTTTATCGGTGAGCGTCGGATCCGCCCCCGCCTTCAAGAGAAACGCCACGAGATCATTGTCGCCCTTGCCGGCAGCCAGCATCAAAGGAGTCCGTCCATCTTCCGCTCGCGAATCGACCTCGGCGCCGTTGTCGAGCAATATCTTCACAATTTCCTGGTGTCCGGTCAATGCTGCTACCAGCAGCCCTCGATTGACTTCCTGGCGCGACCGTGGAGCAAGAGCCTCTACGCAACCTGTATTCCCTTGATAGACAGCCTTCATCAGAGCCGACCAACCGGTTTGGTCTTGCAGGTTCGGGTCCGCATTCTTCTTGAGCAGCAGCTTAACGATCTCGACTTGGTTGTTCTCCGCCGCCAGCATCAGCGCCGTCACTCCCTGCTTGCCCTGGGCATCGATATTCGCCTTCTGATCCAGCAACTTGTTCACCACGTCGATTCGTCCGTTCTTTGCCGCAGCCATCAGAGCCGTAGACCCTTGAGCGCTTTGAGTATTGCAGTCGATGCCTGCACTCAAAAAAAGTTGAATCGCCTTTAGATCCCCTTTTTCCGCCGACTGCACAAAATCGTCCGGCGTGAACTTTACGTTCAATTTCTCCAACTCTTGGACTGCCTGCTCTTTGGACTGACCGCACCCAAACAGGAATGCCGCGACAAGAATGCTGAACCAGACAGCTCTACTCATGCAAATTTCATCTGCGATCCGTCTGTTCCGATTAAACGGCGGACGCGAAAGATATGCGCAGGGCGAGCATGCGGGTCGAGCATCACGAAATTTCGGCGCCCGCGCCAAGTGAATTTTTCGCCCGTAATCAAATCCTCGACTTGGTACGGATCTTCGGCGGGGATCCCAAAACTTTCGATTGGGACATAGGCAAATCCGCTCTGAGCGTTGTACGGATCGACGGTGACCATGACCAAAATAATGTTGTCGAGAGCCTCCGTCGCTTTGGAGTAGAACAATATTTGTTCGTTCTCGATCGTATGAAATCGGAGGTTCTCGTACTCACGCAAGGCGCGATTTTGCTGGCGAATCGCGTTGAGCTTAGTGATGTACTCCTTGATGTTGCCGGGCGCGTTCCAATCCCGCTCTTTCAACTGGTATTTTTCCGAATTAAGATACTCTTCTTTACCCGCGATCCCGACATTTTCACATAACTCGAACCCGCTGTAGATCCCGTAGACAGTGCTCAACGTGGCCGCGAGAAGGGCCCGGATCAAAAAGCCGGGCCGACCGCTGGTTTGCAGATAGAATGGCAAAATATCCGGCGTGCTCGGGAAAAAATTTCCCCGGAAATAGAATTTCATCTCTGTTTGAGTGAGTTCGGTGAGGTACTCCGTCAGGTCCCACTTGCTGTTCCGCCAGGAGAAATATGTGTACGATTGGGTAAAGCCTCCCTTGGCCAGTGCCCTCATCATCTTGGGTCGCGTGAAGGCTTCCGCCAGAAAAATCACGTCCGGATAGTCCCTCTGAATCTCCGATATCATCCATTCCCAAAAGGCGTTCGGCTTGGTATGAGGATTATCGACGCGGAAAATGCGGACCCCGTGACGTACCCAGAAGAGAATGACCTCCTTCATTTCTTCCCAGAGGTTTTTCCAGTCCGGATTGTAGAAATTCAGCGGATAGACGTCCTCGTACTTCTTCGGCGGATTTTCCGCATACTTGATCGATCCATCGGGCCGATGGAAAAACCAATCTGGATGCTCTTTCACATACGGATGATCCGGCGAGCAATTGATTGCAAAATCCAGTGCGATCTCCATTCCTCTGGCCCGTACTTCGCCCACCAGCCACTCGAAATCGTCCAACGTGCCAAGTTCCGGTTCCACCGCTTTGTGGCCGCCGAACTTGCTGCCGATTGCATACGGGACACCGGGATCGCCCGGTTCGGAGGTAGTGGAATTGTTTTTGCCTTTCCGCTTCGTAAACCCGATCGGGTGAATCGGAGGAAAGTAAATCACGTCGAACCCCATGGCTTTTGCATCGTCGATCCGAGGGAGGCAATCGCGAAACTTCGATCCCGCACTCGACTTACCTTCGGCGGACCGTGGAAAAAATTCGTACCAGGCCGCAAAGAGGGCTTCCGAACGATCGACCGTAACTCGAAGAGCGGGCTGGAATTCCGTGCTGAGTTCGAGGTCGGGCCACGCCCCCATTAATCCAGTCAATTCGGGATTTTTAGCCAATTGGGCGCCGAAGTGAATGTCAGCATTCTTCAACTGCTTGGAAAAGAGCGCCAGCCGTTCCTTGTCCTGTGGGCGCGTTGCCCGCTCAGCGGCCTTTCCCACCATGATTGAACCCTCGTCGAGTTCCGTTCTAAGGTTCGTATTACCGGCGCCATACTTCTTGGCATATTCGACTTGCCACGATTTGAAATGATCTTCCCACGCCTCAATCGTGTACTCATGCAGGGCGTTTTCAATGAAATGACAAACGCCCTCCCAACGGTCGTTTTCGGTCGGCCTCATCGGCGTACGGTTCCAGTCCGCATTGGTGGCCTTTCGCCATTTGAGATAGGCGGAAATCTGATCATGGCCATCCTTAAAGATGTCAGCTGAAACCTTCAGCCCTTGTCCGATAACCCTTTTGATCGGATAACGACCTCCATCGATGGAAGGGTCAATGTTTTCGATGACAACGGTTTGCAACCGTACTAAGTCAGTTTTTTTTGTGGTCACGCGAGTCGGATCCTGGGTTTGGGTCTATCCGGAAGACTGGTTAAGAACTCTGCAAAGAAACTAAAGTTCTCTGCGTGGGAAGCAACTTCGATCAACGTATTTATAGCCGGTTGAATGTGGCGCAGGAATTCATTTTTTTCCCGTAGCACTCCAATCACTCCATAGGCACCGAGCGCCTGCATCAGGCGTTGAATGCCGCAGTCAAGATACACCCTCTCAAATTCCGCAAACTTCCAACCATGGTCGCCCTGGTCAAAATAGTATCTCAACAGGTGAGCGCGTTCCTGGGGCGCAAGTTTTACGTACGGATCGAAAAGCAAGGAGGCCAGATCATACTGTGGCAGGCCGGGGCGCAGTCCCTGGAAATCGATCAGGTAAGCTTGTTCGTCCCAGATGATGATATTCTGCGATTGAAAATCGCGGTGGACCAAAACTCTCCGATAAGAAGCCAATCGTTTGGCCAGATTTTCGAACGCGATATGTTCCCGCAACCTTTTTATTTCGGCCGCCGGAACTCGAAAATAGAGCCCGAGACAGTTTTCCAGGCAATAATTCTGTTCCCACCGATAAAGCGATTCGTCGAATTCTGGTTGCAAATGCAATTTCTCGGCGAGGGCCAGTTCCGAGCTGTGCAGCAAGGCGGCCTGGTCAAGGGCCGCTTCATAAAAGCAACGTCGAACAGCCCAGGGTTCGTTTTTGTGGTGCCAGAGATCTTCTTCGCCCAGATCCTGCATCCAAATCAGGGCCTGATCCTGATCGTGATAGTAGATTAAAGGCGCCTGAACTCCGATCCCGTTCAGAAAGTTCGCGATCGCCACAAACCGTTCGTTCTCTGGTTTCTCGGGATTGTATTTCACCAGGATCAGAGAATGGTCCGCGCTGAAGCGCACACGGTAGTATCGTCGGTCCGAGCCACCTTTTTCGAGCGGCAGAATTTCCACTTTGGATTCAGTATAGTGCGGAAAGCGCTCCCGCGTTTGATCGATAAGTCGCTCCAGGCTCATACGAAATCGGTCTCCTGATAACTGCCCGGATTGATTCTGACGCCCGCGACGATGCAGGATCGAAGCGTCGTGCCGCGAGGAACAGACGAACCAGGAAATAGAATCGAATCTTCCAAAAGAACATCCCCCTCAATCTTGCACTGAGCTCCCACATAAGATCCACCTTCGACCCGGCTTTCCGGTGAAATCTGAGCCGAAGGATCCGCCTGCATCGGCCACGAGCTGCCGCGGAGGTAATCAGGCGCCCAGCGTGCCTGCGCAATAGTCCGGTGCACAGAGAGGTATTCTTTCCTTGAGCCAAGGTTAAACCAGCGGCTCTCCTCCAGCGGAATCCCTCCGATTTTTCCACCGGATTTCATCCATTCGTCAATGACCGGGATGAACGAAACCTTGGTGGCACGCGGTATCCGAGAAAAAACGGACGGATTCCAGACCGAAATTCCCGCGAAATCGAATTGGCCCGGCTCGCCGTACCCCGGCGTTCCAAGCAGGTCAACAATCCGACCGGTTTCCCTGCGCCAATGGATGCGCGTTGAGAATCCGGTGGTCCGGAGCGCCAATGTCACATCGTTGTGCTTCGAACAATGTTCTTCAACGATACGGTCAACCGGCAAGTCGGTCAGGATATCGCCGCTATAAACGATAAAGGCTTCGTTCCCGATCCGATCCTCAATGTTTTTGATGCCTCCTCCAGTCTCCAGCAAGTCCACTTCGTGCACCACCTCGAGAGGTATCCCATGATATTCGTTCTCGGGAAACACCGTAGAAAACTTCTCCGGCAAATGGTGCGAGTTGACCCAAAATTTCTCGATCCCGGCCTGACGGAGGTGATCGAGGGCGAAGGTGATCAGCGGCTTGCCATAGATTGGCAGCAGCGGTTTGGGCAACAGGTTCGTCAGTGGCCGCAGCCGACTTCCTAAACCGGCGCCAAGTACGAATGCCTTGCGAACACGATGAATCATGAACGGTTGGGAACCTACCGGGCGAAGACCTCGACTGTAAAGCAATTAGGTCGGCCGCGGGCCCGGGCGTTCCGATTGACTTCGGACGTTGAGCAGGTAAATGGCACAAACGCGAGAAGTACAATGAACGTTTCTGCATTGGCGGTTATCTCACTTTCTTTGGCAACGACCCTTTTCGGCGAAGATTCCGGTGGAACGGTGATTACGGTCCGGAAAGGGAGCTCACAGCAAGTCGAGATAAAACCGATTGGAGGCCCGGCAGGAAGCTCGGCGACCGCTGTTTTGCAGAATGATATTCAGCTTTCCGGTGCGCTGTCCGTGGGTGACGCTGCGACCGCTACGATCACTGTCAGCGGCACCGCCTCGGCAGGTTCTTTCAATGGCCTGGCGACCGAAAAATCGGGTAGCGTGGTTTTGCAGAAAAATTACTCGGGAGAAACACGTCGCGCGGTTCATCAGTTTACCAATGACTTGATTGAGACCGTGACAGGTCAACCCGGAATCGCACTCTCCAAGGTGGCTTTTGTGGCCGATCGAACCGGCCACAAAGAAATTTACACCTGCGATTACGATGGAGCGCGAACGGTGCAACTTACTCACGACGGCGCGATCAGTGTTAGCCCGGCACTATCCCCAGATGGCCGGCGGCTTGCCTATACGGGCTATCAAAGCGGCTATGCAGATATCTACTTGGTCGATCTGACCAACGGGGCGCGCAATCGCATCATCAAATTCCCTGGAACCAACTCAGGCGCCGCATTTTCCCCGGATGGCACGCGCATCGCATGCACGATGAGCAAAGACGGGAACCCGGAAATTTATGTGACCGGGATCAACGGCGATTCACCGCGTCGCCTGACGCGAAGCCGCGGCGTGGAGTCGTCCCCGACGTGGTCCCCCAACGGATCAGAAATTATCTATTCTTCCGATGAGAGGGGGGGACCCCAGCTCTATCGCATCCCGTCTGAAGGCGGTTCGGGCCGATTACTCTCCACGGGGTTTGGTTACAATACGCAACCGAATTGGTCGGCGGACGGCCGCAAAGTCACCTTTAACGTTCGGAGCGGCGGCGGATTTCAAGTGGCGATTCTTGAGCTCGACGCAGGGTCAACCCATGTGGCCGTGGCTGACGGTGGGAACCCCGTCTGGGGTCCTGATTCGCGCCATATCATTTTTTCCAGAGGTAACGGCCTTTATTTATTTGATACTGTCACTGGTCGCGAGACGCGCCTGGTAAGTGATTTAGGGCAAATCTCTGAGCCGACTTGGTCCCGTTGAAAGCACCAAATATTCTGTGATGAAAAAAATTCAAGTTCTCTGCTGTTTACTAATCTTCAGTCTCGCCGCTTGTCAAAAACAACAAAAACAGGAGTACGCCGGCGTGGAAGGCGATTATGTCAACGGGACGCCACTTCCACCGCGCCAGGAAGGCGTCTCGTTTTTCAGCAACAAAGTCTCAAAAGGGCGGTTTCAGCCGATCTATTTTGCTTTCGACAGTTTTGAAATTGCTCCGGATGAAGCGAACGAGCTCCGGCAGATCGGAAGTTTCTTGAAGACCGCACCCAATAATATCATTTTGGCAGGGTTCACGGACGAGAGAGGCACACCCGAATATAATCGCGGACTCGGGGAACGCCGCGCCCAGGCCGCCCGGAATTATCTGCTTTCGCTAGGGGTTTCGCCGAGTCGAATTCAGACGGTAAGTTTTGGCCAGGAAATGCCCGCTGACCCTGGACATGACGAATCCGCCTGGGCAAAAAATCGCCGGGTCGAAACTGGCGTTGTCCGTTGAACGGAGGATTCGAACGCCCGTTTTCCCTTTCTTTCTCTGCCTGGTTGGGGTTTGATCCGCTATTGCAGAGTAAAGGTTGAATGGACGACCAGAACTTGCCCGACGATGAAACGTTGGTTCGCCTGACGCAGAACGGCGACACTCGGGCCTTCGACCATCTTTGGCAAAAATACAGTCCTCGGATCTACTCCTTGATTTACAATATGACGGCCAACCACGAGGATGCGAACGATCTGCTTCTCGAAGTCTTTGCCAAAGCCTACCGGTCGATTAATGGCTTCCGAGGCAAATCAAGTTTTTACACTTGGATTCACGCGATTGCCGTGAACATGACGATTAATTTCGTCAAGAAACGTGGCCGTCGTTTTCAATTGAGCCTGGACGACTTGGACGCCAATGTGCAGAATGACAAGGAGTTTATTGATTTAACGGCCGCGAACACCCCGGTTCGCGAGGTTGATCTCTCAGAACTTCAACACAGATTGAACGAAGCCATGATGAAGCTGTCTGTTGAGCATAGAGCAGTGGTGACAATGTTTGACATTCAGGGCATGGCGCACGCTGAAATTGCAAAAATCCTCGGTATCCCCGAGGCTACGGTGCGTTCTCGGCTATTCTATGCACATCGGCAGTTGCAGAATTACCTTGAGGAGTTTAGAAAGAAATGATGCTCGACGAACAGCAGCTACAGAAATTGCTCCGGCTCAAAAAATTCGAGCAGCCACCCCCAGGATATTTTGACCGTACCTTAAACGAATTCCATCGACGCCAGCGCGAAGAACTTTTGCGGCGTTCCGCAGTCCAGATCTGGTTCGAGCGCTTTGTTTCCGGCCTTTGGAGTTTTCGTGTGCCGACCTACGCGTACGGGGCGGCCTTTGGTGCCTTTCTGGTGGCTGCCACGATTGTTGGGTCAGGCGTGTGGGCTCCCTACACGGAAACGATTGGGACGAGTTCTGATTTGGCAAGAGTGGCTTCCAGCCCACCGGCAATCGAACTCTCCTCTAATCGATTGGCATTGAACGGAAATGTTGACTGGTCCAAATTCGATCGTTCTTCCGCTTCGCCTCGTGTCGTTCCTGTTCTTGGACCCTCTCAATCCGCGCTTCCGCGTTATGTTCTGGACGGCAGACCCGTCAGTTACGAAGCTTCGTTCAGCTTTTAACTTTAATGTTGGAATTCCTTGGTAGCAGGCCAGTTCAGAGCAGCCGCCGGGTAAGGACTCTGAACGCCGGGATAGTTCTTTGGATGCTTGGAGCTACTCCGCTCCTTGCTCAGCAAGGTTTGAATTCGATCTCCGCCGAAGTAGAAAAGGTTTTCGAAAGCGCAAAAAATGCCGTGGTCCGCATTCAGGCAGAGGACGAACATGGCAAACTCTCCGGCACCGGCTTCTTCATCGATCCCAGTGGCACGATCATGACTGCCTATGCGGTGGGAGGTGAATCTCAGGATATCATCGTCGAATTCGGCGCTAACCGTTATCCAGCCGAGCGCCTGGTGGCCGATCCTCGCAGTGGAATTGCGATCCTCAGACTGACCGCAAACACTCCCTGGTTGCCGATGGGTGACTCAGATGAACTGAAGATGGCTTCGCCAGTGGTAACGATCGGCTATCCGATGGATCTCTCGGTGACGCCGACGTTCGGAATGATCGGCGGTTTTGACCTCAAGTATTTGAACCAGTATTTCAGTACCACCTTAATCCGGGCGAACATCTCCGCACAACGAGGCGAAGCGGGCGCTCCCGTTTTGAATCTGAAGGGTGAAGTCGTCGGCATCCTGATTTTCCCAATTGACAATCGGACAGCCTGTTACGCTCTCCCCATAAAAGCAGCAGAAAAAGTCCGCACCGATTACGTCCGCTTCGGTGAGGTCAGACCCGGGTGGGTCGGAGTCAATGTGGTTGAAGCCGACGAACCGGTCCACAACTCGACCGTCGTAATCCAAAGTTTTGCCGAGGGCTCGCCCGGTGAAAGTTCCGGCCTGCAAGCCGGTGACGTTCTGCTGCGGATCGGCTCGAAGGATATTCATTCGCCGCCCGACGTCCTGAACGCTTCGTTTTTTCTAACCGCAGACGAAGACGTCCCAATTACCGTCCTCCGAGATGGAAAAGAAGTCTCCGTGACCGTTACCGCAGCCGAACATCCCACCTATCTCCAGCAAAAACTCCCACTCTTTGCCCCGGCGAACCGAGAAGAAACGCGCCGCTTCCGGGGCAGCGACTGAGAGACGGAGAAGATCTGCCATTGGCAGGAGTTCAGTTGGGCGCCCGCCCTATTCTAAAGGTCAGGCCGGCGCCAAAAAGAGACGATATGCCATTCGCATTTTGCATTGTCCGCGCCGTTGCCGCCTCCAGACTCCGGTTATCTTGTTCTTTGTCCGTTTCTAAACAAAATCTTCGTTGCGGCGTCGTAAATTTGACGTACCTGTCGTCCATTCTTGCAATTAGGCGCCAGGACAAAAGTTATTGGCTTTCTTTTTGCCTCCGTTTACTGTGCGGAACTTAACCGATGCCGAAAAACGAGCCAATGGGAGCGGAAGTTTCCTTCGAAACGGCGATGGAAAGATTAGAAAAAATCGTCGAAGAAATGGAGTCTTCCAAATTGCCGCTCGAAGAGTTGTTAGTGCGATACGAAGAAGGCATCCGTCTTGTTGGCGTGTGCAATCAGCGACTCGCTGGCGCGGAAAATCGAATTGAAACTCTAAGCCGCACTGCTAACGGAAGACCGCAACCGCCGGGTGCCGCGAACGCTCAGGATTCGCTGAAGGACTCAAACAAAATCAAGAATGAAGAAATCAGACTCTTTTGAAGCACCGTTCGAAGCACGGATATTGGATACCATCAATTCCCCGGCGGACCTGAAGCGTCTCGAGGAAGGGAGACTCTCCCAGCTGGCACAAGAAATCCGCGACGAACTCATCACGGTTCTTTCGCAGGTCGGCGGGCACCTCGGGCCAAACCTCGGCGTGGTAGAGTTGACGATTGCCCTGCACCGAGTCTTTACCACGCCTAAGGATAAGCTGGTTTTTGACGTCAGCCACCAAGGCTATGTCCATAAACTTTTGACGGGGCGACGCGGTCGTTTCAACACTATCCGACAATACCAGGGACTGAATGGGTTTCTGCTTCGCACCGAAAGTAATCACGACTGCTACGGGGCTGGCCACGCCGGAACTTCGCTTTCAGCAGCGCTCGGTATGGCCGTTGCCCGGGATCGAAGAGGCGGCCGCGAAAATGTCGTGGTCGTCGCAGGCGACGCCGCCTTTACCTGCGGCACCAGCTACGAAGCGTTAAACAACGTGGCGGACAATACCAAACGGCTGATTGTTGTCCTGAACGACAACGAATGGTCGATTGCGAAAAATGTCGGCGCGATCGCTAACTATCTGAACAAGCTAGTAACCAATGATGCCTACAGTCATTTGCATGAAAAGGCCGCCAAGTTCGTCGAAATGATCGGCGGCAGATTCGCACAACAATTGGTTCATAAAGTCGAAGAGGGCGTTAAACACCTTGTTCTGCCAAGCGTGATCTTTGAGGATCTCGGTCTACGCTATTACGGCCCGATCGATGGGCATGATATTCCGTTACTGATTCAGACTTTTGAGTTCCTGAAAAGGCAGAACGAACCCGTTCTTCTCCACATCATCACCCAGAAGGGCAAGGGCTATGCCCCGGCAATCGCTAAGCCGGACAAATTTCACGGCCTCGGAAAATTCAAGCTTGAAACGGGTGAAACCACGGCGGCGCCGACTCCGACATATTCTGAGCTCTTCGGTCAGACGCTCGCAAAATTTGCTGATCAGAATAACCGGATCATGGCCATCACGGCCGCGATGCCTTCTGGCACCGGTCTATTCCATTTCGCCGCGAAGCATCCGCTGCAATATTTTGATGTCGGCATTGCAGAAGAGCACGCAGCGCTGTTCGCGAGTGGTCTGGCAACGGAAGGGTTTAAGCCGTTTCTGGCAATTTATTCGACTTTCATGCAGCGGGCCTATGACATGCTTATCCATGATATCGCGCTTCAAAATCTCAATGTTGCGCTTTGTATGGATCGAGCTGGGCTATCCGGCGATGACGGCCCGACTCATCATGGACTGTTCGATATCGGCTACATCCGGCATATACCAAACATGGTGCACATGCAGCCGAAGGACGAAGAGGAGTTTGTCGACATGCTCTGGACGATGGTGAATTATCACCAGGGCCCGATCGCTATCCGATACCCGCGCGGTGCTGGCACCGGCGCGAAACCGAAGCCGCAACCCAAACTGCTGGAAATCGGCAAGGCCGAGGTCGTTCAACACGGACGTGATGTGGCGCTGGTCGGGCTCGGAAATATGTTCGCCCTCGCCCAGGAAACGGCCAATCTCCTCGAAGCTGAAGGCGTTTCCGTGGCCTTGATTAATCCGCGATGGATCAAGCCCTTGGATGCCGGCACGCTCGAGTTCTTTGCGCGCAGCGTTGACGTGATCTGCACGTTCGAAGACCACGTTCTCCACAATGGTTTTGGCTGCGCCGTCATGGAGCGCCTCTCCGATGCAAGAATAACCACGCCGGTCGTTCGCATTGGTTGGCCGGATCAATTCATCGAGCACGGTACAATCCCTGTCTTGCGCAAGAAGCATGGGATCACTGCGCAAGCCGCGGTTGAAAAGATCAGACCATTCCTGAAAGTCGCGCGAGCAGTGAATCCGCGAACAGCGGCATAGACAAGATCGCCGGCGTTGCATCAGGAAGGAACGCCGGCGTTGCATCAGGAAGGCTTCCAACCGATTGTTGCGGCCATGGGCATTGCAATCGTCGCCGACGCCTTGTCGAAGACCTATCGAACCTACAGAAAGCAGGACGGTCTGGTTGGCGCTCTCAAAGGTCTGTTTGTGAGGCAATACGACGAAATTCACGCCGCGAAAAATGTCTCCTTCAAAATTGAAGAGGGCGAGTTTGTCGGCTTCCTGGGACCAAACGGCGCCGGGAAAACAACCGTGCTGAAAATGCTCGCCGGTCTCCTGGTTCCAACATCAGGAACCGCTCGCGTTTTAGGCTATCTCCCATGGGAGCGCAAGGCGCCTTTTAAGCGCCAGTTCAGCCTCGTACTCGGTCAGAAGAGTTCGCTTTGGTGGGATTTACCGGCTCGTGAATCATTGGAGCTCAATCGGGCCATTTATGAGATCGAAGAGGGTAAATTACGACGGATCGTCGACGAACTGGTCGACCTTTTAGACGTGCGCGACAAACTCAATGTCATGGTGCGGGAACTGAGTCTCGGGGAACGCATGAAGATGGAGTTGATTGCGGCGCTGATTCATGGACCAAAAATCTTGTTTCTGGACGAGCCCACGATCGGGTTGGATGTGATCAGCCAGAAAAAAGTCCGCGATTTTTTGCGGCGATACAGCGAAGTAAACCGGATTTCGACCGTCCTGACGAGTCACTACATGCAGGATATCGAAGAACTCTGCAAACGAGTCATCATCGTAGATCATGGGCAGGTTTTCTTCGACGGCGAACTGGAAGAAATCATCGAGAATTTTGCCGGGTACAAACTGCTCCGATTCACCTTCGAGAAAACGCCCTCTTGTTCATTTGATTTAGGGGAAGTTATCGAACGAACGGCGACTTCCGTTAAGTTGAAAGTCCCCAGAAATAAAGTAACCGAAGCTTGCCGTGTCATTCTTTCGAATTGCGAAGTCCATGATTTCAGCGTGGAAGAGGAGCCAATTGAAGAAATTATCCGACAGGTGTTCCACGACCACGCCGCCGCCGGACAACTGGCGAATCAGGAAGTTATAGCGGTCAAAACATGAGTTATTTGCTGACCAACCGTATCTTGACGATATCCGAAATTCTCCCTGAAAGGCGTTGCAGGATGCAAACATCAAGACCAGAATCGAAGCGGCTTTTGGGAGCGGCCAGCACTCATCCAAGTGTAAGCTTCAAGTGACCGACCACTCCAGCAGGAGAGACGACATGAACGAAGCTCGACATGATGAGACAAAGCACGCGCCTTTCGACACGACACGACTCGATACCCTGCTCGAAAACGAGGGCATCGACGTCCTCGTCGCGACCTCCAAGCACAATGTGCAGTATCTGCTTGGCGGCTATCGTTTCTTCTTCTTCGACTACATGGATGCGATCGGGGTGAGCCGCTATCTGCCGGTCTTGGTCTATCAGAAGGGCCGCCCCGACAACTCGGCATATATCGGATGCCATCTCGAAAGCCACGAGAAGGAACTCGGCAAGTTCTGGCCTCGGGTCGCCGAGGCGACCTCACGCAACAGCACCAGCGCGATCCAGCGGGCCGTCGAGCATATCAGGGGTCTGCCCGGGCCGATCGGCAAGGTCGGCGTCGAAGCGTCCTTCCTGCCTTGGGACGGCGCTAAGGTGCTACAGGAGGGGCTAGACAATTGCCAGATCGTCGACGCCTATTTCCCTCTGGAGCGGCTTCGCGCGCGAAAGACGAAAGCCGAGCTTACGCAGCTGCGTGCGGCCTCCGAACGTGTTCTGGCCTCGATGCTCGCCGTATTCAACGGGTGTGCGCCCGGCCAAACGAAACGTGAGTTGGTCGACCTGCTGCGGTGCGAGGAAGTTGAGCGGGGCCTGACATTCGAATACTGCCTGATGTCGGCCGGCAAGAGCTTCAATCGGGCACCCTCCGACCAGCGCCTCGAATCCGGTGACATCTTTTCCCTTGATTCCGGGGGGAATTTTAAGGGCTATATCGGCGATTTGTGCCGGATGGGGATTCTGGGTGAGCCTGACGCCGAGCTGGTGGACCTTCTCGGTGTGATCGAGGAGATCCAACAGCGGGCGCGCCGCCCGATCCGCCGTGGCGCTGCAGGAGCTGAGATTTTCGCGGCGGCCCATGAGCTCGTGGACGCCTCGTCCCACCGGGTATATCTGGATTTTGTGGCGCATGGCATGGGCCTCATCAGTCATGAAGCGCCGCGCTTGACCGACTACGAGCCTTGGGCTTATGACGGCTATGACGCGACCCTGCCGCTGGAGGCCGACATGGTCCTCTCCATCGAGACCACCATGGCGCATCCTAAGCGTGGCTTCATCAAGCTCGAGGATACCGTTGCAGTCACCGAAGAGGGTTGCGTGGGCTTTGGCGATCAGGGGCGGGGCTGGAATCGAGCGGGATAACGATTCAGTTCAGGGCTGCCGGCCCAGTCGACCTGGAGAATGTGGCGCCTTAGGCCAAGCTAGTGCATCGTCTCATAAGTGGGAGGCATACCGCCGTCGGCGCTTTGGCCGATTTTCAAGGCGCGAGCGACGAGCATACTTTGATAGCAGCTCTAACGTCGCGCGCGCGTCTGTCAGCGTAACCGGCAGTTCGGTTCCTTCCTTTAGAGTTACCGGCGTAACTTTCCGGCAGAGGTTCGAAGTGCTCCAGGGCATCGGCAATTCTTCGTCCCTCTCCCTCGGCATTGTAGGAAAAAATCCAGCGTTCCCGCGAGTGA
>Ga0210389_10001380_pt1 | contig 19675 bp, 17 predicted proteins | sample IncBWH28OmetaG_FD_160127 | JGI IMG/M metagenome (GOLD analysis project Ga0210389, IMG submission 160127) | Forest soil microbial communities from Barre Woods Harvard Forest LTER site, Petersham, Massachusetts, United States - Inc-BW-H-28-O ...
CCGCCGGCGCGTACGGCCGCGACCGCACCCTGTTCCTGATCGACCAGGCGGCCGCCGCGAAGCTTCCCGCGGCCTGAACCAGGCGGAACGCGGCCAGGTCCGCCGCCGCGGCTAGCGGCGGCGGATGGAGGCCATGATCGAGGCCAGCGCGAACACGGCGATGACCAGGAACACGACCCCGGGCTCGACGCTGCCGTGCACCACCAGGAGCGTCCAGACGGCGATGGGGATGAGGATCGCGACCGGGCTCCGGCGCGGCGGTCCGACGGACGGCCGCGGCTCCTGGTTGGGCTCCGGCTCCGGCGAGTACGACGGCAGCGCCGCGGCCGACGACGGCTGCCGGTCCGGTATGTCGGTGCCGAGCACCGGCTGTAGCGGCAGGTCCGCGGTGAGCGCGCGCATGTCGCCCCAGGTTTTGCCCGCGTAGGCGGCCGCCATCCGCTCGTCGAACTCATCCAGGGTCAGGCGGCCGGCCGTGTACGCCTCCCGGAGCGTGGTGACCACGGCCTCCCGGTCAACGTCCGAGGCGCGAATCAGGTCATCGGTGGCCATGGGCAGTTCTTCCCCTCGGGAGGCGGCCTTTTCAATGGTACAGCGTCGACTGAACACGCGTTTTTCTGGCGCCTGCGGCCCGCAGGATGTCCGAGGCCGGGGCGGCGAAAAGAGGCGTTCAAATATGATTCGGCCATGCCCCCGCCCTCCGTGACAGGGAGTCACCTCATCGTCTGCGGCGACAACCCGCTCGCCTACCGCATCGCCAGGGAGCTCACGAGGCGCTACGACCAGGACGTCGTCGTGATTCTCGCCGACAAGCTCGGGAATCACGGTCCGCAGATCGCCGCGCTCCCCCGTGTCACCGTCCGCGAGCACGCGGGGCTGACCAGCGAGGCATTCACGGACGCGGACGTCGCCTCGGCCCGGGCGATGGCCCTGGTCGGCCCCGATGACCTGGCCAACTTCCACGCGGCGCTGCGCGCGCAGGAACTCAACCCCGACCTGCGGCTCGTCGTCGCCGCCTACAACAGGCGGCTCGGTGATCACATCACCGGGTTCTTCAGCGACTGCACGGTCCTGTCCCGCAGCCAGCTCGCCGCGCCCGCGCTCGTGGCCGCCGCGCTCGGCGAAGTCGCGCCGAGTCACGTCCGGCTGTCTGGCCGCACCCTGTACGTGGCCAGGCGCGACGACAGGGTCGCCGGGCGGGTGCTCTGCGGTCTCGTGGTCCCCGACGACCCGGGCGCCGACACACAGCTGGTCGCGCCGGAAGACCTCAACGGCCGCGCCGACCTGGTGCTGGCCGTGGCCGACGGCACGCCGCGCGACCCCCTGGCGCGCCAGCATCACCCGATGCGCGGCACGCTCCGGATGACCAGGCGGCTGCTGTGGAACAAGTACGCCGTCATCTTCGCGGTTCTGGCCGCGGCCGCCCTGGCCGGCTTCATTCTCCTGGCCACAGCGGGCCACGCCCCGGGCGACGTGCTCTACCTCGGGGTCATGGACATGACCGGGTCCGCGCTCACCAGCACGGCGGACGCCGGCCCGGAGAAGGTCGCGCAGGTCCTGCTCACCGCCGACGGGATGGCGCTGCTGCCGCTGATGACCGCGATCATCGTCGGCGCCAGGCTGACCGGACGGATCCGCGGCGAGCCGCGCCCCCGCGGCGGGCACGTGATCGTGGTCGGCGGCGGCGACGTCGGCACCCGGGTGGCCGGCGGCCTGCACGACCTCGGATTCGACGTCGTCCTCATCGACCAGAACCCCGCCGCCCGCGGCGTCCCGATCGCCCGCAATCTCGGGCTGCCTGTGGTGATCGGCGACGCGCCGAGCGAGCGGGTACTGCGCCGGGCGGGCGTGGACAGCGCGATCGCGCTGATCTCGGCGACGAGCAACGACATCGTCAACCTGGAGACGGCGATGCAGGCCAGGGCGATGCGGGGCGACGACCTGCGAATCGTGCTGCGCCTGTTCGACGACGACCTCGCCCGCCGGGTGAGCGAGACCCTGGGCAACGTGGTCTCCCGGTCGGTCTCCTACCTGGCCGCACCCGCGTTCGCGGTGGCGATGCTCGAGCACAAGGTGCTGCGCACCATCCCGGTCGGCAGGCACGTGCTCGTCATCGCGGACGTCCGGGTGGAGCCTGGCTCGGACATCGCCGGCCGGCCGCTCGCCGACCTCGAGCGCGACCGGCTCTCCCGGGTCCTCGCCCTCGCCGAGCGCGGCACGCCGCGGTTCGACTGGTCGCCGCGGCGGGACCGCCGCCTGGCCGCAGGCGACCGGGTCATCGTGCTCGCCACCCGGGCGGGATTGTCGACGTTCCTGGCCGGAAACCGCCCGCAGGTCACCACACCGCGATGATCGGCATATTTATTTCGACAAATACTAACTAGCCGGTATGTGAGGGTTCTTAACCATTTACGGGGAATGTCTTGTGATCAGGACACAAGATCACACCTGTCCCTTTGTGTGCTTCCACCTCAATTTTTTCGTACGCGCCTCCCTATCGCGGCTGAGTTACCGCAGAGTTACGCTATGGGCGGAATGTATTCCACACCTGGCAACAGCCCGCCAGGGAGCTGGTCAAGCTCGGAGGCAATCATATGAGCGTCAGTGAAGACCGCGAAGATGTAGCACCCGCAGTTCACCCAGCGGCCGCGGCCGCATCACCCGTCGCCGACCCTGGCCCGCTTGGCCTGGCGGCGTTCGCCACTACCACCTTCCTGCTGTCTATCGTGAACGCGCGCTGGACGGTCGGGAACTCGGCCGGCACGGCCTTCCTCGGCTACGCCCTCGCGTACGGCGGCATCGCCCAGCTGCTCGCCGGCATGTGGGAGTTCAGGAACAGGAACGTGTTCGGCGCGCTCGGGTTCTCCAGCTGGGGTGCTTTCTGGATCGGCCTGTTCTTCTGGATCAGGACCGCGCCGGCCGCGACCGGCCACGACCTCGGCTGGATCCTCGTCGCATGGGCAATCTTCAACTTCTACATGATGGTTTTCAGCACCCAGGTGAACCTGGCCGTCTTCGCCGTGTTCCTCACCCTGGAGCTCACCCTGATCTTCCTGGCCATCGGTAACTTCACCAGCAGCCCGGGCTGGACCCAGTTCGGCGGTTACATCGGCCTCCTCACCGCCCTCGTCGCCTGGTACACCTCGGCGGCCGGCCTGGCCAACGGCTTGAACGGGAGGCTCAGGATCCCCGTCGGCAAGCCGCTGATCTAGCTGCCTTCAAGGAAACCCGCAGCTCATGTCCTGGCGGGCGGGCCTGGTGAAGTCGCGTTCTGCGCGATCAGGCCCGCCCGCCAGGACGTTGGGGGTTACGGGGGCCGTCCCCAGGGAGATAACCGGGGTTACGGGGGCAGTCCCCCCGGGAGAAAACCGCCGCCCGCACCAGTCCTCCCGTTCACGCCTGTACCGTAGGGCCAGTTAGCCACTTTGGTTCAGGTGTGATGGGAGGACTAGCTGTATGCAGGTGCACGGCGGGCCGCAAATTGACCTGTCTGCCCAGGTAGCCATGGTGAAAGCGAAGACCAGGCCGTGGAAGGCAATCATCGCGCTCGTGCTCGCGATCGCCTCCGCCGCCGCGTCCGGCTGGGCGCACAGCGGCTTCCAGCATTTCTTTCACGGCAGCGCCGTGGTCCACCAGATCATCGCCGCGGCCACCGCCGTGGCGTTCTGCGTGTTCGCCAGCGCCGCCACTATCGGGCTGTCAGGCAAGGCGCGGTCGGTGCTCGAGCCGGTCATGGGGACCGGGCACGCCGCGGTCGTCCGGTACGCGCTCGTCCTCATCGGAGCCGTGACCACGCTGCTCGTCACGCTCGTGCTCTTCGGCGTCCCAATCGGGCAACTGCTTCTCGGCGGAGCGCTGACCAGCGTCTTCGTCGGCATTGCGGCGCAGCAGGCGCTGTCCAACGTGTTCGCGGGCATGGTGCTGCTGCTTGCCCACCCGTTCCGGGTCGGGGACGCGATCCGGATGCGGGCCGGCGCGCTGTCCGGCGAGATCGACGGCACCGTGACCGAGATCGGCATCACGTACGTGCGGCTTTCCACCGGCAGCGGCGTGATCTCCGTCCCCAACTCGCAGGTCCTCAACGCCGTCGTCGGCCCGCTACCGCCGGGTGAGTATCCGGCTCCGCCCCCGCCCGCGGCACCCCAGGCGTGGCCCACTCCCATGCCGGTCCCCGGCTCCGCCGCCGGCCAGAACGCCGTGGCCGGCCAGGACGCCGCAGCAGGCCAGGACGCCGGAGCCGGCCAGGGCAGCGCGGACGGCTCGTCGGCCGGCCCGGTCGGCACGGCCGACGGCTCCGGCGGCGCCCACCGCCCCGGCAGCTCAGGCGAGCAGTGAGACCGCGCCAAAGTCAGCCGCGGCCGTTCTGGATCAGTGGTTTGCTCTTTGTGCGACCCGCAGCGTCAGGCCTGGGATGCGGAGGATCCTGATCGTCCGCGTGGAGGCGAAGCCCGCGGCGCGCAGCCAGCCGTCAAGCTCGCCCGTCGTGTGGACGCGGGCCCCCGAGCTGAGGTAGACGAATAGTGCCAGCATGTCGCCCTGGGCGCTGGCGCGGCGGCCTGGCTCGGCGAACACGTCGAGCACCGCCAGGGTGCCGCCCGGCTTCAGCGCCTCGCCGGCCCGCAGGAACAGGGCCGCGGCCTGCTCCGGCGTGAGGTGGTGGACCAGGTTGAAGCAGAGCACCGCGTCGTACCCGCTGCCGAGGTCCGCCGTGGTCGCGTCGCCCTCGCGGAACCGCACTCGGTCCGACAGGCCCGCGCCGGCGATGATCTCCCGGCCGATCGCGGCACTCCCCGGCAGGTCGAGGACCGTGGCGGTCAGCGTCGGGTAGCGCTCGACCAGGCGCGCGGAGTACGAGCCGTGGCCCCCGCCGATGTCGAGGAGCGCCCGCGGGCTTGCCGGCAGCGGCAGCCTGCGGGCAACCTCGGCCGCCGACAGGCGGGCGAGCTCCATCTGGCCGGTCATGTAGCGCCGCCAGTACGCGTCGTCCGACGCCGCACCGTGCGAGCCGCTCGACGTGCCGGTGCGGACAGTCTCGTCAAGGCCAGCCCACCAGGGCCAGTAGTCGGCGGTGCCGGCGACGTAGCCGGCGACGGACAGCGGGGAGGCCGGGTCGAGCCAGCGGCGGGCGCTCCTTGACAGCCGGTACCTGCCCGCCCGCTCACGGACGTGCCCCGCTGAGCGGAGGCAGTCGAGCAGCAGGCGCGTGGGCAGCAGGTCGAGTCCGAGGTCGGCGGCCACCTTGTCGGCGCTCGCACTACCCTGGGCAAGCCGGGCAGCGATCCCGGTGCGAACGGCCGCGATCAGCACTCCCGAGGTGGCCATGCCGCCCCAGGCCTCCGCGGCCGCGGTCGGGACGAGCCCGGTCCGCAGCGCCAGCCACTCGGCGGGGTTGGCACCTTTAAGCCCAAGCCTCACACTTAAAGATAGTTGATCCACATCGGACGGGGGGCCTATGGTCCGCATGCGCGCATTGGTTATCGCCAGTCACCCAGGCCCCAGCCTGGCCATCACCGCCATGGCGACGGTGCTGGCGGCAGAAGCGGCGCCAACCGGATTCGGCCCGGTTCTGGTCGCGCCTGCCATGCTCGCCGGGCAGCTGTCGGTCGGCTGGTCCAATGACGCCTGCGACGCGGCACGGGACGTGGCCGCGGGGCGGACCGACAAGCCGGTCGCGCGCGGCGAGATCTCCGTGCGCTCCCTCTGGGTCGCCGCCGTCGTCTCCGTCGTGGCCGCGCTGGCCCTGGCGGCGGCGATCAGCCTGCTCACGATGGGGATCCTCGCGCTGCTCGTCGGGGCAGGGTGGGCCTACAACCTCGGCCTGAAGTCGACACCATGGTCCGGTGTCATGTACTTGCTCGGGTTCGGCCCGCTGCCCGCCTACGCGGCCTCCACGCTGCCAGGGCAGCCGGCGCCGCGCTTCTGGGTGTGCGTCGCGGCCGGCCTGGTGGGGCTCGGCGCGCACTTCGCGAACGTGCTGCCCGACCTGGCCGCTGACCTCAGCTCCGGTGTGCGCGGCCTGCCGCAGCTTGTCGCGGCGCGCTGGGGCCCGGGCGCGGCGCGGGCCGCCGCCCTGGTCCTGCTGCTTTCCGCGTCAGCGCTGCTCGTCGTCGAGGCGAGCCCGGCGCGCCGCTGGGTCGCCGTAGCCGGCCTGTGCATCTCCTGCGTACTAGCCGTGGCAGGCGCCGTGGGAACCGGGCGGACGCCGTTCCGTGCCGCGCTCGCCATCGCCGGCGCGGATGTCGCGGTATTCGTCTTCGGCGCCGACGCGCTCACCTCAGCGGCGCACCTGTCTGGCGCGCTGCGTTGACGTCGCGGATCATGGCGGTCCGCGCGGCGTTCCCCGCTCACCGCTACCCGCAGGACGAGCTCGCCCGGGCGTATGCCGCCATCGCCGGCGGCCTGCGGCCTTCGCAGCGGGTCCTGCTTGAGCGGCTGTACGCCAACGCGGGCGTCGCCCACAGGCACACCGTCTTGCCGGTCGAAGAGTACGCGGCGCTCGCCGCCCCTGGCGGACCCGTCGCCAATGACCGCTACATCGAGGAGGCGACCGCGCTCGGCGAGCGGGCGCTGCGTTCCGCGCTGGCAAGCGGCGGGGTCGAACCCGCCGCGGTGGACCTGCTCATCGTCACGTCGGTGACGGGTGTGGCGGTGCCGTCGCTCGACGTGCGGCTCATCCCCCGCCTCGGGCTGCGGCCGGACATCAAGCGGCTACCGATATTCGGGCTCGGTTGCGTGGCGGGCGCGGCGGGGCTGGCGCGGCTGCACGACTACCTGCTCGCCTGGCCGGGGCACACCGCGGCGCTGCTCGCCGTCGAGCTGTGCTCGCTGACCGTGCCGCGGACGCAGGTGACCACCGCGGACCTCGTGGCAAGCGCGCTTTTCGGCGACGGCGCGGCGGCGGTCGTGGCGGCCGGGGAGCACGCGGCCCCGCGGCCCCGGCCGGCCCGGCGGCTCCCCCGGGTGATCGCCACCAGGAGCGAGGTCTACCCGGACAGCGCGGACACGCTCGGGTGGCGGCTCGGCGCGGACGGCTTCCGCATCGTGCTCACCGCGGAGCTCGCCGAGGTGGTCGAGCGCAGGCTGAACGGCAGCGTTACCGCTTTCCTGGGGGAGCACGGCCTGACCGTCGACGACATCGGGAGCTGGATCTGCCACCCAGGCGGCCCGAAGGTGCTCGACGCCGCGCAGCGCGCGCTTAAGCTGCCAGACAGTGCCCTCGCGGCCAGCCGCAGGTCCCTTTCCGAGGCCGGCAACATGTCATCGGTCTCCGTGCTGCACATCCTTGAGCTGACGGCTGGCCAGGACGAGCCCGCACCCGGGTCGTTCGGGCTGATGATCGGACTCGGGCCCGGCGTGAGCGCCGAGCTCCTGCTGTTGCGGTGGTGACGACTTGACCGTCTTCTGGACGCTGCTTTCCTTGATCGCCTGCGAGCGGGTCGCCGAGCTCGTGGTGTCGGCGCGGCACGCGAACGCGCTGCTGCGCCGCGGCGGCGTCGAGTACGGCCTGCGCCACTTCCCCGTGATGATCGCGCTGCACGTCGCGCTGCTCGCCGGCTGCGTGCTCGAGCCCCTACTCGGGCACCGGACGTTCATCCCCGCGCTCGGCTTTCCCATGCTCGCCGTGACGGTACTGGCGAACGGACTGCGCTGGTGGTGCATCGCCACCCTCGGCGAGCGCTGGACGGCGCGCGTGATCGTGCTGCCTGGTGCGCCGCTGGTGCGATCAGGACCATACCGGTGGTTCGCGCACCCGAACTACGTCGCGGTCATCGTCGAGGGCGCCGCGCTGCCGCTGACCGGGTCGGCGTGGATCACGGCGTGCGTTTTCACGGTGCTCAACGCCGTGCTGCTGACCGTGCGCATCCGGTGCGAGATCCGGGCGCTTGCCGCCGCCGCGCCGCGGGCCGTCAGCCCGGCCGCGCCATGATTGACGTGCTCGTCGTCGGCGGCGGCCCCGTGGGCCTTGCCGCTGCGATCCACTGCGCGCTCGCGGGCCTGTCGGTCACGGTCGCCGAGCCACGCGCGGCCCCCGTCGACAAGGCATGCGGCGAGGGCGTCATGCCCGCCGCCGTGCGGCGGCTCGCGGCGCTCGGCGTCACGCCGGACGGCCACCCGCTGCGCGGCATCCGCTACCTCGACGCCGCGCACCAGGCCGACGCGCCGTTCCGGGGCGGGGACGGCCTGGGCGTTCGCCGCACCGTGCTGCACGCCGCACTCGCCGCCCGGGCAGCCGCGCTCGGCATCCCGGTCATCCCGGCCCGGGTGACAACGTTGGAGCGGCACGCGGGCCACGTGGCTGCCGCCGGCATCGAGGCGCGCTACCTGGTGGCGGCCGACGGGCTGCACTCGACGATCCGCCGCCTACTCGAACGGGAGACGCCAGCCGGGCCTGGCCGAGTGCCGCGCCAAGCGGTGCCCCGCTACGGGCTGCGCCGGCACTACCGCGTCGCGCCGTGGACTGACCTGGTCGAGGTGCACTGGGCGCCGCGGGCCGAGGCGTACGTCACGCCGGTCTCCGCCGACGTCGTCGGCATCGGCCTGCTTTTCGCCCGGCCGCACAACGCCGGCCTGCACGGGGACGAGCCGGGCGGAGACTCGCGGGGTGGAGACGGGCGGGGTGGAGACGGGCCCGGCAGGGACGGGCCGGGCGGAGACGGGCCGAATAGGGACGGGCCGGGCGGAGGCGGGCCGGGACGGGACACGGCGAGCGGAGCGCCGCTGCACGGTGCCAGGCCCGGTCATGACGGGCCGAGCCGCGACGAGGCACCCGCACGCGACAACGCACCAGCAGCGGCGGCCACGGCGGTCGACGGCACGCGAGGCGACGCGGGCGGCTTCGTGGCCCGGCTGTCCGACTTCCCCGCGCTGCGCGACCGGCTCAGCGACGCGGCGCCGGCCAGCGAGGTCCGCGGCGCGGGGCCGATGCGCCAGCACGTCCGCCGCCGGGTCTACGGCCGTGTGCTCCTCGTCGGCGACGCTTCCGGCTACGTGGACGCGCTCACCGGCGAGGGCATCGGCGTGGGCCTCGCCCAGGCCGAGGTCCTCGCGCGCTGCCTCGCGGCCGACCGCCCGGCCGACTACGAGCGCGCGTGGCGCCGTGCCTCCGGCCCGGCGTGGCGGTTCACCGCCGGCCTGCTCTGGTCAAGGAACCAGCCGTTCCTCGGCCCGCGCATCGTGCCGGCGGCGCAGCGCCTCCCGTGGCTCTTCACCGCCCTCGTCAACCACGCCGCCCAGGCCTAGGAAACCAAAGCATTCCCCAGAACGCCAGCGTGACTCCGCCCTCCCGGCCCACACCGACCGCCAGGCCCGCGACACGCTCCGGCCGGACGGCCCTGCCTGCGACATGCACCCGCCGCCCGCGGCAGCCCGCATCACCCCGCGGCAGCCCGCATCACCCCGCCCGCCGCGCGTCCGCGCTTCTTACTGTTATCAAACGGCGACGCTCGCGCGCCGGTCCACGATGACAGCGCTTTTCGCGCTTCTTGCTGTTATCTCGTGCGGCGATGCTCGCCAACCGCTTCAAGCGCTCCCGGCCTTCGCCTGGCGCCCGGCATTGCCCGTTCTGTCCAGATTGTCAGGGTGCCCCTGCGGGCTGACCCATGATCACGGAACATCCGCAGCTTATTAGCTGCAGAATTTCCACGAAAAGCGAAATCACGTGCGATCACGCCGCGCGCCCCGCGCCGGAGCCGCAGCCCAGCCCGTGCGCGGCTCTCACGGTCACCGCGCACCACCTACGTCGACGGCATTCCCGCCAGCCGCACTGCCGCAATGCTGCGCCGCAATGCAAAGTAGCGGTTAGAGCATGGCCGCCCTTGAGGCGAATCTCTAACCGCTACCGATGGAAATGGCCGAAGGCCGTCAAACGTACTTGAGTGCCGGTGCGACAGGTCGCCTCCTCGGCGAGAGGCACATCGCGGCTCCAGCCGAACGGTATTCCGCGAAGGCGATATTAGGTGCGGCCCGGGGGACCCTAGCCGCACCGGCTACTCCATTCTAACGCGTCAGGGGTGGTGGGTGTTCCCCTTGCTCACGTCCAGTTTCCGCGCTGCTGCTGCTCAGCGTCCCAGTAGCCCTGCTGGGCTTGGTCCGCCTGGCCGACGGGCGCGTAGCCGGGCGCGGGCGGGTAATCGGCCGTCTGGCGGGCCGCTGGCTGGCCCGAGGCGTAACCGTCGCGCGGGTAGCCGTTGGCCTGGGGCGCCCCGTTCGGTGATTGGTAGCCGTTCCCGTTGGGACTCGCTGGGGAGTAGCCGTTCCCGTTAGCGGGGTATCCCGCCCCGTTGCCGTTCGCGTACGTTTGTGCCGGCTGGTAGGCCTGTGCCCCGCCCGACGGGGAGGCGTCGTATCCCGGCATCGGGGTGTACCCGGTGCCGGCGGGCTGGCCCGGCCGTCCGCTTCCGCCCGCCTCGCCGGACGGGACGGCGCTGCCGTTCGCGGTGAAGCTCGGGGTGAACGTCGGAACCACGCCCCCCGTCGCCGCGGTTCCGTTGCCTGGCGCGGAGCCGTTGGCGTAGCCGGCCGCGTACCCGTTCGCAGAGGGTTGCGGGTATGCGCTGGACGGCGCCGATGCCCGGCCGCCTTGCTCACCCGCCGGGTAGTCGCTCGCGCCGCTCCCGTTGGCCGCGTACCCGTTCGCCTGGTACTCGTTGGCTCCGCTCCCGTTGGCCGTGTACCCGTTCGCCTGGTACTCGTTGCCTCCGCTCCCGTTGGCCGCGTACCCGTTGGCCGCGTAGCCGTTGGCGCTTGGCGCCTCGGGGTACGCCCCGGCGCCTGGCGCGCTCGCCGCGGCGTATCCGGCGGGGAAGGCCCCCGTGCCGCCGCGCTCGCTGTCACCGTAGCCGCCGGCGCGACCGTTGCCGGAGTACCCCGCCTGGTCATACCCGTAGACGTTGGCCGCGGACTGGTAGCCGGCCTGCCCGGCGGCCGTTCCCGCGGCGTAACCGGGCGCGGCGTTGTCCGCGCCGTCCCTCTGGCCGGCGTCGGCCGGCGGCGCCCCCGGGTACCGCGTGGCGTCCTGCTGGGCCGCCTGAGCCTGGTAGCCGGCCGGCTGCGCGTAGCCTGGCTGCTCGCCGTAGGAAGCTGGCTGCTCGCCGTAGGAAGCCGTGTACCGGTCAGCCTCGGGGACCGGCGTCCCGTACGAGCCGCCCTGCTGCCCGGTAAAGGGCACCCCGCCCTGCCCGGGCGCCGCGCCGCGCGGCGGCTGTCCCCCGGCACCGTGGTCAGGCGGAACCGGCGCCGAGAGTGTGGCGGCCCCGCCATTACCCGCCGGGTACCCCGGCGCGGCGGCGGACTGCGCCGTGTAGGCGTCCTGCCATTGCTGTGGGGCGGCCGCCGGCGGCCCCGCCGCGAAACCCTGCGGAGCGCGGGCCTGCGCGGCCGCGACTTCCTGCTGGTCCGCCTGCTGCCCGTAGCCGTACTCCTGGTACTGCCCCGACGGCCGTCCCTCATCCTGCTGACCAGGGACGGCGTAGCCCCGGTTATCGAAGGAGCCTGACGCAAACTCCAGGCCCGACGGGACCTGCTCGGCGCGGCCATTCGCCCCGTAGCCCTGGTTGTCATAGCCGGGCTGCTGGTACCCCTGCTGGTCGTAGCCCTGGCCGGGGTAGCCACGTTCGTAGGACTCGCCGTCGCGCGAGGGTGCGGCCTGCGGCCGCGCGTCGTACGACTGTGCTGCGGGCTGACCGTATGCCGCCTGGTCCGCATAGTGGGCGACGGGCCGCGGCCCGGTGTCGTCACCGTGCGACTCCTCGGGCGGGGCGGTGGTGCCCTGGTACGTGAATCCGCCCTGCTGGCCCCCGCCCGCCTGCGCGCCGCCCGCCTGCCCCGGGGCGCCGTAGGCCTGGGAGGAAGGCTGGCCGTCGCCGAAGGACGGCTGGCCCGCCGATGGCTGGTAGCCGTAGGACGGCTGCGGCCCGGTCGAATAGGAGGGCGCGGACTCGTCCTGCTGCGATGCCTGGTACTGGCCTGCTCCCCCGTAACCGCCGGGCTGCGCGGTCGCCTGCTGGGTGAGGCTGGCCGGCATCGTGTCACCGAAGCCGGTGTCGCCGTACCTCGCGTCGGCGTAGCCGGCGTCGCGATACCCCGCGTCGGCATAACCGGACGCGCCGTCGTACTGCGCGCTTCCCTGCGCGGCGCCGTACTGGTAGTCGGCAGGCTGGTCACCGGCCTGCCCGTCGGCGCCAGGACGGGACTGGCCCTCCTGGGCGGCCTCGGGACCGTACTGCTGTGCCTGCCCGTATTGCCCGTACTGCTGCCCGGTGCCGTTGAACTGCCCGGCACCGTTGGGCTGCGCCGTGCCGTTGAGCCCCGCGGCGCCGTACTGCGACGCGCCGTCATACCCGGCACCGTACTGACCAGAACCGTAATGATCCGGCGAGCCGTACTGCTGCTCCGTGCCGTTGAACTGCTCCGTGCCGTACTGGTCAGTCGCTCGGTACTGCTGGCCCGCCTCGTACTGCTGCGCGGTGCCGTTCAGCGGCCCGGTGCCGTTGAATTGCCCGCTGCCGTTGGGCTGCACGGTGCCGTACTGGCCGCCCATGGCACCGACGGCGTAATCGCTGAGGCTGACCGGCTCCCCGCCGTTCCTGCCGGGCGCCGACTCAGCGCCGCTCGTCGCGAACCCTCCGGTCTGCCGCCCGTTCGCCCGCCCGTAGGCAGCCGCCCGCTCGTCGGTCAGCACGCTCATCATGCCGGTGAACGGCTCGGCGGGCGCGGCGCCAATCGCGAGCCGGGGACGCTGGCCGCCGAGCGCCGTCTGGCCGGCGTCCTCATCGGCCTGACCGCCGGGAACGCCGCGCCGCAGTGAGTCGACGAGACGGGTGAGGTCATCCATCGGCAGCCGGAACGTGCCCGTGCACGTTCCGCCCTGCCAGATGCTGAACACCGCGATGCCAGTGTTGGAGTACCAGCTCAGGCGCATGCTCCGCGAACTGCCGCGTACATCGAAAAAGATCTCACCGAGCCGGGGCAGGGGTGCTGCGTCCGACGCTGACATGCCCATGTTGGCCCCCCAGCAGAACGTTTGTCCACTTCGTACAGAGTAGGGCTCGTACGCCTCACGTGTGACCCACTCGGAGCGGTCGGTCGGGCGCCCCCCGGCTAGCTTTCGTCATCCCGCGGGTCGTTGTGCTGGTGCGAGATCGTCTTCACGGCGGACGGGTGACGCCAGAACCTGCGGACAAATACGCCAAACGCCGCGATTTAGGAGAAGTAACTCGGGGCGCGGACGCGCCGACGGAAAATTCTTGCGACGCGCGGCAAGAAAAATGCCACCCCGCCGTGCACAAGCCGTAGGCAGGATGGCATCATAGTCCCCAGGCTTTCCTGCCCCCCTCTTACGGCGGACCTTCGTGCTGGCAGCGGCAAACAGGTCAGCTAACGGACACTGGCTACCAAGCGGGTTTCCCCTGCTTTGCGGCTGTCGTCCGGTAGCGGCCGTCGTCGGGTGGGGGCTAGGCGCCTGTCATGCATGTGCCGGCCTCCGGCTGCCTGCAAGCAGTGCCGCAAGAACCAGGGCCACTGAACACCCGGTACCACGGACACGCAGTGCCCACGGCCTACTGCCCGCGCAACCTTAATGAAGCGCACGCGAGCGCGCTTCATACACGCGGGAACAGTATGACGCCGTTGAGCGTTGCAGCTTGCAACAGCAGTTACCACGTAGGACCGACTCGCGTGCATGCGAGCCATATAGCAAGACTAACCCAAGATCTAAGCAACTTTGTTGAGGTGATTGATCCATGTCCCAGGTGCGTAGGCAGACGGCCGTGCTTCCCCGCCCTAACTGGGGGTGGCAGGACGCTGCCGCGTGTCGTGGCGAGGATCTGATGCTCTTCTTCGGCCCAGACGGCGAGCGGCAGCCAGAGCGGGACATCAGGGAGCGCAAGGCCAAGCAGGTCTGCGCGAGCTGCCCGGTCAGGATCGAGTGCCTCAATTACGCCGTTGCCCGTCCCGAGAAGTACGGGACCTGGGGAGGCCTGAACGAGGACGAGCGCTCCGCCGAGCGCCGCCGCCGGATGCGCCGCGCGAACGCGGCCTGATCCGGCTACGGGGCTCCGTCTCCCGCACGGGGGCGAAGCAGCGCCAGCACGTCGGCGTCGGTCAGCTGGCCGAAGTCGGCGTACCATTCTCCCACGCTACGGAAGCGGCGAGTGGTGACCAAGGTCACCACCTCGCCGTTTTCCTTTTCTATGGCATCGACCGCCGCGGCGGCGGCCACCGGCACCGCGAGGACCGGCCGCGTCGCGCCGCGCGCCCGTACCGCGCGCAGCGCGGCGCGGGCCGTCACCCCGGTCGCGAGCCCGTCGTCCACGACGATGACCGGTCCAAGGGCCCAGGCGAGCCCCTCGGCCCGCGTGGTTCCGCGGGTATACACCGCGACGCGCCGGACCAGCTCGGCGCGCTCGCGCGCCACCACGCCTGCGAGGTCGTCCCTGGTCAGGCCCACCCGGCTGAGCATGTCGGCGTCGAAGTAGGGCTCGGCCGCGCCCCCGGCCCCGTCCTCCGCGATGGCGCCAAGGCCGAGCTCCGGTGCCGCGGGATGGCCGATCTTCCGCACCATGAGCACGTCGAGCGGCGCGCTCAGCGCGCGCGCCACGCCGGCCGCGACCGCGACTCCGCCCCGCGGGATGGCGAAGACGACCGGGCTGCCGCCGGGCGGATCACGGGTCATGGCGGAGGGACCAGTATCAGCCCGCCCTCGTTCGGGATCATGGCGCTGGGAGTCGCCGAGAAACTCTCGCAGCGCGGCTCCAAGCAGCACCCCCGCCTCGGTGCGATCCCTGAAGGCGGGCGGACCGGACGGCGCCGCGTCGCGGCGCGCGGGGCGACTGCTCATCTCCCCGCCGGGTATACCCGGCGGGCGGGGCCAGTAACTGAGCGCGAGCCGGCAGGCGAACCGGTCACGAGCGTGGGAGGCACCAGATGATCTGCGTTCAGTGCCGCCGGTGTCATCACGAGGACTGCCGGGGCGGCAACTGGTGCGACTGCCAGCACCAGCCGTCACCGGGCGCCCCTGAGGCTCAGGCGGAGCCCGCGCTGAGCTGGGTCCGCCAAGGTTAGTTACATCTTTAACGTCGGCGGCGGAATAGGGGCGCCCGCTGTGTGGTTGGCAACGACGTGACCTACCTCGGCTGGACAAACAGGGGCAAACTGTGTGATCCTGCTGAAGTGAGTGTTACGGACCCCATGCTCGTCGTGCGTCGGCACGTCGACCTTCTCCGTGTCCGTAGCGCGATTTGTCGCCCTGCACGCTGATCGCCGCCCAATCTATGTAACTCACGGTTACCCACGATGTAACCAGGAGTGCCGACTGGGTGCGCACCGCGAAATGCCCGGCGGCTTTTTTCGTCTTCTGCGCCGTGGCGGCTTCCCGCGGGTGCGTGCCCGCCGAATTCAACGACGACGTTAGTGAGGAAGCGCCGCATGTCTCCCGCATCCGGAGCAACTGCGACCAGTACCCCGGCGAAGGCCCAGGGCAAGCCAGCGGCCCCCCGCCGCAAGCGTGGAGAGGGTCAGTGGGCGCTCGGCTACCGCGAGCCGCTGAACAAGAACGAGGAAAACAAGAAGTTCGACGACGGGCTCAACGTCAGGCAGCGGATCATCGACATCTACGCCAAGGGCGGCTTCGACTCGATCGACCCGGCCGACCTGCGTGGGCGCTTCCGCTGGTACGGCCTCTACACCCAGCGCCGCCCCGGCATCGACGGCGGCAAGACCGCCGTACTCGAACCAGAAGAGCTCGACGACCGCTACTTCATGCTCCGGGTCCGCATCGACGGCGGCCAGCTGTCAAGCGAGCAGTTGCGGGTCATCTCGGACATCTCCGTTAAGTACGCTCGCGGCACCGCGGACGTCACCGACCGGCAGAACATCCAGCTGCACTGGATCGAGATCGAGTCGGTCCCTGCGATCTGGGAGGCCCTGGAGGGCGTCGGCCTGTCTACCACCGAGGCCTGCGGCGACACGCCCAGGGTAATCCTCGGCTGCCCCCTGGCGGGCCTGGACTCCGACGAGCTGATCGACGCCACGCCGGAGATCGCTGCCATCTCGGACAAGTTCATCGGCGACCCGTCGCTGTCTAACCTGCCGCGCAAGTTCAAGTCGTCGATCAGCGGCTGCGCGGCGCAGTGCACGCACCACGAGATCAACGACATCGCGTTCGCGGCCGTCAGGCACCCGGAGACCGGCGAGGTCGGCTACGACCTGTGGGTCGGCGGCGGCCTGTCCACCAACCCGATGATCGCCAAGCGCCTCGGGGCGTTCGTCCGCCCCGACCAGGTGCCCGAGGTATGGAAGGCCGTCTGCGAAGTCTTCCGTGACTACGGTTACCGGCGGCTGAGGCACCGGGCGCGGATCAAGTTCCTGATCGCCGACTGGGGCGCGGAGAAGTTCCGCGAGATCCTTGAAAAGGAGTACCTCGGGTACGCGCTTCCCGACGGCCCCGCCCCGGTCAACGTGGACAGCGCTGCCCGCGACCACGTCGGCGTCCACCGGCAGGGCGACGGCCTGTCCTACGTCGGGTTCGCGCCGCGCGTGGGGCGGCTCGACGGCGAGCAGCTCGGCTCGATCGCCACGCTCGCCGACCGTTACGGCAGCGGCCGGGTGCGGACCACCGCGCAGCAGAAGATGATCATTCTCGACGTGCCTGACAGCGCGGTCGGCGACCTCGTGGCGGAACTCGGCGCGCTTGGCCTGCCCGCGGAGCCGAGCGTCTTCAGGCGGCACACGATGGCCTGTACAGGGATCGAGTTCTGCAAGCTCGCGATCGTGGAGACCAAGGGCCGGGCCATGACACTGATCGACGAGCTCGAGCGGCGGCTGCCCGGCTTCGAGACGCCGGTCACGATCAACGTCAACGGCTGCCCGAACTCCTGCGCCCGCATCCAGACCGCCGACATCGGCCTCAAGGGGTCGCTGGTGACCGACGCGTCGGGCAACCAGGTCGAGGGATTCCAGATCCACCTGGGCGGCACGCTCTCCGGCGGGGACGCGTCCGGGTCCGGGTTCGGCCGCAAGGTCCGCGGTCTCAAGGCCACGGCGGAGGAACTGCCCGACTACGTGGAGCGGGTACTGCGCCGCTACGACGCGGCCCGCTCGGACGGCGAGACGTTCGCGGCGTGGACGCTGCGGGCCTCGGATGAGGAGCTGTCATGACCGGTATGCCGTCGGCCCGTGCGGTCCCGTTCTACTGCCCTTACTGCGGCGAAGAGGACCTCGAGCCGCAGGGCGCCGCTGACGGAGAGTGGCACTGCCGCTCCTGCACGCGCAGCTTCCAACTACGCTTCGCCGGCCTGGGGGCGGTGCTGTGAGCGTTACAGGAGTTAATCAAAATCTAAGTAACAAGCGCTATCACTGGGGCCTAAACGCCGACGACGACCAACACGTGAAGGATCCGCAGCGCATGCGCAGCCTCGCCGAACAGGCAGCAAGGGAACTCGAAGACGCCTCCGCCGAGGATGTCATCCGCTGGGCGACCGACACGTTCGGCGACCGTATCTGCATCACCTCCTCGATGTCCGACGCCGTGATCGTGCACCTCGCTTCGGCGATCCGCCCGGGCATCGACGTGCTGTTCCTCGACACCGGCTATCACTTCCCCGAGACCATCGGCACCAGGGACGCGGTCTCCGCCGTTTACCCGGTCAACCTGGTCAACGTGACGCCGTCGCGCACCGTCGCCGAGCAGGACGCCGACCTCGGGCCCCGGCTCTACGGGCGCAACCCCGACCTGTGCTGCTACCTGCGCAAGGTCGAGCCGCTCGAGCGTGCCCTCAAGGGCTACGACGCGTGGTTCACCGGCGTTCGCCGCGAGGAGACGCTGTCGCGGCGCTCGACGCGCGTGGTGGAGTTCGACGAGAAGCGGCAGAAGATCAAGGTCAACCCGATCGTGGCCTGGACGTCGGAGCAGGTCGATGAGTACATCGCGGCCAACGGCGTGCTGGTGAACCCGCTCGTCTACGACGGCTACCCGTCGATCGGCTGCCGGACCTGCACGATGCGCGTCGAGGCAGGGGCCGACCCGCGCTCTGGCCGGTGGGCAGGGACAGGCAAGACCGAGTGCGGCATCCACGTCTGACCCCGCTTGTCGCCGTCGCCCACGGCTCGCGCGACCCGCGCGCCGCGGCGACGGTGACGGAGCTGCTTTCCGCCGTCCGCGCCAGGGCCCCGCGCCGCGGGCTGCCCGGGCTCGACGTGCGCGCCGCGTTCCTCGACCACTGCGCGCCGTCGCTCCCCCAGGCACTCGGGTCTGTGCCCGCGGCCAGTGACCCAGCGGCCCGCGAGCCCGCGGTGGTCGTGCCGCTGCTGCTCACGGCGGCGTATCACAGCAAGGCCGACATCCCGGCCCAGCTGGCGGCGGCCGCCGCGGCGCGCCCCGGCCTTGACGTCGTCTGCGCGGGGACGCTCGGCCCGCACCCGCTGCTGCTCGCCGCCCTGGAACGGCGGCTGCGGGAGGCGGGCGCGGCCGCCGGCGACGACGGCCTCGCCAGGACCGGCGTGGTGCTCGCCGCGGCAGGCTCGTCCGATCCGGCCGCCAACGCGACGATCGCGGAACTCGCGGCCCGCTGGGCGCGCGAGCGCGGCTGGCGGGCGGTCCTGCCCGGTTACGCGTCGGCGGCCGGCCCGCGGCCCGCCGACTCCGTGCGCGCGCTGCGCGACGGCGGGGCGGAGCGCGTGGTCGTCGCGACCTACCTGCTCGCCCCCGGCTACTTCGCCGACAAGATCCGCGACGCGGCACTCGACGCCGGGGCCGACGCCGTCTCCGCGGCGCTCGGCGCCGCACCCGAGGTGGCCGACGTGGTTCTCGACCGCTACCTCGCCGCCGCGGCGGCGACCGGCGACCAGGTCCGCGTGCCGGATACCGGGACGGCGCGGCAGGGAACCGGATAGCCTTAGCTCCGATGAACGCTACCGCGCCGCCCGCAGGCAATCTGTACCTCGTTGTCGGATATGACGGCTCGCCTCCCGCCGTCCGCGCGCTCGACGGCGCGGTCGGGCTGCTGCACGGCCGGACAGGCAGCATCGAGGTGCTGTACGTCGCCCACCTGCCGAGCATGGACATGCTTTCGGCCGCCGCCGTGGCCGAAATGGAAGTCAACTTCGACGACATCGCGCGGGAGCTGCACGACCAGGCCAGCGAGCAGCTGCGCGACCGCGAGGAGCGCTGGGGGTTCGAACGGCGCCAGGGCCTGATCGCGGAGGAGCTGATCGCCGCCGCTACAGGCATCAGGGACGCCCACCCCGGCGACACGGTGGTGATCGTGGTCGGGAGCTCATCGCACGCCATGCACCGCATGGTCGGCTCGGTCGCCGTCAGCCTCGCCCGCCGCTCGCCGGTACCCCTCGTCGTCGTGCCTTAGGGCTACCTGGACAGCGAGACCAGGCTCCGCCCGGGCCGCGGGCTGTCGCCGGTCGCGCCCGGCGACAGCCGACGGCCCGGCCCCCCGGTGGACGTGGCGTGTCCGTATGCCTATCGTGGCGTGAGACCGCTCCACGCGAAGGGCACGGATCCCATGTCATCTGCCACCGAGGACCGCCCGGCAGCGGACGTCGACCGGCGCTGGCTGGTCCTGGTCGTGGTGGCTACCGCCCAGCTGATGGTGGTCCTGGATTCCACGGTGGTGAACATCGCGCTGCCGTCGGCCCAGCGTGCGCTGGGTTTTCCAAACGGCGACAG